>Ga0209367_1009879_pt1 | contig 12864 bp, 4 predicted proteins | sample WorMetLIZISLAND2_FD_187412 | JGI IMG/M metagenome (GOLD analysis project Ga0209367, IMG submission 187412) | Marine gutless worms symbiont microbial communities from Max Planck institute for Marine Microbiology, Germany - Olavius geniculatus... ... | reverse complement strand
CTCGAAATTACCGAAATGAAAAACTCTCTACTTACTGATGCGCTGTCAGTGACGTCAGGTTTCAGCTCAACGACTTCTGCGAACTCGTTCAACATTCTCAAAATCTGTAATGGTGTCTGTTGCTGTGTCTTCGCTTGGATTCACTGATCTCATTTTCATCGAGCCTGGAGTGAAAATTAATGGCGAGTACTATCGAAACGTCCTGCTCAGTCAGCATCTTCTTCCACTTATTCGTAACATTTCTGGATCCGAGTGTTTTACATTTCAGCAAGACAATGCCCCAGCGCATCGAGCCAGGGAAACAGTGGAATTCTTGTCTCTCAATACTCCTGATTTCATTGCACCATCGTTGTGGCCGCCAAACAGCCCGTCGTCCGTATATAGCACAATTAAGGGTTCCACAAATCATTTGGCTTTGACTTCGATTCTGTCTTCCAAAAAAATCTTTTGACTTTGCCTTTGCGTTATAGACTTTGAGTTGTCGAGGAGAAGACAAACAGCATTAGGGCTATGTATATGTATAATATATGCGTTGTAATTTTTGTGTTCATTATACGGCCAGTTTTTTAGCAATCAAATTTATATTCTGCAGTTACAGGTAACTGAACTGTTATAAGACTTACATTTCCTTTTGTTTCGCTTTTGGTAAGCCACAGACTATGAAGTGAAAACAATCTTTCCACAAATGATGAATTGATGAATAAATCTTCAACTAAGGCTTAAACTGCATTTCATCTGCTTCAAGCGCCTTGCACAGGCAGCAGAAAAATCAAATTTAAAGTCAAATGGACCAAACTTTGTTTGAGTTTTACTTTTTGGCTTCACAGTTACTTGATTTTGATTGTAAGTCAACTCATTTGGCTTGAACTTGACTTTGATTAAATATCACTAGTTTGAACAATATTGCAGGCCTATAAGGTCTGAACAAAGTGTGGTGGATCAGCGTGTTAAGTTTTCTGTTAACGTAGCCTATTTGTTACAAAGAATTACGACACTGGTAGCATGTAGGCTATGTGCACGACCACGTTATGAACCTCAGTAGCTAAAAGTTTACACTGTCATTTTAATGTCAATTGTTGATACAATAAAAATAAGCCTATATGTGTGTTAGTTTTATGTACTTTTTCATTTTACAGGCCTAATAACAGAACGTTCCTATGCATGCCATATAGGCAGTTAAGCCAGGCTAGGCCTAGCCTACATGTTAACTGTTGGTGAATAGGGTCATAAAGCATGTAGGTTATTATACATGTAGGTCTATGGGGGCCCTATACTTATGACGCTAAAACACAATTTGGTATGGTAAGATTTCAAAGAAAAATTACATTTTTATTTAAGTAGTTCAAATTTCTAGGCGTACTTCTATTTATGCTTAAGTAGATCGGCCTAGATCGTTGTGGGTCCCTACTTAATTCTACTTCTGTTCAAGCAGAATTTGTGACTACTCTATCCAACACTGCTTCTGGCCTATCGAAAACGTAGCCTACATACACCGATAATATAAAACAACTTTATTTAGCATAACATATATACTTTATTTCGCATAAAGCAGCACAAGACTAAATTACCAACACACAAAACAACCACAAACTAGCAAACCCAGAGTTAAAAGCAAAAACTAAAAGTAAAATGCCTAGGCCCCTAGGCCTACACGCCTAAGATCAAGCCCTACACGATTTAAGAAGCTGAAGCTATCCATAAAATAACACTCTGTCGGCGCTTTACTTATCATCTACTTAGAGAAGAATGAAAGGATCATTGCTGCTATACATCTTGAAATTAAACTGTTTGATTTTTTCTACTAGTCTGAACAGCTCACTGGTTATATTTATACCGTCATATACTGTAAACTATCGAAATGCATTGGACAGACTCCGTGTTCTTATGAACATTGTCTTGTTGTTAAAGGCATCGCTCTAGTATACCATTTAAGTCTACGTAATAATTAAAGGGCATACAGTATAGGCCTACGACTTTATAAGCTCAACACTGCAGGCTATTTTACTTTACATTTGCAGTAAATGACATTAAGAACTCTGTAAAACTTCGCTATTTTCATAATAATAGCACAACCTAGGTCTACATCACTCAATCATGCATGATGACGAGAATGACGACGACGACGACGACGATGATGATGACAACGATTTTTGGGCCATGGATATAAGCCTACGCTATTCTCATTGTGGTTGGTGAAGATTACCGGTATTCGGCACGTTCATGCTGACTATATGCCTATAATTTTTCGATCGCTGTAGGCACTAGGCAGATAACAAAACAGTTGGCTGATGAGTTCAAAACACGTGTGATTGTTGGGTGGTGCAGTTTGATCAGTCGATCGTTCATCATTGATGTCGCTATCAGCCAATGGCGTTGTTGTTGTGATAGCCCACCAACTCTTCTTTTCTCGTCAGAGTGAGGGAAGGGGATACGGAGTCGTCTGCAGCCATTGTGGCTGTTTAAAAATGAAGTACAAATGTCGGGCTGGGGGAGGGCGCCATGCGTTATCTAGCCTCCGGGCGCCGACGACGAAGTTACACCACTGTACGAGCATAAGCCCTTGTGTCTATCCTACATGTAGGCCTATATACATGTATGTGTGCACACTTTTGGCATAAATTCTGATAATCTAAAAGCGAGTTTGTTATACAAACTTAAAATTCTGCTAAATAAACCACTTTTCAATTGATTCTGTGCTTAAGCCTACTCGTTAATTAGAACGTTTAGGTCCTACTGGAGACATCAGGCCCTAAGCCAGTGATTTTCAACCGGGGTTCCGCGGAACCCCAAGAGCTCCGCGAGCATCTGCCAAAGGTTCCGTTTCTACGTGTCTTTTTTGCATAGACTTACTGTGCTGAATCATTTTTGTTGTTAGTAAAATTTTGGCATATATGTAGCCTATTTGCATTTTAGGCTTATAATATAACGTAAGCTTCTTATACACGACATTATTTAACTTCGAGGCATTATCGGAAATGAAGAATAAGAAAAGAAGAACATATTGATTAGGGTTATGGTTACGAAATCGTTTGGCCATTTATTTAGTTAATTTAATTCTTTGAAAACTCGGCCAAAGAAAAATAAAAAGACCCGTAGGCCTGTCTTTCCCAAAAGCGTCCACGTGATAAATTTTCTGGGTTGGTTGCGGGGCTAAGCGGCCGTCGATGACCGCCTCGCCCGTCGTGTTTGGAATAGGCCTACAATAACATACTGCTCCAGGCTATACTAATGCGGTCAAATTTTATATTGGTCATCTTTGTCTGCTTTGTCGTCTTCGTGATGACTCTGCCCTCTCTGCCCTGCTAAGGAAATGAATTCGTAGACACCCCATATATAGCTTCATCCTCGCATATGTCGCTAGACTCACGGATCAATGCATGGGGTTCCATGGGGTTCCGTGAGTGACCTTCGTGCTTGTGTAGGGTTCAGCGGCAGCAAAAAGGTTGAAAAACACGGGCCTAGTGCATTGACATAAATTAGGTGAGATGGACAATGAGTGCGCCTCACACGTCAGGTTAAACAAAAATTGCTTGATCAATCAATCAAACGATTGATTGATTGATTTATGGTTTGACTGATATTGTCACAAGTGGTCGGGCGATTATTAAGCTGCATTAATTAAAGGGGTTGGAAATAACAAACTTAGCTAACACTTAGTGAACAGGGCGTCACGTTTTCGTCTAATCATAAGAATATAGGCCTAGGTCATAGGCCCTAGGCTTCATTGGAATTTGCGCTTTTGAGTTCAGTGAGACTTTTTCACGAACGAATGCATGCATAGGCCTATCTACTGGGTTGAATGTGGCGTGGCGTAGCGGTAACCTAGCTCTGAGATGGGTTTCCCATGAAGAGTTAGGCCTATACCTTTAACCATTTCAGTAGGGCTTTCACAGGACTGCTGGCATGCATAAGCTACTGGCCCAACAGGGAATAGATCCCTGTGGCCCTGTTGGCTAGGTCCATATAAGATTAGCCTACTATAGGCGTTCATAATAGAGCTGGCCAGGACTCCGCTAGATAGCTAAGTGTTCGGCTCATTACTATGAGCAAAGACTATTTCTGACTAAATAACATTGAATGCAACATTCAATGTTATTATGCTTTGTTTAATGAGCATTAGACACTTCAGCACCGGTGCCGAAGTGTCGTTTGGACAGTTCGGCACCGGTGCCGATCTGTCCGGACAGATCGGCACCATTGCATTGGTGCCGAAGTGTCTTGGTGCCGAACTGTCTTGGTGCCGAAGTGTCCGGACACCCTGAAAGAGCCTTTCTGGAAGAACTTCAAACAGCCATATCTCCATAGCGGTGCCAAATAGATGCATAGTCACTGTGGACCACCCATAGGAAGTCGACCCCCTGGAGTCGAATGGTCATGTGACCGATGACGTCACGTGACCCCAAAAGATCAAGGTCGTGACCCCATTATCTTTGAGGTGCAATATCTCTGTAACGGTGCCAATGTGTACAATGTGTGCCGGTGTGTACAATAGACGCATGCATTTAGGTATAACAATACAAATTGCAACTAGCATCATCGACCATTAATGGAATTTTTTTCTGTCAATTTCTAAAATCGGGCAATATTTTATGAACTTCGGGGAGACAATTTCTAATAACGACCTCGACGCCAGTCACTATTAGTATAATGTTAAACTCATCTCAATTAGATGCCGGGTCTCTAATACAAGCCGCAAGGAACGAAAAAGCTTTTAAAAGAATATAAAAGAAAATGATGCATGCAAGGAGTACATTAGATTGGTCACAATCTAATAATATTTCTTAAATAATATTTCTTTTTAAACTGACTGTTCAGACGACTGACTAGTACCCGGCGTGCAGCTGCTTTTAAAGGTCCGCTGCCATTTTCAAACTCACGCAATTTCTGTAGATTTAAATTAGACCTATAACCTCGCATATATAATGGATTTGAGCTTTATAAATATATGAAATTAATCTGCAATCTCAAATGATATGCAGCAATTCGTTACGTTAGGCGAAAATACCAGTTCCCCCGGTGACGTCATGAGCCTAGCCTAGAGACTTCATGAATGGTAATGGCCTAGCTGGCAACGTCATTAGTCTAGGCTAGGCCATTAATATTCATGATGTTTATTTTCTAGCATGATGACGTCACCGGGGGCGTCTACATGCCAATATGGCGGCATGTTTTTCTATGTGATTTTCGTAGATCATCGAATTCAAAGGTAAATTTCTACGTGTTGACAAAACGCTGGGCGCTGATATTACTGTCAACATTATCAGAACATTATGCAGTTTTAAAAAAATTGAAAAAATGTATACGTTAATTTTGGTGTCGAGGGACTTTTAAAGGGCACTGCCACGTGGCATTGCTCCACCCTCCAGGCCATCCCTGTTAAACCCAGGCGAGCCAGTTACAGGCGAGCCCCGCTAACTAGGTTACAGCGAGCTCCTCAACAATTAGGCGAGCCGTCTTAATGAGGTCATGGCGAGCTCCCAACAATCAGGCGAGCCACCCCACAGACGAGCTCCCTAAATATGGGCGAGCCAGACCAGCCAGACACAGGCAAGCCAGCCCACAGGCGAACCACTCGACAGGCGAGCATTACGAAAGCCAAACTCAGGCCAGCTATCCTACGGCACGCCGGTAGTGCCATTCTATCATGACTGCAGCGGACCTACGTGTATGGAATGCCCATTTTGTGACATTAGCATTACTTATGGTCACGCCCATCATGACGTGTGCTCAGTGTAATACCATTATGATGTCAGAGTTTGTTTACGTTAAACTTACGTTCAGTACGTTGTTATTGACAAAGGGATCAAGCAGCAGTGTACCCGTTTTAGACTAAGAGTTTGCGTCGAGGCCAGAAGTGGCCTCTTTAAGCTCAAACTTCAAATGCTAGTTCAGAATGATTGTCTCTATAACTGTTTCAAATTTTGTAAAAAAAATCTGTCAGGTATTAAAGATTTTACATTAACCTTATCTGTAGGGGGCGCTAGTTTTGAGACACCGTGTACCGGTAGTTGGTCCTGATCAGCTTGATGTCATTTGTCAAATTTTATTGTTTGTTTCTGTTTCAGATGAGGATAACCTTTGGTTGTTAAAATGAGTGTTGCCATTCAGGATTTTGCAGTCAGCAGTTGCAGCATTGCAAATCACTTTGCACAGAATGTTCCACGTCCTCCTGTCCCTGGAGAGGAAAATGACTCACAGCTACCATACAATGCAGTTGCTTCAAACTCTTCTACTAGAAACAGTGGGTCGCATTGTAATCATATCTCAGGTCAGAGTTTATCATCCAGTAAAAGCCATAGCTCTAGAAAGAGCCACTCGTCTACAAAAAGTCGATCGTCTGCAAAAGGCAGATCATCTTCAAGTACAGCTATGGCTGACGCGGCACCACAGAACTCTTACCTTGACCAGACGATAACTTCTGGGTATAATTATGTCACTCAGCGTGATAACTACCACGCTCGACTAGGGTTTGAACCAGAACGAAGTGCGACACAAGACCAGTTGCCAGCATTGGCATTTGTTGAGAACAGTCCACAGCCGGCTTACCTCAGATGGGCTGAAAACTTGGAATCATTACTGATTGATCGTGATGGTGTGCGACTCTTCAGACAATTTCTAGAAGAGGAGAGAGATTCTGCGTTATTGAACTTCCTCTTCGCGTGCAAGGGACTTGCCATGGTTTCAGAGCATGATAAGCCACGTATGATCAATGTGGTTCGAACTGTCTACAAGACGTACATCAAAGGTAACAGACTGGGACTGCAGCCGGAGGTAAAGCGGAACATTGTTGATCGTATTCGCTGTGGTGATGTCAGCTCTTCTATGTTCAGCGAGGCTGTGTTTGCTGTCGAGGACTTGCTACGGAATGATGCTTATCTAGCATTTCTGAAGTCGGACGTCTATCTCACGTACATCCAGCTCGGTGGATCTGGCAGTGCAGATAGCTCGAGTGGTTCGTCAGATGATGCAGTGCACCAGGAGATTGCAGCGTCAAGTTGTGATGTTCTGCCTACAGTTCTTGAAGAGCAGGAGCTGAGAGACTTTGGATATCAATGCATGCCTTTACCACTGACTGAAGCATCACTTGCAGCCACTCAGAAACTACGAGATGCTGCAGCTCTTGCAAGAGGCGATCGGTATGTGACTGTAACCTTTCGCGTTTCTAATCCCTGTAGCTTTTGGCTGCTTGCTGCTATTGTACAAAAGTACTCCCCACTGTGCTTCATAGAAAAGTACAAAAGTCTCTAAAAGTATTGCAGACTACTTATTACTTAGTTCATACTCTTGGGGCTGGTCAGGAGTTGTATGCATTTTTAGGTCCAGAGCATTTCTCATTTTTATATGTGAGTATAGGTCATAGGCAGGGTTGTTAACAATACTTATGAAAAGTATTGGCAATACCAGTACTGTTGTAGAAAAGTATTGATTGACAATACCGATATCAATACTTTTCAGGCAATACTTTTCTGTACTCATTCAGCAGTCATGGGCAGATGTAGGAGGGACCCAGTCGACTGCGTCCCTTCTTTCTTTTGTTGGTTTGGTAGTCAGTGGCATAACTATGGGAGGCAAACGGATGCACTGCTTTGGAGCGCCGGCTCAAAAGGGGTGCCAGATTCCAAGGCTCTATTTTTGAAACTGTAGACTATCATAGTTCTCTGCCAAGTATAATGCAGTGAACTGAACATGGCGGATGAACTTGACAGAATGAGCAGTGGATAGTGACGTCATGATATGTAACTGTGGCGAGTGTGCTCGATCCACTTGTCTATGCTACATGGAGAAGTTTGGCTTCTGCAAGTGCATAAAGTTCCTGAATTATACCTGCTCCAATCCATTGAGTTAATATGTGTTATCTGAATGATATTGTATGTGCACTGAATATTATACTTGTTAATTTAATGGACCAAATCCACGTTTTATTTTGGTCGAAACATATTTTCGAGAATACAAATTTTCCAGCTTTGCCGGAAGCAACTCAATTGTGCTATCACGTAACTGGTGTTTTCAATCCACTAAACATTGTTTTGAACATGTTTCTTAGCTTAAAAAACTCCATGTACAAAAAATTTTGTCCCAATCGCTCAAGAAATGACTGCGAGTCTGCGATATGATTGGTATGGCTTTGCACCTATAGGCAAACTTTTTCGGCCCCATGCACAAAATCTGTAAAGATTTAGAGCGAGAACCCAATTTTTGGACACCTATGACCTATACTCGCATATATACAAATAAGAAAAGCTCCGGACCTAAAAATGCATACAACTTTTGCCCAGCCCCTAGAGTATTATAGCTTATAGGAAAGAACTGATAAAACAAAGTATGTATGATAGCGTGATAGCAGTAGGATAGCAAAAATAAATTCTTTGTATTTGTATTAATAGATTATGGTACTTCAGTTATATCTAGTAATGTCTAGTATAGAGGGTGGGCCAGCTAAAGTGAAGCCACATTTATTTTTACATGCGAAAGCAGCTACTGCTTTCAGTGCATCTTAGCCATCGCAATTCTGTCCGTTCGCCCGTCTGTCTGTCCGCCACATGGGTGAATCAGTCAAAAACGGTGTAAGCTAGGATCACCAAATCTTCACCATTGGCTGCCTGGAAGACTCTAGTTTCAGGAACCGTTAAGCTTTTCCATAAATTTAAAGGGGTCGCTAAATGAGAGGGGGGTGGGAAAAATTTGCGATTTTTAGCCAATAAGTCGCTGTATCTCAGTAACGGTGCAAGATAGGGTCTAGGTTGCTATTAATCACTAATAGGAAGTCGTACACTGGCTCTCGATTGGCGCCGAATTCAATGACCTTGGATGAACTTGAATGCTAAAATAGGGTTTTTAATGGGTTGTTTTGGCGATTTCCGGCTGTGAGGCACATTTCAAGAGCGAATTGCGCCGAAACCAATTGAGATAGACATGGAAAAGCTGCATACAAAATTTCTAGCATTGAACATAGATTTCGACGGTCTGAGTCTCAATTTTCTAGGTTTAAGGAAACTTGCGCACTAGGGCATCAAAGAGCGGTACCCCCGTATTTTTCCGTTGTTGGCCAGTCTTTCATGAAAACGGTTGCAGATAGGCATGGGCATGCTGCTTATCACAACAAGCACTAGTGATGAGCTTTTCCGTCATATCAACATCGATGACTTTGCAAAACCCTAAACTTCCAAAACAAGGGGTTTTTATTGATTTTTGCGATCTTCGGCTGCAGCACACACTCCAAGAATGAACCGCAACGATAGACTGACAGTTTGCGAAGAGGAACTGCTATAGGGTTTCGCGCGTCTCATGAGCATTAGCTCAAATTTCTTGTTTGATGGCTGATTTTAATAATTTTAAATTGACCTTCTCACCTTAAGACAGTCGAAGTTAGGCCATTTCCAACAATGATTAACAAAAATGATTAACTGGATAGCGATAAACATGATCCACAGCTACCCGGTATCTCTCAAAGAAGTCAAACATGTCATATCACATCATCTTTATTACAGCATGTGCCAAAAATGTCTTCCTCCAGCATGAATGCAAGTGCGTAGACATTGACACAATTCGCCAAGAGCACGTTCAGTAGCCGTGTGACTCAGAGTGGCCCACTCACTATTGGTGTATTATTTGAGTTCGGCGACGTACAATCTTAAAATTCATACAATATATGTTGAAAAATTAACAGATTTTCGATGATTTGTGGTCTCAAAGATTTTCTGAACCGACGCATACACTGTCTTTATGAATTCATTGTAAACGCCCAAACTACGACTTTTACATTTCACCAGGTAGTATAGCAACAGTATTGAGGTGAGGTGGGCAAAACTATAGTCACGTATGTCATTTTTGTCAAGTTTCTTTGTGATGTTGCTTGCGAAAAATTATTAAAATCGGCCGATGCTTTACAGAGCTATTCAAAAAAATAACAGTGGCTTCACTTTAGCTCATGAAAAGCTGTCGTTTTAATTTGCTTTTTTGCAAAGAGACAAAAGAAGGATTATCTGGTATCAGTTTCGTGGAGTTGTCATCTGAAACAGATGCCATTGCTTCTGGCAGAGTTACAGTATGAGGAATTGGATATTGCTGTCTGTAAGAAGAGTTCTTTTGGAGAAGTTTAGTTGAACGACTGCCACTGTTCATTGTTGGCTTGTATAGGTTTTAGCATGACAACCATGTCGTCCACTGGTTTTTAACTGACCGTACTTAAATAATAATCACTAACAGGAAGTGGCATATATGCTCTGTCAAATTAGGTGGAAATCATTGACCTTTGATGACCTTAAAAGCCAGGCCCGTCAAGAGCCACAGTGGGGCCCGGGGAAACATTCTCGTGGGGCCCGAAACATTTTCACGGTGCCCCTCCTGGCAAAATTATTTTAAGTTTTCTTTTCAAAAAGGTACATTCTGGTGTACTTTATATTTTTGGCCGACGGTGGGGCCCGCCAATCGTTGCGGGGCCCGGGGTAGCTTACCCCCCTACCCCATCCTCTCGACGGGCCTGTTGAAAGCTGTTATGTGCTATTGTGGCTAAATGGGTCAAGATAGGGCTTAAGTTGCTATGGATTATTGATAGAAAGTCGCATATTGGCTTTCGATTTTGGATGACCTTGAAGGTTACTGACATCCAGTACATTTGGCTATCCTAGCGACAGCTGGGCTTTCTGTTGTCAATCTAGTTTTCATATTTTTATTTTAGAGGCCTAATTTACAATTTCGTTGAGTTTGACTTACAAAACAAAAATGAAAAATCAGACAGATCAGACTTACAGTACGAAGATTGTTAAAAAATGCAATTTTGCAAAGAAACGTTAACAATAACTTTAGAGAAGGTGCAAAAAACTCACACCTCCAAGTTGCTGACTTAGGAATTTTTCAAGAAAAATTCAAAACTTACTAAGAAGTCGTGTAAATGAGGCACCCACAAATTCCTTCGAGTTACATCTGATTTTGCATGCAGGTAACTTAACGTAGTCGGTTGTATTGATACGTGTTTGCTGGTCGGCGGTGGCAGGTATGTTGGGTTGAGCAGTGGTGCTGTCTCACGCAAGTCTGTGGTGAACCCGTATCACGTGTCTTATGCACCAGTGTCAGCCCAGGACTCAGAGCTACAGAGTCTATCCAGTGATGCTCCGACTGATGATACAGCCACTTCACATACAACCGACAGCAGTAGCGCGTGTGTATTCACTTCATCATCGTGGTTACCGGTATAGTTGAGTTTAATGTGGCCTGCATTTGGGGTCCAGACACCCAGGCACGTACCCAAAAATCAAGTTTGGTTTATTGGGCGAACCCTTGAAAAAATCCACTTTAGAAACCCACCCCAAAATTATTTTTTTTTGGTTGCACCAATTACTCTTACGTTTTAAAACTTTTAAATCTATGAATTGCAAATTTTTGAATATTTATTGGATGTAGACTGTAGAGAGTATCCGGGATTGCAGATGAAACCCCAAAACCTATCAAGTTGAGCCTTTTCAGAAGCATGGTGTTATTACCGTTGAAGCTGCAGTTAATTTCTGTGCCTGAGCATGGTCTAAACTTCTGGGACGGTATGCATAACAATGTCATAGATTTGTTTGGACGTAAGGTCTATGTCATGACTAACTACTTACAAACTAGAAAGTTGCGTTCGACGGCATGCAAAACGCTGTCGTAGCGAGCGACTAACTGCTACCGACGTAGTTGACGTCGGGTAGTTTGACTCTGGAATTTCCTGGCTAAATGCACTCTGCCTGCAGCTAAAAATAGATATGGCCTGACTTGTCGTCTGCTGCAATTTTGGGTGTGCTTGGGCCTAATTACCGCTCCATAGCGTAAGTAAGAATGCGCAATGCGAATAAACAAAATGTATCGAACGCTAAATGTTTTATTAAGCAACTTTGAATACTGGAATAACGTAAAACGTTTCAATAACGTAAATGACTCGCCAGAAATTATATACGACACATGACGTGATTGCAGCTGCTTTTTAGTGACGTTAGTTTACATTGATAACGACCGACTAAATATTTACGACAGGTCGCTGGAGCGACTAGAGTTAGTTCGGACGTAGGCATCTGACTAGTGCTACGTCATCGTTATGCATACCGACTTAGCACTACGTCCGACGTAATTCGATTTTAGTTTGGAAGTAAAGTTACGACGTTGTTATGCATACGGCCTCTGTAGTGAATTGTATGACAACTTGCGTGGTATTAAGTTATTTAAGGATGGCAACGTTGTGTGGTTCCTTGGGCGGCAGGTTTTTCGTAGTAAAGGTTGACATGATTATCTGATTATCAGCTGGTCAGAATATTAGTACTCAGTAGTAAAAATTGCTCTATCCAAAATGGCATCACATATTTCTAGAGTTTAAGTTTTCTGCTCATAACTAATTAACAGCAGCAACGTGGACATAAAAGCATCCACGCAACTCTTCGCTTATACACCGTCGGTAAGCTTGAGTAATCTGCAGACAGTAACACTTTGTGATCGCATACAGACTGCGCGTGCACATGGTAAATATAATGATTGTTTTCAGAAACTCTAGATTCAACCAAGAACCCAATATAATCTGCTGGCTGGATTTCAAAAACAGTTGTTTTAAACCCTGCCTAAGCAACAGACTTCATGTGCGCTATGCAGTGTTGGATAAAGTAGTCACAAATTCTGCTTCAGTAAAAGTAGAAGTAGTGACTCAAAAAATCTACTTAAGTAGAAGTGAAAGTAGCCCAAAATAGAACTACACTGTGTCTCAAAAAAAACCGGACCCTTATTACGTTTTGAAATAACTCCAACAAACTGTGCCTAATAATAATAATGATTAGCTGAGAAAATCGTCAAAAGGTACTCAATATCGTAGTGTGTTACAGGCTTACGATATTTCATAAAACGGGGTAC
>Ga0209367_1009878_pt1 | contig 12865 bp, 12 predicted proteins | sample WorMetLIZISLAND2_FD_187412 | JGI IMG/M metagenome (GOLD analysis project Ga0209367, IMG submission 187412) | Marine gutless worms symbiont microbial communities from Max Planck institute for Marine Microbiology, Germany - Olavius geniculatus... ... | reverse complement strand
AAGTGGCTTGGTTACTGTAAGAAATATCTGAAGCGCAATATCTTTGTAACTGATCACCAGTAGGAAAACAGTATTTTAGTACTAAAACAGCAAATATAAATGTACAAAACATCAGTTTATACACTTCAGCAGCACATTGACACACAGTCAGTGTGATGCGGGCAATATCACCTTTTGTAATTTTTTGCTGTTTTCGATGTGCAAGTCCTTAAATGTTGTCGTTAACAAGTGTATAAACTGATGTTTTGTACATTTATAACGATTAACAGCTAGTCCGCTTAACGTAAAGGAAACCGAACTTGACATGATCAAGACAAAATATTCAATAGCCTACTATAACACCAAAACTAATCGTCATGAAGATGTTAAGTTTTAAGCTATAGGCACATTTAAATAATTCAGACGCTTACAATGATATGATATAAGAAGTCGCTATATACGCTTCATTTCGCCACGCCGCTGTTACTTTTATGCGGCTCTACAAGTAGGCTGCACCACGGGTTTTGCTCATCCGTCTGTCTGTCCGTCCATATGTTCTACGAACTCTTAACTCGAAAACGAAAAGCGCGGGGAAAACGAAATGCGTGTCAACGTTTTGCCAAGATACGGGAGTGAATGTATCATACAGTTCGTGCAGAACGATATCAATAATATTAGGCTATTTTTCAGTGTCACAGATGTTTTTATTAATTGCATATAAAACATCGGCAAACAGTCGGAGAGCTCAAGACAACCGATCTCCTCACAATCATGACAAAACTCCCGGCAACAAAATCCCTTCTATTTTTTCTTCTGCTCCTGACGGTTATGCGAAACGCCCCAACATCCACACGATTCTTCACTAGGTTACAATCAAAACACGCCTAAACAAATTTACAAAAATCCGTCGTTTGTAATTTAAGTAGTTTTTCCGACATAATAATTACGGGCAAAATTATGACAGATAGGAAATAAATCGGGAACAATGTGTTGTGACGCAGTTTAGAGAAAGATTCGCTGGTGAATAATTCCTCAGTTAAATATAAATTAAAATGAAATAGAAAAAAAGAAAGCAAACAACAAAAACGATCTTCAGTCATTGCTTTAGGATTTCAAGTTAGGCAGTGAAATGATGTCAAAAATTCGATATTCGGTGGCCTATAGAGTTATCACAAAACAAAGTGCGTGGCATATTTTGTTGACAGACCATTTAGAAGATAAGCGAAGCACCAGGTCAGTCGAGTAGGAAAACGAATTTATTGTTCCTTTTTGAATACTTTCTAGATAGAAACAGTAACTAATACATTCAGGAGGTAAATTCATCAAATTGCAACCATCCAGCTTAGGCCTACTCTCCGTCGCAGCGACACCTGTCGGACAGTCGTTCCGAAGAAGGCAGCAGCGGCTATACCGAGACGTCAACAAATTAGCCAATAAAGTCCGTAATTCGATGAATTTATAATAGGTTTATTCGTGTTTATTCCACGTGCTCGTCTTCGGTACTGACGGAGAGTGGCCGCCAACTGGCGTTCGACGTCACCCGACAGCCCTCGGACTCCGAAGTCCGGTGATATTCGACGTTAACTCTGTTAACTCTGTTGACACCGCTGAGGACTCTGCCGACGCATTCTCGTCCTCCGGCATACGTACGGCGCTCTTCACTGGCGAAATACAGCACGTTGGAAGCACCGTCGTTCAGCGTCATCGTTTGACGCACACAGCAGATGCGCGACACGTAGCGCCGGTAGTGCGCCCGGTTGCTCAGGCCGTAAATGGCGAAATTGAGGCTAGCGTGCAGGTGCGCCAGCATCGAGGCGTAGATATGGACAGGCAGCGGCAGACTGTCCGAGTTGTCGCACAGCAGCACGACGATATACGGGCTCCAGCAGCAGACGAACGCTATGAAGATGACGAACACCGTCTTCACCTGACGAATCGTCTTTATCGTTGCTACGTGCCGGGCTTCGTTGGCTACCTGAAGAAAAACATCCGCAGACAGAACTGTTTCGACGACAATAAACAGTCGGCGAGCGTCGTGGCAGGGGAGCAAGAGGCAATTGCCACAACAAGGGAAATTGTTCCCTTTCAAAATTTTAGCCTGTCGAAAATACTTTTTCTCGTCGAAATATGTTTGCAACCGTCTGTCATGAAATTTTAACTTTATGCCCCCAAACTTTCTTAACCTACGACGCCGCTGATGATAATCACTCGCCAGGACTTTTATCCAAGCCCTGCCTAAAACAATTTACGCATCTCTTTTTCGTTTTTTTTAATTTTCTTCTCTCTTTTTTGTTTTCTGTCCTTTTCTTCAAAGGTTTTCCCCAGATTCAGCCAAAAGTTTGTGCGAGCGATGTAAGTTTTTCGAAGAAGTCCTGGGCCTGACGAAAGCAATTGGAAGCAAACCAGAAAGAACATGTCTACGAAATCTGATTTTTTAAAACAACTGTTGTTATTTTATGTAGGTGATTTAGGTCTTAAAGTTTACCCCAGCATTCCGTGCATTGTTAGAACATTTGCTTGCAATCGTATTGTTGGTAATAATGATGACATAATAACAGCAATATCGACAGTTACATAATATGCTCGTAATTTATACTGCAAGTTCAACAACAGTTAATACAGTACGCTTTTTATTAGGTGTAAATTTTATATTCTATAGCTGTTATCCTGTCTGAGATTGACAGTCTCATTAGATTCACGTCTAGTAATTGATTTTCATATTAGAGTTTTTAACATTTGTATTATCCTCCTTTTATGTGTACTACGTGTATAATTTTTATAATATAATAAGTAACCGCACCCATTACGGCATTTCCTTTAATTACCGCCGCCGAAGAATAAGAGCGCACGTTTACTGCAGGGGTTAGTCCGTTGGTCAGCTGGAATACTCAAACATTACAAAAGGATTTTGATGACATTTTCTGGGGAAGGTTGCATGCACGGCCAAGACGAAAACAATTATATTTCGGTGGAGGACGCTGAAAATGCAAGACTGAAACTTGCGAGACTGGAATTTGCGGCACAAACGCGCTCAGCAATGCAGAGGTGAAAAATGCGAGACTGGAAAATGGAGCACAAAAAAACTCAGAGCTAAAAAATGCGAAAAAACAAACTACATTTGTGGTTAGCCTTCCCAAATAAAAAAAACAAGCGCTTGCAGTTATACTGATCTGCGACTTAGTCGGCGCCTCAAATCCAGCTTGCTGACTTTGCTCGCCTTATAAATTTCTATATTATTACTATTCTTATTGATAATTCTGACTCAAATATAACACCAATATTGCGCACAAGATTCTAACACAGACGTTCATTTTCCCTTATATTCCAGTCTCGCATTTTCCTGCCCTGCATTTTTTGTCCCCCCTTTTCCAGTTTTGCATTTTCCACCCCTGCATTTCGATTGTGCTTCATTTTCCAGTCTCGCATTTTCAGTCGCCCCTTCAGTGGCAATCCTATAGATTCTGGATAATTATTTCACTATTGTTCAATTATTATTTAGAGTGTGAATACCAAATTTTACGAATTTATTAATGACTCGACTCGGAGTGAGAGAACTCGACTGCCTAACTACTTTTAGTGATCTTAAAGCTGATAAAAGTTTTTTTTCAAACAAACTCATAAGTTAAAACAGTAACTAATCAGTTTTATAAATTCGTCATATTACAAAATTTGACTTGAAGCTCAGCAATGCCATTCGCACATGCCGTTGAAACAATGCGAATCAAAGACTTGACAGAATGCTATTGTGCGTCTTTAAGAGAAGGGCCTAACCCCCAGAAAGTAAAAATTTGTTTCGTTACACACGAGACCATATTTTACTCCACAGTGTATCTGAAAACCCTTAGCGAGAAGGGAAATGAGTATGAGTAATAGCTTACGGGTTATGCGATGAAGGCCTAGTGTTGTCGATGAGACGGTCGTCTGTGTCTGTGTGCTGCGAACGTATTCGCTGACGCGGACAATGGATGACCGCATGGTGCGCTGTGGTATCATTAGCTCGTGCCAATCAGGGTCAGCTGGCACTTTCAAGACTGTAAAGTGCTTCTGGTCGCAAGTCCGGTTCACAAAAGCAGCGATAAGTCTTACACCAAGTATCTGACCTTCGAAAAGACATCTCTCGATCCTGGATCTCGAGTTTGTATACGAAAATTAATCTGGGATAAAAACTTCGGCTAGCAAAAATAATTCTTAGATACGATTCGACTTGATTGGGCTGTTGGCTAGTCGCGTTAAAACTATTACAGAGTAAAAAATTTAACCAGGCGGTTAGCAAGCAATTGATCTATTTTTTATAAGTGGCCGTTCACCTTCGCAGCCTAAAAGCACTCTTGCAGTTTAACTGGCGTGAATGTCTAATGCGAGTGCACTCACATCTATCTGTTGCACATATGTTGCACTTAATGGCATTATTACAGGCGACTGCGCAATGCTATTCCTCGCGGCATACAGTCGTGGCAAGCTGCAGTTCCGGGCGCAGCGACTGATGCTTGTGTGAACCTATTAGCCTAGTATCACGCGAACATATCACGCCCGTCTGTCACTGAACTCAAAGCTTCGGCCTATACGATCAATACGCTTATATACTCAGCGGCGTCTACATCATAAAAGTAGGAAGCGTTTTTTCTTGATCCTTAAAAAAGAAAGTTGGCGTAATGATTGTGAATTTAGATATATTAACGTTTTCGCTAACTTGCTCTTAAATGCGATTTTTGGGCTCAGAATCTTCCAAAATTGACTGCTGCCGGGAATCCATTTGATATCCTATGATCAAGGGAGTTCAGAAAACTCCCAAGACCCCCTAATTGTACTTGGAGAAAAACGCGCAAAAAAACTGCAAAAAAAGCAATGACAAGAAAAAAGAGGGAAAAATAGGCAATTAGCTTCAAGGACTTAAGGGCGGACAAATGTCCATGAATGAATGTACTGTACACGTGTGTCGGCTTATTGAAGATATCTTAGATAAAAAAGAATCGTTTGATTGTTAAAGCCACAGCACTCAGAGAAACTGCAGTGTCTTCATCTCTAATGTTCAATTCAGAGCATTCAATTTTTAAAAGAAACAGGAAACGCTATGCATTCTACCGGCCAGTAACCGATTACATTTTAGCATACCAATTATTGCACTAAATTTACCGTTTTCACGACACATATAGTCACCGTCAAAATTTTAAAATCAGTGTGAACGTACGAAATTACGAATGCTCGATATGGAAGTTACAATAATAAATCAGCATGCATACCGCAAAAGTCACAAGTCTACAATAGTAAGGAAACCCGAACTTAAAAATTAAAGCTTTCTCACCTATACATTTTCCACTTTAACCATTTTAACCATAGGCGAACCACTATCGGCATTAAAACGAGTTATTAACACTACACAACAGCTGTAGAAGTTAGAAGATGATAAAAACGAACCAACAGCAAAGTAAACAATTTTGTGTTTTTTGTCATGTACGAGGGTCATTCCAAAAGTTTCCAGCCTCGACATATTAGACAACAATATTTTCCACCATCTATACATCACTGAAACGTACATTTTTACGAACATTAATAAGTCGGTTGCGGATATGACGTCATTGCAATTCATGACGTCATAAAGCATTAAATAGAACCGATTCCCAGCGTCAACGAAAAAGGCTTGAGTCATTCATCATCATGGATAGCGGACACTATCATTATCAGATTTCAAATTTCAAAACAGATAATAGTCACTGGGGGTAAGGTCGTTGCTGTATGCAGAGTGGTCTTCGTGTAGAAAGTCGTAGTCACGAACAGCCAGCTGAGTAACTGTAGACTTTGGACTGGACTGCACTGCTGAAATTTGGGGAAATTGCGCAGGGCTTGTTTCCGAGCCCCTCCCAGCCCGCTGCCTATCAGGGGCCTATGTAACTATAAATTTTGGTTGGCCTTTCATTAACACAACTGATATAATTAACAGTTAAATTTTTAATAAATTTTTTCTAATGCCATCAGATATTGGTATTGCGTCGTATTTTGGCTGAAGTGCTTTGATTTGCGGCTACCACAGATTAGGCTATAGTATATTCACAGACCCAAATGAGAAATTCATAAACGTAGATGTTAAGGCTTTCGTAAAAGCAGATGCCAAGGAGCCCCACTTTGGTAAATCCAGCTACACAGACTGAAAACGTTTCATGCAACAATCAGCGTGATTCAAATGCCGATTCAATGATTCAAATCGTTTCAGCTTAATGCCCTATGACGTCATAAATTACAATGACGTCGTTTTTACAATTTGCTCACACGAATACGCAAGGTAGGTACCTTTTACTGATATATAGATAATAAAAAATTGGTCCAATATATTGAGGCTCAAAATTTTTTGCATCCCCCTCGCATTTGCATGAAGACGTAACTGACTCATATGCTCTTATTTGCGGCTAGCGCAAATGTAGGTTATTGTATATTCACATATGCAAATGAGAAATTCACAAATGTATTTGTTAGGGCTTTCACAAATCAGATGCCACGGGGCTCCATTTTGGTAAACCTAGCTACAGACTGGAAAAATGTCATGCAACTGTGAGCCTGATTCTATGTTTTTTTGCGTTAGCGCTCCAAATTGTTTCGGTTTAGACGTCATTTATGACGTCATTTATGACGTCATAAATTACAACGACGTCATATCCGCAACCGAAACATTAGAGTTCGTAAAGGATGTACGTTTCACTGATGTATAAATTGTAGAAAATATTATTGTCTAATATGTCGAGGCCAGAAACTTTTGGGATGACCGTCGTATATGCATGAAGTTTTGCTGCATTAATGTGCATTTTAATGCAATATTTTCATCCATGTACAATCTGCAGCAACTATTAAATAAAATGCAAAACTAACTATTTTCTGCAGCATATTCAAAAGAATTTTTTCGTTACTTAACTGCTAAAAACGAAAGACAGGATTTTTAACATAACATGTTGCAATTAAGAAAATTAGCTAGCGTATATGCGACGTATACCTAAATGTCAAAGTTCATGCACGAAGCTGTACGAGTTACGCATTATGCCGGGTCTACCTGTAACTGCGTTCTGAGGATGCGCTGCTTGGCAACTCGGATATGAGCGAAGATGCGCCAGTAGCAAAGGATCGTGATGACGAAAGGCAGCAGCATGCCGACGACAACGAAGAGGATCGTGTAGTGGTAAGCGATGGTGCGGTCCCACAAACATTTCTGAGTCTTGGTGTCGAACCAATGCGACGACCAGCCGACGTGGTTCGGCAAGTCGAGAGCAACACCGACCACCCATATGGAAAAGATAGCGGCGACAGTGCGACCGCGAGTAAACACCGTGTCGTACGTGGCGTGCCAGCAGATGTAGACGTAACGGTTGATTCCAATGAAAGCGATGGAGATCAGAGAGACGATACAGCTGACGATGCATAGACTGGCTGCAGTTGTACACAACCACTCACGACCAGTCAACAGCCGCTCCTCTCCCATCACTGTACCTTCAGTGACAGAGGATCAATACCTAACCTGCTAAACGGCATAGTTCTAATATTTTCGGAAGCGTATCGACACCCGGTAGCGATTGTAGGTAAAACTCACTCAGCTGGCGCAGTCTGCACCTCTCAGCAGAATTATTTCAATATAGCAAAAACGAAACACGCCAGCACGCGTGCAGATGCACGAACAGATATATACCTGTTTTTTTTGTTGTCAGAAACTAACTTTTTATTAGTATAATATGGATCGTTTGTTCACACATATACAGTTTTCGTCTGCTGATGCGTCTTCACTCTTCACCTACAGCGTGGCAACTGTGCCATTTGCATCGATTGTGCGCTAGCGTACGCAGGTTATGTATAAATACACTGTATATGTTGCTGGTCTATAAGTAATTACCAGCGATATGGATTGAACGGGTTTCCCGGTTGATATTGTTCGCTGTACATAATTATTTACGTACTTCCTTATCTGAAAATACCTATTACTGCACGAATACCTACACGGTGTCATATTTTTCCAATACCCCGTTTCCCACTTATCTTCTGCTTATCTTCTCATTACTTTCTTTTATTACACGCTATAACAAACGCAGATGTGAATTAAGCAAACATGTTGCGCTTGTATCAGTTTCTTGTTAGTAACATACGTCAAGTATTCAACCAGATTTTACGCGCAAAAGCAGCTACTGCTTTCAGCGCGTCTTAGCCATCGAATTCTGTCTGTCTGTCCGTCCGTCCGTCCTTCCGTCTGTCTGTCACATGGGTGGATCAGTCAAAAACAGTGCAAGATAGGATTACTAAATCTTCACCCTCGGCTGCCGGGAAAACTCTAGTTTCAGGAACTGTAAAGTTTTTTTTCACAAATTCGTAAAAGGTCACCCCGAACGAGGGCGCTAAATGAGAGGGGGTGGGCAAAATTTGCGATTTTTGGCCAACAAGTCGCTGTATCTCAGTAACGGTGCGAGATAGGGCCTAGGTTTTGCATTTTGCTATCGCGCGTAAAAAAATCGTTAAAATTAATCCACGTAAATTCGAAAGCTAAGATATCTGCGAACAGACAAGTTGGTTTGCCTCTTTTTAACAAGAAGTCTCTGATAATGACATCCACTAATAATGTCTGTAGTTGACAAGACGAGCTTGATTAATTTGTCGTGGGACTTGGCTGCCAGGTAATTAGCTGCCAGCTTGATGCCTTTGTCCAATGGCCGCGCAGTATCATTACCAGCATTGTGTCGCTGCCATCTGATCACATCGTGACTCGATAAGCATCGCACTGAACTCTTAGACATATTTAGACCAAATATAAACAAATGTTTAAAATACTTTTATCAAGAAACTTAACAGAAAATTTACACTAAACCTTTTTATCGAACATTTTACTATATCTTAAATACGTCGTTACCTTACGTTGTAAAATTTAATGCTGCAGACTTCACTTGTGTGGTCTAATCACACCTTGTGTTAGATGTGGGTCTCTGACCCGCCAGGAAAAAATTAAGGTCAAAGCCAGAACCGAAACGTAAAAAAGACACTTTATGGTGCATCAAATCGCAGCATCGATCAGAGAATCCGCTTTTACAAATCTACATTGGTTCTCGTTCATGATTAAGTAGGCCTATAGTTCTCCTGCGCCATGTGCCAACGAAAAATTCGTGATCATATCGTGGCATTTTTGACACAAATTGGAAGGCATTTACCAGCGTGTTACTGTCAGACAAGTAATAGACAGACAGTCTGATATTTCGTCGATAACTATACTCATAGTGGCATTGCATGCGTTCTGCATGCAAGCTATGCTGACGCGCTGTAAACTCTCTTCATTGGCTCGGCACTGAAACGTACGACCAAAACTGGGCATAATTACAGCGCGTGGTAATCATCGAGCAGTGATATTTTTACGTCAAAGTTTGATTTAAATCCGACTAAACCCTCTTCGGTAAAAATCTGGGGCTGTCATATATTTTTTTGACATTAACTTAGGCTGCATAGCTTGCCTTAAAACTGTACGCAATTTGGCCGATATTAGCCTACCTGCTTTGAGGTACGGCTTTTTAAATTTGGAAGCCAGCAACAACTTCAAATGCTGCCATAAAATACCACAAAATCTAAAAAATGTGCTGTTGTTTGACATTATTTGGTCTGTGATGTGCTTTATTGTGGGGCCCATGCTTGGCCGAAATTGCTCATCATGCCTAAATCCGCCTCTGTTTAGCGCAGTTTAAAACGTCAACATTCTTGTCGTCTGTGCGTGATGAAAAACAGTGATCTCACGTTAGTACGATTGCAATCTGAAAATGTTAAATGCATTTAAACATAGCAAATTTCAACTGCGACTATTCTAGCACCGTAGGCAGTGGCCTCGCAGCAAGAGAGAAAAAAGGCCAATTGCCGACCATAAATTTTTGATTGTCGGAAAATCGTTCCAAAATCTTCTTCTTGTCGGAACATTTTCGTCCAAACATGCAAAATGCGGACTATGGGCAAATCTAAAATTTTGAGCATCCACAATCTTCTCTGTCGAAAATTTACAGTGTTTGTCAGAAAATTGTAACTTTTCACCAGGCTTACTTTTTTAACTAACGACGCCGCTGACTGTATAGGACTGTACCTGTAACAGCTAGTGGATTGATGACGGCAGTGACGATCAAGTCGGACAGAGCGAGGTTTGCTATGAAAGCTCGTCCGGCGTCATTACTGGTGGCTGTGCGCTGACGCCGACTGCGCAGATACCTGACGACCACCGTCGTGATGACGACAAGGTTGCCGAATGTTCCGACGACGGCCGCGACAGCCAGCACACCGACATACGGCACAGCAACGAGCGGCTTGCGACTGTACAACGATTCACTTGCCGCCGATGTCACGTTCCTTTCAATTAGCCCTGTCAGTGGAAACTCCATATTGTCGCCTCTTCCTTTTTTTTCGCTTTTGTATTTTTAGCTAGTCTAATATTGCGACGATCGGCTGTTTTATAAATAGACGGAGGTACGTTCTCCACTAAAAGGGAATCGCGACCATTCTGTGAGGATCCAGAGACGCGTTCGTTTCAATCAGCCCAACGAGAGGAAACTCCATCTTTCGCTCTCAATTTAATGCCGTCGTTCAGCGTAAAATTTTTCAGTGGTAGTTATAACATTTCAGCATTCTCCCTCAGACTGGCACCACCCGCTTCTGTATCTCCGGACTCCATGGCGCTAGGCGAATGGCGTATAGCACGTTCGAACTGTGTGAAGTATTTACATTTGCAGACAAGCCTAACAAAGTCTTAAGTGGCGCAACAACACGTCGCTAGTAGGCCTACGATATGACTAGTAGTAACATATCCGTGCAGTTTCGTGAAATATACAAGAGCGGACCACACTGGTCGAATGAGTCGCAAGTCGTCACATACTATCGAGCGACGGAACTGAAGTATAGGCCCTGCGTGTACAGGGCGCCCTGTGTAAAATGCGGACCTACGTGACGCAAGGCGCGCACACCAGCAGCAGCTGCAGCAACATGGCCAGATGTATCCACCGTTCCATAGCAGTAGCGATTCAAGTTAATAAAAATCCAGAAAGTCACATAAAATTACAATGTAACACCGTCACTGCCAGTGACGAACTTTTGCGTTGAATAGTGCGAAGTCTACTACAGCCAGTCCATTTGAGATTTGGATTTTGGCGTAACCTGCATCTCCGCAGCAGAACAAATCACGGCACTCGGAAAACCATAACGGCTGCGCACGATGACGCGATTTGGTGAACGCTTGCTTGAAAACAGAAAAAAATGGATCGGAGTTTGAACCTAGGCTTACTTAAAATGACAAAAGGACTGTATCGATTTTCTAGTTTTACGAACGCCGTGCACGCAATATGATGTGCGGGTACTGTCAACGTGTGTCGTCCGTCTGTTTGTCTGTACGTCTGTCTGGTGTATCGTTGATGTACAAGTTGGGCCACGTGGTTTTTCTTTTTTGCACGCCTAACGTCGGCGAAAGGGCGCAATAAAATTTAAGGTAAAATATTTTTTTGTGAAATACTTTTGCATATTATTGACGACAACGTGTACTAAGAGCATTGGATATTTTTGAGTATACTTTATATAAATTTACATTTTACTTACTTATTTATCGAAGTCTACGTTTAAAAAAACTGACTATGTTGTTATAAATAAACTAGTGCCAAAGAGCTATTAATAGCTAACATGAGACGCGCAGTATACAAAAACTGTCAGGACTAACAACGTTACGTAGCGGCGCCTGGACTGTTGCCACAATAGGCCTCAGTAATGTGATGTATGAAATTATCTGATCGACTCAAGTGATTGTGTTCGATGACTATACATTTTGTCAAATATTTTATTTCATGCCATGGCGCGGGTCCCAGCTGGCGACCGGCTTGCCTCTCGTATTTTATTTGTCTGCTCGATCTGCCTGCCACTGTGCTGATGCCGCGGTGACTAGTTCATTACTGTACCCTAACTGCAAGGTCGAGTGTGACGAATGGCGACGTCAGGTCATAACAGTGCTAGCTGTGGTTTGATGCGCCTGCCGCTGTTACGTCGAAATACGTTTCCGCTTTCCACACTGTGTCCCAAAAACGGTCTTGCTTTTTTCGCTTAGGTCTGTAACTTAATTGGACACATGTTGGACAGATTTTGATACTTTTTGACAGATGTACTAGTCTATATTAAAATTACTTCGCAACAGGCGATAACTAACCGATCTTATACGGTTTGTGCAGTTACACTACTTTGTATAATCTCGATCACGACTTTGGTCATGTTCACTGCTGTATTGGATCTGATGCATAGTAAATGAAATGTGTAAAATATTATTTTAAAATCCGTCCGATTTGCGAAATTAGGTAAAATAACACAACATTACAGCTATAGGCCTGTCCCAATGTCATCTTGTTAGATCACCAGAGGCTCTTCAGTCACCAAATTAATTATTTTATGTCCCACGATTCAACATTGCTACAGGTAGGACCGTCTTATGTGCACAATAAGGCGTGACTAATAGCAAACTTCCAGCAAACGTCCAGCTCCATTATAACATATGGCAGCAAACGTCCAGCATACGTCCAGCATTACGGTTGCTGGAAGTTTGCTGGACGTTTGCTGGATCGTGTAAACGTTCCATAACACACTTTTCACATGGATACCCATCTGCTATCAGAGGCGTCGTTGGTCATAGCTTAACAAAGTTGGGAAAGGCCGGGGGCATAAGGTTACAATTTTTCGACAGACAACTGCGAATTTCCGACACAGAAGATATGGATGCTTAAAATTTGAAATTTGCTTTTAAATTTTTTTCGAAAGTTGTGAATTTTCGGCCCCAAATTGTGTATTTTTAAAAGAATATTTTCCACAAAAAGAAAATCTTCTGGCGGGGCTAAAATTTAACGACAATTGCTCCCTTCCTTGTCTCCCC
>Ga0209367_1009877_pt1 | contig 12866 bp, 11 predicted proteins | sample WorMetLIZISLAND2_FD_187412 | JGI IMG/M metagenome (GOLD analysis project Ga0209367, IMG submission 187412) | Marine gutless worms symbiont microbial communities from Max Planck institute for Marine Microbiology, Germany - Olavius geniculatus... ... | reverse complement strand
GACGTCACCTGATCCCAAAAGGTCAAACTCGTGACCCCATTATCTTTGAGGCGCCATATCTCCGTAACGGTGCGAGATAGACGCATGGTCACTATGGACCACCCATAGGAACTCGACCCCCGGGAGTCGAATGGTCACGTGACCGATGACGTCGCGTGATCCCAAAAAGCCAAACTCGTGATTCCATTATCTTTAAGGCGCCATATCTCCATAATGGTGCAAGATAGATGCATGTTGACGATGGACCTTTTATAGCAAAGCGCTAATGACGAATCGAATGGTCTCGTGAATGACAATGTTTATTGTTTAGTTAAAATAGTACAAAAGGATGAAAGAATCTTTGTTGCTGTACATTTTGACATTAAACTGTTTGATCTTTTCTACCGGTTTAAACAGCTCACTGATTATATTTATACGGACATATACTGTAAACTATGGAAATGCACTGGACGGACTCCGTGTTTGTATGAACATTATTTTGTTACCTCCGCCAGGAGGTTATGTTTTTGCCAGAGTTTGTTTGTCTGTGTGTTAGCAAGATAACTCAAAAAGTTATGGAAGGATCCTTTTGAAATTTTCAGGGAATGTCGGAAATTGCAAAATCTACAAGTGATTCAATTTTGGGGGTGATCCGGAAGGAATCCTGGATTTTAAAATTTTCGAATCAGTATGCTTGGCGGAGGTCTACGCTCTCCGAGTGCTTTTCTAGTTTTTCATAATTCACTTAAATGATGATCAATTTACACAAAATTTGTACCAGTTGTAGCTAAAGAAATGCTAATTCAAAATATTGCAACAAAATGTGGCAGTTGATTAAATATGTTTTGCTAGTTGTGACGTAACACTGGCATCATAATGTGTCACGGGTACAAGCTTGATAGTCTCAACTGGTGCTGTCAGTTGTTAACTTGCTCCGATGGTGAAAAAGTTGCTTTGCTGATGACAATTTCTTGAAGTTTTAAAGTTGCGGCCACAAAAACGTGCAAAGCGATCGCATTCACGTGTCTGTGGGGATAGTTGGTCTTTCACATGTTCGAGCAAGACAGTGCACTAGCACACCGAGCTTGCAAAATGTTGAGTTTTTGGATTACAAGAGGCCTGATTTCATGATCCCATGTTGCTTAGTGCTGACACAATGAACACTCTTCATCAGCGAACCAGATTAAGTTCACCATTGAAGCAGGGTAGCAACTGACTGCACCAGTTGAGACTAGCAAGTTTGTACCTGTGACACATTATGATGTCAGTGTTACATCACGACTAACAAAGAATATTTAATCAACTGCCATATTTTGTTGACATATTTTGAATTAGTATTTCTTCAGCTACAGCTGTTAAAAATTTTGTGTAAATTGATCATTATTTGAGAAAATTATGGAAAAAAAACAAAAAGGGGTCCTTTTTATGAAACACCGTGTAGAGATATCGACCCCTCAACCGATCGACACAAAATTTGAAACAGGTGATTACGTCCGTGAGACGACCCCCTGTGTAAAATTCCGTGCAAATCCGTCCATTGAGGGCTTTTCGGCAAATGGGTGAAATATAACGAAACTTTTTCTAGAATGTATATACCTTTTTTGTTGACCGACATACAGGTCAGATTTTCACTCGCGATGGCTCGGACAACGCGGCTTCACGCAAGGGTCAAACCTTTTCGGGAACCGAAATTTGAAGTTAATATCTAACCCCTGAAAAATCCCTCCAAAGTCGAAAATTGGACCACGGTGTTGCCTGCTGTTCGACACAGGTCTCAATTTACTCGATTTACCTACCCCAGAGAAATGGGAGGCTGAATTGACTTTGTTCTTGCTATGTACCGATATCGTTTACCTGTTTGCAGCATAACCCGTCTAGGTAGTAAGCAGCTTATAGCGACCCAGCTGAGAGTCGAACTCACGACCTTGTGATCGTAAGTCTAACGTTCTAACCTTCAACGCTATAGTCTTAAGAAAGCATCCCACATTTCAATCGGAATAGACGTGGGGCTGTTTTTAACAGCAAGTCCGTCAATTCGCTTGAAACTGTGCAAAATATAACCATTAACGTTGCTCTTGTTCACAAATAGAGTTCAATAGCCTAAATGTTCTTGATTGGTAGCAAAATCAGCGACCTTAGATGAGAATAAACGTCCATAACGCGCTCTATTGCACTTTAAATAAATCTGTCGGAGATCGCTGGAAAAATTCTAATAAAGATAAATTCACTATTTTCAGTTGCCAGCAGCAGAAAACCAGAAATGTAAAAAAAAGTGTAGATAGACCGGCATATCCAAACGCATCTCGTCTGTAAGCTAACATCTTAATCCGCGAAACTGCAGTTGACCCAAATGTTTATTTGCACATCGGAGACATAAACGTAGTCAAAAGGGGTGCTGGGAGTACACATAAATCTCAAATAATGCCAATTTCCGCAGGAAAAAACCAACATTTTCAGGTCTTTTTATGAGCAAAAAAGTGTTCGCGGCCCTGTTTCTGCCGCCAGACCGCCTAGCTGGTGGGTATAGGGCTCGCTGCCCCCCTTTTCCAAAGAACCAAGAACCCAACCTCCGCTCTTGGCCTTTAGCATCAATTTTCGACCCTTCGGACATCAAACCGCCTTTCCCAACTCCAATTTCCGGCGACGCCTATGATCGAAGACGCCTGCGCAACTATGGCTGCTGATGCTGGAGATAAGTCGGCAGAGATCGGCCAGGTATCCACATTCCAGGGCCATGCTGTGCTGACACTTGTACACTTGGAGTCTTGGACGCCCAGCTGGAACCGGATCCGGTCCGTGACGTCGAGTCAATGTAGAAAAGCGAAATCATAGAAAATGTTGTTTGTTTATGCAAATCATATTGGTAAACGTAAAAACCGTAGCTCACATCAGACTGCCGCTAAAGTCGTAGTCGTCTCGTTTGTTGATAATTTGATCAGCTCTCCTTCTCTGTCTCTCTCCCTTCTACTCCCTTTTTCCCTTTTACCATCTCTGCATGTAGGCTATGTATGTGTGCGTGTTTGCCCAGCGCATATTTCCGCTCGAAATGATGCTGTTTTCCGCGGATAGCTTTTAGCAGGTGGCCAGGGTGCACACAGTAGGCTAAAATAACATACGGGGTAAGTCAGAAAGTAACACCCTTTTAACTACGTCAATAATGCCAAATTACGTATAAATTATAAACACCAGAGGTTTATAATATTTGAACAATTTTAGGCTAACATTTGTTATTAACTGTGTATTTTTCCACACGCTGATTGTGAATCAAACAACGTTTATCGTTAGTTTATACATCCATCCTGACGAAATAACTATCTAAGCCAATGAAACAGAACTTGATTACATCGGTAGACAAAGAACGACGTCATTACTTTAATGAGAGTGATACGCGACAAAAGCAACAAAAATTGAAAATACAATTGTCGAAACAAGGAAAAAACTATAATACCAAAAACGTCATTTTTGGCCCATCCTGTATGCGTGATGTGTTTCCTGTCAAGGTTACTTGACACGGTGTTCGCAATCGTTCACAATGTTACGCCAGTGTTCGTGGTGCATCACTTGAAATCAGTTTAATTATACGATAAACGACGATAAACACCCACAGTTTTTTGTGTGATAAATTTGGCAATAGTAAACCGATTATAAATATACCGGTATAATAACTTTCCCTATTAGATTATGAGAAAAAAATGCCCTGCCCGATGCTATACAACAGTAATTTCGCTGACCGCAAAAGTATTCTATAGAATGTCGTGTTCCTGATATTGCCCAGTAACGCGGTCAGGCTTCCATCTTCTCTTGAACGACGAAGACAGTGCCTCAACTGTCAGCTGGTTATGCGAGTAAGCGAGTAATTTTATTTTGGGTTACTTCTACTTAAGTAGATTTGTGGGTGACTACTTCTACTTTTGTTCAAATAGAAGTTTTGGCTACTTAGATTTTAGTTGGCGGTATTGGTCCACAAGTGCCTCAATGGGAGCGCACCTGTCTACCTGGTTGATGACTGTCGCCTGATCCGCCGACGCCGGTTTGGTCTTAGATCGTCGTCGTCAGCGACCAAACCGGAAATCCCACCGATCAGAACTACGTTCGGCGACCGATCTGTTGCCTTCGACGGACCACGTGTGTAGAACAGTCTTAGTAAATGTCGCGCTTAGAGATGACCATGGGAATGGGATTCCCAATGGGAATGGGAATCCCACGGGAATCCCATGGGAATGGGAACTGATGACAAAATTGGGAATGGGAATGGGAGGGAATGGGAAACAACCTCTATGGGAATGGGAATGGCCCTTATTCCCATGGGAATAAATTCCCATTGGCTGATGCCGTATTTGGTTTATGCAATAGTAACATACAGTTTATTGTATAATACTGGTAGCGTGTGAATGGGGTTATAGCCTACGGTAATCCTATACGCTAAATTAGAGGACTGAAATCATCACATTGACATCAGTGCATACCGAGTGTTAGCTAGATCTAACCCATGGTGTGGCCGCTTGCTGGAGAAACGGCGCACGAACCTGAGCCCGGACTCGACCAACAGCCTGCTATTTCTTCACAGCAACATGCATTAAATGACAGTTCCTTTTGTTATGACATTAGTAGTAGTAGTAGCTTTAGTAGTGATAGTAATAGGCCTAGTAATAGGCCTAGTTGTAGTATAGTGGTAGTAGAGATGACGATTATGCTTTTGACGACATATCTGCATTTGATGACAATTCTCTTTTACTCGGGAACTTTGATATTTAATGACAAGCGCAGTATGATATTGTATGTTAGGCTTGTGTCTTTTCGTCAGCCAAAAATGTTATGCTGCAACGATTGAAATTAATGATTGTTTGGGAATGGGAGGGAATGGGAATAGCCCAGTGGGAATCCCACGGGAATGGGAATTTGTTACAAAATTGGGAATGGGAATGGGAGGGAATGGGAATTGACTGGATGGGAATGGGAGGGAATGGGAACATAAAAAGCCATTCCCGGTCATCTCTAACGCTCACATATTGAGCCGGAAAGTAGTGAAGCACATGAACTTTGATAGCAGAGGCAAAAGTAAATATTTTGTGTTAAAATCACACGATAAACATCAACTTATGCTAATTACAAGTTGCATTTGCATGTGACCGATTAAAAACCTTTCTTCTATCACTGGACATTTCGGCTGCGTTCGAACCCAGCCCATCTACATCATCCCATCCAGGACTATCTACCAGCACGTACATTGCGATCATCAGACAAACTGTTACTTACTGTACCCAGGATGGCGCTAGCGTTGTCAGCGAAAGCTTTCAGTGTTAGCACTCCTTCTGTTTGTAACTCACTGTCATATAACTGTAGATCTGCAGAACTACTCAGTACTTTCAAGCGTTACTTAAAAACCGAACTGTTTGACATTGCGTATTGCAAACGTAAACACTTAGCCTAGTCTTCGCCACCATGCGCCTCTGATTCGTTGTGTTTTGATTGATTGATTGATTGATTGATTGCAAAAAAACTGCAAAATTACGGCATTTTTTGCAAAATCACGGTATTTGACGAAAATCACGGTCTCCGCGATTTCCGTCTTTCCGTGATTTTTTTACTTTCCCTGTATAGGGTGAAGGTTAGTGATAGGTAGCCTAGAACGGGGATAGGCCTAAATTGCATCTTTGACTGTGGCGGCCCCTGGCTATGGCTGACTGAGTTTAGGCTAACTTCGGACTAGTGTCCCTTCGGACTTATCACCAGTCAGCGTCGTTGGGGGTCGGTCGGCGTCAGACTATACAGAGTGGTCCAAAAAACGGACCACCCTGTACATGTAGGTGGCCTGGTCGAGAGCTGAGCACCGCAGCAAACGTTCTCTGTCCCACTCGGAGCGTCAGCGGCGGTCGTCCGGTGGGGCTTCATCGAGCATGATGCAGCAGCGGCGCTCCAGCGTCGACTCTGAACCAGACGATGACAAGGACAACGAGAAGGACAAGGACAAGGAGGTACAGCATACAGGGTGGGCTACAAAAACGTGGCAAAACCTGTCCATATCTTCGCCAATTAATGACCGATTTTCAAAATTCTTTCACTGACTCATTCTGCGGACAATTTGCAATAATGTTATTATTATACATCACACCACACCGTAAATGCGTTTCTACACTACCTTGTGAAATAAGAATGAAATGTGCATGTACAACGATAATAGCAAACAAACATTTTTGGTAAAATTTAAAAAAAAACACTCCAGATCAACATTGCGGTGAATGATCTGTATACATTTATGTTTCACAATGTAGTGTAAGACGCATTTACGGTGTGGTGGGATATATACTAATCACATTATTGCAATTGTCTGCAGAGTGTGTCACTGAAAGAATTTTGAAAATTGGTCAATAATTGGTGAAGATATGGACAAAAGTAAAGTGCCACGTTTTTTATGGCCCACGGTGTACATACTTCGACGACGTCTATTTGTACTGCGGGTACAGTCTTGACGACAGCCGTTTTCGGCTTGCTGGTTTATTGACGTGCTACGTCTATTCTGTAGAGCGTCTTTGGCATGATGTGTCTTCTGTTCGTCCGTCCGTCGGTCCGTCTGTAACGGGTGGATCGTGGCTAAACGGTAGGTCGTAGGCAGTGTTTGAATTGCCGAGGGGGTTGGGGCGGGGTTGAACCCCCAACTGTTTTCCCAACCTCCCTAGCACACTGTCAAATTATGTCCTGGGGGGTCAGCAATATACTATATACATACGATTTACGTCACAGTTTTGGTCGGACCTCCAACCGTCGAAGAGTTCAACCCCCCCCCCCAGCTAATTTTTCACAATTCAAGCACTGGTCATATAGCGTAAACTTTTTACACGAATAATTAGCCATGTGTGTTAAACTCGAGCGTGCAAAATTTCAGCCATGGAGTGCAAGAGGAACATTTTCAAATTCGGGGTTGAATGAACGGCAGCAGGAAAAGTGTGTTTTCAACGGACAACTGGCCATATCTCGGAAACTTTGAGAGATACGGCCAAGGCTACTATTAATCGCCGATAGGAAAAAGCATACGCCCTTGAGATGAAGTGAAAATCATCGACCTTGGATGACCTTTAAGTTCACTGACAACCAGTACGGTTGGCAATCCTGGCGACAGTTGGGCTTCTTGTGTTCTATGTTTGATCTCTGGTTTTGTTTCAGTTCAGCTTTACTACGCTGTCTTGCTGCGTTTCACTCCCGGACATAACCCACCCATTTTTTTTGGTTACGCTAGTCACTGGCGTAGTCAAAGGGGTAGGCTAATGGGTGAAATAGCCCGGGGAAATAGCCCCTTTGACTACGCCAGTGACTAGCGTAACTGGCGTAGTCAAAGGGGTAGGCTAATGGGTGCTTGTCTCTTTGTCGTACTTGGGATTTTCTCCAGAGTATAATCGGATTGCACAGCAGAGAATTTGTGATTATCTTCGGTCATATATGTAGCGTGTGTTCTCAGCTCCCTGACCGCCACTTTGATTTTGTCCCTGGACCCCGCTTGGCAGTGGCGGATCCAGAACTTGGAAATGGGGAGCGGAAGGGTAGGGGGTTCAGTCTGGGAGGGAACTTTGCTCCTCCCTAGAAAAATTTCTAAAAACATTACGCAAAACTGATGCATTTTGGTGCAAAATTTTCGCCATTTTTAAGATGTATCCAGTCAATAGCTGGGCTGCCGGCCACCATGCTCCCCCCCTCTTGAATCCGCCACTGCCGCTGGAGGGGGGAACTTGCGTCCCCAGGCCCCGGGCTATTTCATTTGTTTCAGAAAAGTTTTTTCTGTGCTTTTGTAGACATAGCAGTTCTTTGGTATTTAGGCCACTTAAAATTATTTGACGATGTCATCGATGATTAACGGTGAACTGTTTTCGTCCGATTAGCTCTGATGATTACATTTGACGCAAAATGTCAAACTCTGTTGCTGTAGTGTAACTGTGAGACGTTTTTATTACTTCTGCGCGACAACAGCATTCGCAGCAGTGGCAGGCGTACGCTAATTAACTATTGTAGCATTTGTTTGTGGTTAATAAAGCCCACAGTCCATTACGCCAACTTTGCGACATGTCGCCAACTTGCATGATTTGTGTCGTGGACTTTCGCGATTTGTGTCTGCGACAAATTCCGCGACTTTCACCATATATTGTAACGCACCAAATTCCAGTAGAGCGACAAACGTGTTTGTCGCGCTCTTGTCACGAACATTGTCGAAAATGTCTCGACAAGTCGAGATAATTTGTGTTTTCGACTTTTTCCGCGGGGAAGTTTTGGTGAAAGTCGGCGTAACGGAATTTGGTCTTAAATGATAATGATGCTAATGTTTGGCTGGTTTGGCGTAAATCAGATAATCAGTACGCTGGAGCTCCTTAAGGTCAGACGAGCTTCAATGGCCGGAGACAAGGAACAGGTCAGATGCCATACAAGTAACTACGAGGGGCGTTCAGTAAGTTCCAGGACTACATCCTCAATACAACGACAGTAAATCGCACATTTCTGACAGTTATGTTACTTTTCAACATATTCTCCCTGCAGTTCACTGCAGTGTTCTCATTGTCCTACAAGTCAGCTGGAACCCGTAGCATTAAGTTTTTTATTGGCACCTGTAGAAATTTCCAGACAAAATGCTGTAGAACATCTTTATCGTTTCTAAACTTAATGTCTCCAGGTGATTCGCTCTGTGGACCAAACAAATGAAAATCTGGACTGTATGGCAAATGCTGTAGCAGTTCCCAGCTTATTTTTTTCAATTTTCTTAACTGTCTGATGGGCCAATTGCACGGTGGGGCACTACCGTTTTAAAAAAATGACACCTTTCTGCAGCAAACCTGGTCAGTTGCTGGTTCGTAATCAATCAGACAATAATGCCTAGTAATACTGTTCGTTCACAGTATGTCTTTCAAGCAAAAAAGTCTGCAAGAACAACTCTTTAAGTAAACCAAAAAATGCTTTGTCTGCAGCTGACCGTTTTTGCCACAAGCAGTGCTCCAACACTGACATCATCACTAACTGACTAATGATCGCTGCAAAAGCGGGCGAACTATTCAAATACTTTCAAACGTGATAAAGTGTCACTGCTAATTACTACAAATAATCTACAACAAATTTCAGAACTTTCTACACCTTCTGCGACTAGAGAATTTTATGATTATTCTTTAATCTAATTCTCTAAACAAACGTCAACGCCCATCATTTATATCTTAATAATAATGACGTCTCAACGTGACGTCATAAATGAGACCATGGCAAGTGATGTACAATAGTGGCATCATCATCATCATTGACAACCGTGGGCTCAACACCCGTTGGTGTCTGACGCCATTGTCACCATCGCTGCCCACCGCTGCCTATCTAGGGGTTGCAGGGTTGCCCCACACCACTGCTCAATAGTGGCAGTACAACTTCATAATAGTTTTGGTTTTCAGCTGTCACTGTGTGCTTACTGAGAAAAACAGTCCTGGAACTTATGACGCCCCTCTTACCCCGTATTTCTGTGTAATTGATTGTATAACGTTATCTAGCCAGTAGAATTGCGCTCACAATGTAAACATTTTTGTTGTGTAGGCTATTCCAGATTATATCTGGGAATTATCTGCAGGTAATGCTAAGTAGCGCATTGTTCACCCAGGTATCTAGGGCAGCCATGCCAGTTTGGATAAGTATTTTTGATTTGGTGCAGCGTTTTTGCAAAAAAACTGCTTTATTAGTACGCCCGATAGCTTTCGGAGCGGGTTTTTGTTTTACTGCAGATGTTTTTAGTCCGCCCGAAAACGATAGCACTGGGCCGTATTGGGCCCTCCCCCAAAAAATTTAGGGGCCAAAACATGCAAAATTTTGCCCGATTTTGGTCGACTCCAAAGTTCGGCGGCGAATATCTCTGGAACGGATGTAGAAATTCAAAATTCAAAGTTTTGTATCGCGATTCCTCTCGCGTTGGGTGAAAAAGTTTGGGCCACTAATCACGGAGATTAAGCGGTGAAATCGTACCCACCAAATCGACTTTTTCGAAAGACCATATTTCGGCCCCTAGGGGTGCTGCGCCCCTAAATGTTTACACGCGCGAGAGAATTACAAAGTTTTGCTAGCGCAGCCCTCACCCGGTGGTTCCCCTTACAGTTTTTTTCAGAGGGAGTCCAAAATTGGTTTAAAATGTAGCGTATTGGCCGCGAGAACTTTTGAGCCAGCGGGAGTAGCCTCATGATACTTTGCCACGTGACGTGCTGCTAGATGGGGGTGATAACGTGGGTACAACTTTTGGGGGCCCTGTTTTCTTAAAATTTGGGAGGGCAAAAAACGTTCAAAAATCGGTGCGATTTAGAACAATTTTCGAGTTTGACCGCAAATATCTCTGGAACTAATAGAGATGTCGACAAGCGGTAAAAGTTGTTATCACGCACAATTACTTGCGCGTTGAATAAAAAATTGGTAAACTTTGCTGCACTAACGCCAGAGATTACGCGGTTAATGTTTACCCAGGTCGACAGTGCGCGTTTTGCGTATGCTAATGCATTTGAGTGCGGGCCACGTGACTTTGTTACCGGGGTAATTTCACCCATATAAATTCCCCCCCCCCAATCGGACTTAGGGCGCCGGGCGGACTCACGTTGGGCTTTGCCCCGAATTCCTAGTTGCTGATGTTGCGGTAAGATTCAGTCAACTAGAAGTATTATGACTCAGTGCATATTATTCATGTCCTGTCAATAGCATGCACCGGCTTAGCCTGTAGAAACTATACTCTGTGTGCTTGACTCTGGTACGTGCTACTGTCAGTTTTCAGTTCAATGAGCTACCGGCATATGTATGTTAAAGGTCAAAAGATTGAAGGTAATGTTATAGGTCTGAATCGAAGCCCATTCCAGAGCTACGGAGCGTCACCTGCCGTATGGGATCACACAGTGTTACCTGCCACTCGACACAGGTGAGCGCGCCCCGCCTTAACCTCAGCCAGATAGGCTGGTACTCGATTTATTTACCCTGGAGGGATGAAAGGCTGAGTTGACCTAGGCGGCTGGTTACATACCAAGATGGTTCACCTGCCCGCAGGCAGTCACCCATCCAAGTACTAACCCGACCCGGTTTTGAGTAACTTCGTTAATCGGATGAAACGCATTACCGATACGCCAGGCCACCAACATGTCTCTTTTTACATGTATACGATATCACGGAATTATCACCGCACTTTAAAAACTCTGTTTTTGGACGTTTTTGCAGTTTTTGTAGTTGTTCTGCGCCCGTCCGCGCGTTATGTGTTCTGCTAATTTGTCCGTCCGTTCGTCTGGCTCGTACGGGCAGTCACAACGCCAGTGGCGATTTTAGACCCGGGCCGGGGTCAGCCCTCATTTTTGCTATAGCTCCCTTCCAGTTTCGTGTCTACCCAGGATTTTTTTGCAAAGATAAGACAAATATCTGATTTGTTTGCATTTCCAATTTGTAGAAAAATGGGCAAATTTGCGGCTTCCATTGAACGTCCAAAAACCAAAAATGCTTCAGCTTCAGGGGGAGCCCTCCTACCCCTCTGACCAGGGTCTCTGCCCCTGGACCCCGCTGGGGCTCTGCACCCAGTGCCCCGTTATAGGCTCGCGCTACCGCGCTCGCCACGGGGCCATGCCCTGCAGATGTTGCGGGCCTAACTCAAAAAACAAAACGGCCTACTGAAAATCGAAATTGGCGTGAATTTTCCCCACAAGGCAGGGGTAACAAGTGTGCCAGTTTTTAGCACAAAAGGTCGGAGGTCATGGCTAGGATTAGGGTTGTTCCACTCTAGATGGACGGCCGCGTAAAAATTGTCTTTCTGGTTTAAGTAGTTTTGTAGTCAGATGTTTTCGCAGGGTCTTAAGCGTATTATTTTTTTTTTTTTTTATCCCGTTTTGTGTGTTTTTTTCCGATTTCTTGGACTTGCAGAATGCTAGTTACTCCAATATTCCGTGTAAGTGCTGAATATGGGCCCTGGCTCTATAGTCTTGTAATCTCCGCGCGTTATCGCTGTCAAGTTGCTAGACTGAAAATCGCAACAGTACTGTTTAGAGTCAAACTGTTCATCGTTCGCATATATAGTTAGCGCGTGGTGCGTTCTAATTGCTGTTTTGAAGGCAATGAAAACACTGATGCAAGTTACTACAGGTTTACCGGTTGAGCATGATCGTAGAGGCTCGTTAACACAGGTGACGTATCTGTCTGTTAATTTGTCGTCCATCGTTCCTGCGTTTTTAACGTTTTACTCACACGGTTTTGAACCAGTTGGTCGTGTTTGTTTGTATATACACCGTGGTCCATAAAAACGTGCCACTTTTATTTTTTGAATAGCTCCGTGCGGCGTTGGCCGATTTTAATATTTTTTTGGCGTGCAATATCACGAAGAAACTCGACGCAAATGACTGTACTTTTAGCCACCTCACTTTAATACTGTCGCTACACTACGTTGTGAAATGCAGGTTGTTGAGCGTGCTGTTTGCGAGTGGTGTCAACGTTTGCAGCTTGCGTTCGCGCTGCAGGAGGACATTTTGAGCACATGCTGTAATAAAAAGGATGTGACGTAACACGTGTAACTTTTTGAGATACAACAGTTGCCAATCGTGTTCGTCGCTTTTTACGCGCGAAAGCAGCTATGCTTTCAGCGCGTCTTAGCCATCGCAATTCTGTCCGTCTTTCCGTCTGTCCGTCTGTCTGTCACACGAGTGGATCAGGCAAAAACGGTCCAAGCTAGGATCTCCAAATTTTCACCGTCGGCTGCCTGGAAGACTCTAGTTTCAGGAACCGTAAAGCTTTTTCGTAAATTCGAAAGGGGTCACCCCGAACGAGGTCGCTAAATGAGAGGAGGGTGGTCAAAATTTGCGATTTTTGGCCAATAACTCGTTGTATCTCAGTAACTGTGCGAGATAAGGCCTAGGTTACTATTAATCACT
>Ga0209367_1009876_pt1 | contig 12866 bp, 8 predicted proteins | sample WorMetLIZISLAND2_FD_187412 | JGI IMG/M metagenome (GOLD analysis project Ga0209367, IMG submission 187412) | Marine gutless worms symbiont microbial communities from Max Planck institute for Marine Microbiology, Germany - Olavius geniculatus... ... | reverse complement strand
TACATGGTTTGTCTCATCCACTCACAACAAAGTGTAAAAAAATTTCAGTTACCGTTTATTCTTGAAAGAAGCCTTTTTCTAAATTTGTTATTACTCTTCTTCAAAATGTAGGTGTAGACGGACAGACGGACAGACGGACGGATAGAACTGCGATGGCTAAGACGAGCTGAAAGCAGTAGGTGCTTCGCTTTCGTGCATAAAAATTTTAACAATATTTTGATGGCTTATTTACATACATACTATCAAAATGCTACTTAGAAGTTACCTAATTTTGAGCAATTTTTTGAAAGTATAAAAAACAGAGCTATAAAGAAAATCATGACATAAATCAACAATCACAAAAATAGATAACTGTACACTAAGAAATACAAAAATGCATGAATTTATGTAAAATGCATAAATACATGTACGATACAAGATTTGCAAATGTTCTGACAGAGCCTTAAACATTCCTGTGCTTCTGGTGTTGCAGGTGGAAAAACTGCGACAAATCACACTCGAGCACAACCAAGGAGAAACCACACAACTTTTTCACAGCTGTGGAAGTTTGCCTGTTTTGGTAGAATTTCGACATTTTCATTAAATTTTGTGCAATTCTACACTAGTTGACGATTTTTGTTATTTTCCAATTTATATCCAAGTTTGTGAAGCTTTCTAAAAATTGCCTCCTTTTCTTCGCTTGACAGACTACAGGGTTCCTACGGGTCTTCTGTAGCAAAATTCCTCGACTTTTCCAGTCGTGGAATGACAATACACTATGTCAAAAGGTGATGAAACAGTATTAATGCAGTAATATGCAAGCGACAGAGGCCCTAGTCGGGGGATTAGTGGGCGAAGCCCCCCTGAAGCTGAAACACTTCTAGCTTTTGGACGTTCAACTGAAGTTGCAAATATGCCTCCTTTACAATATTTGGAGATGAAAAAAAATCACAGATATCTGCAGTTTGCATGATCCAAGATCATTTTCCCAGACTTTTTGACTCCTTGTGCGCTACATAGCGAAGAGGAGTATATGAGATCAATGTAATATTGAGGACCGACCAACCGACCGACGACCAACCTCTGTTCCTGGAAGAGCCTTCCTGGAAGAAATTCACCATATCTCCGTAATGATGCCAGATAGGTGCAAGGTCAGTATGGACCACCCATAGGAAGTCGACCCCTGAGAGTCGAATGGTCACGTGACCGAGTACGTCACGTCACCCCAAAAGGTCATGACCCAGTTATCTTTGAGGCGCCATATCTCCGTAACGGTGCCAGGTAGTCACATGCATTGAAATATAACAAGACAAATGGCAATTACATGTAGCATCATCGACCAATATTACCTCCGCCAAGGAGGTTATGTTTTTGCAAGAGTTTGTTTGTCTGTCTGTGTGTCAGCAAGATAACTCAAAAACTTATGGACGGATCTTTCTGAAATTTTCTGGGCATGTCGGGAATGGCACAAACTACCAGTGGTTCAATTATGGGGGTGATCCGGAAAAAAATCCTAGATTCTGGATCACTTTGAAATTTTCATTACCATTGCTTTCAATGAGGCATAAGGGAAACTGCTGACAAACTGAAGATGGTGCTGCCACCTAGCGAACAACATGGCCTTGGCGGAGGTGTGCGGGCTTTGACTGCTTTCTAGTTGGAAATTTCTTTTCTCTAAAATCGGGCAATATTTTATGAACTTCGGGGAGACAATTTCGAATAACCACCTCGACGCCAGTCACTTTATATTAAACGGGTCTCAATTATATGCCGAATCTCTAATACAAGCCAAAAGGAACTAAAAAAGCTCTTAAAAGAACATAAAAGAAAATGATGCGCTCGAGGAGTACATTAGATTGGTCACAATCTAATAATATATTTTGTTCAAAAATAATATTTTTCCCTGGCCTTTCCCCGACAACACAAATTCCCTGACTTTTTCCATTTTTCCCTCACCTGTAAGAACCCTGAGACTACTTCAGTGACGTTAGCCTAATAAATGACTACTGAACATTTCATACACAGAGTGACAATGCCAAAAAATCTAAAAATTTCTTACTAAATACTTTATAAATTGGATGCCACACAACTGAAAAATTCTGAGTAGACTCGCAGTGAGCCACGAAATTTGGCAAACTGTACCGCAGAATTCCGAAAAATTTGCCATGGAAAGCTGTGCTAACTACAAATAGCGAATACATGCAATGCAATCATGCAACTGTCAGCTGTCCAGTACGACTCCAAAAAACTTGCCACCTTTAAGCAGTCATCCAGATTCCCAAACATTCTCTAAGTAGTAAGTGACCAACACTCTGAATTTAACAGAAGACAGATCCAGGGTGACCATTTTCCACACCAAATGAAATTCCCTGACTTTTCCCTGACCCCTGCAGTAGGGCAAAGATTCCTTGATATACTGTTTAGTGCTATGGTCAACAGTCGTTACTTCACAGGCCAAGTAGCATCTGTGATTTCAGGATTCATCACTTGATGAACTGTGGCTGCTGCTGTAACAGCTGCAGAATAATGTGATCATAGCAAGTGAAAATGGGTTTTAAAGACAATGTGAAATGATAAACGTATGATGAAAATATGCCTAATGTTTAATTGTTAATACTTTCATTAATGCTTTTCCCGGTTTTCTCTGACTTTTTTATTTTCTCTGACTATTCTCTGACTGCTTTGGAATTCCCTGACCATTCCAGGTTTTCCACGTGGTAGGTCACCCTGCGGATCATTTCTGTGACAAACTGTAACGGCATGATGCAACAGCTAAACGTGTCACGTCATGATGATCCCAATGATGATTACTGTCTGGTGTGAAGTTTGCGGTGTCTGATGAGGCTGCGTCTGAAACTGAAGGACCTGCCGCACACCGAGCAAGTGTACAGTTTCTCGCCGCTGTGAACCACCATGTGACTCTGCAGGCCGTCGTAGCGAATAAAGGCACGTTCGCACACTGTGCACTTGTAGCGCTTGTCGCCGTCGTGGATGTGTCGATGCACAGCCAAACTGCTCGACGTTCCGAACCGTTTCTTACACAGTGTGCACTCGTATGCTTTCTCGCCGGTGTGGACTATCATGTGCAGACGCAGGTGCTCTGGTGTGCCAAACATCTTCCCGCACAGCGAGCACTGGAAGGGTTTTTCCCCAGTGTGGGTCCGGGAATGCTGGGCCAGTTGTCCGTTGCGGACAAACCGCTTGTTGCATACTGGGCATTCGAAGGGCTTCTCGCCGGAGTGCGTGCGGTTGTGGATCGTCAGCGCGGATGGACTCCGGAATCGCAGCCCACACTGTGTGCAGAGATGTTTATTCTTTTTATCCACGATCCCAGCCCTGGTTGACTCTGCCCCCTTCCGACTGTGAGCCACGCTTTTCTGGCCAGCTGATGCAGCTCCTTTCTGTTTCCCCTTCTTGGCCTTGTCCCCGGGGCCGGCTGACTCTGCCCTCTCCTGTTTCATCTTGTTGGCCCTGTTTATGTTTAACTCCGCCCCTACCTGGGTACGGGCTATGCCTCTCTGGCCAGTTGACTGTGCCCACTTCTGTCTGTGGGCCACGCCCCCAAAACCAGCTGACTCTGCCCTGTGCTGGGTGTGGGCAGTCTGGTGCCTCATTAGCCGACTCGCGGTGACAAATCGTTTGTCACAGACTGAACACTCGTAGGGTTTCAGCCCGGCGTGCATGTGAAAATGGGTGATGAGACTGGCACGGCTTCTGAATTGCCTCTCACACGCAGAGCACTTGAACGCATTGTCTCCATCAGCTGCATTTGCTGCCTTTATAGATGAATTCTCTGAACATGAAGCACATGAGTATTAAATTGAAGAAAAAGGGTAAATATGGTGTACTGTATAACTCTTTACAGAAACCCACCTCAAAACTATGGAGAGTCATCTGTCAAATGGGATCATATGCCACCTCACACAGATGGATGCGCACAGCCTTGCCTCCAACTACACAGGCCGATATTCAATCTACCTAACCCAAAAGGGATAGAAGGCTGAGTGTGGGTTTTATATCTACATGTTAAACCTGATAAACATTTGTCCGCATCCAGGCAGTAACCACTTGATAGCGACCAAACCACAAGTCAAACCCACGATCTCTTGATCATAAGTCTGACACTCTACCATTAATACCACCAAGCCACCGTTTCAAGTAATTAAGTAAAAGAATGAGTGAATGAGTAGGCCTACTATGCCTTGTTCTCTTCAGCTACAACCATCTTTACAGACGAGTCCTTTGTACCCAAAGTAAGCAATCCATTACACCATCTACTAAGCCCAAATTCCACTATGCTGACTTTCACCGAAATTTCCCCGCAGGGAAAGTCGTAGACACAAATCATGAAAGTCGCGGACACAAACGGTGACAAATCACGAAAACATGAAGTTTCGGTGAAAGTCGCGGACACAAACCGTTTGCGACAAAGTTGGTGACAAATCCGCGACAAACCTGTTTGTGTCGCTCTAATGGAATTTGGTCCATTACAATGCATGAGGAAAGTCGGCGACAAAGTCCGTGGACTTTGTCGTGGACACAAATCACGAAAGTCCGCAACACAAATCATGGAAGTCAGCGACGTGATTTGTGTCGCAGACTTTCATGATTTGTGTGTGTCAGCGACAAGTCCGCGACTTTGTTGTGAACTTGACCCGGACTTTGTCGCAAAGTCGGCGTAATGGAATTTGGGCTTTACCAAGCAAGTACAGCGGAACCCGCTTAATTGCATAGGGTCTGTTCAGCCTGACGTTATGCTAGTACCTGCCCCTCCGCATTAATCTGCCTACGATGATAAGTAACATACCATTATGTATGCACAGTATGTGTTTCTTCAGTACGATCGAATGTCTGAATTCCTTGCCACATGAAGAACAACAAAAGTTTTTCTTCACCGCTGTGGCGTGTGTCTTGCAATGCCATGACAACAGCGACGCATGAGAAAAACGTTTCCGACAAACACTGCACTCAAATGGTCGCCGGTCGCCGTGTCTCACCTGACAAACAGCATTCGGAAAATAAATAGTTAAAACAAACTCATAAATTATTTATCGGTAAAAAGATGTTGGCACAACTGATGTAAGAGAAACACTTCAAACCAGAAGGATTGTGGTGGGGTAGAGAGAAATAAGGGACAAACTGCCCCTCAAAATTTGCATGTCATTATCTTCTTGTGAAAATTGTTTTTTAAAATCAAAATTTGCAGATGGAACCCCCCACTATGAGAGAATCCAGAAGCACAATTGAATCAGCACCTAACAAGCAGCTGCATGTTAAAAAATTGCAACTTTCTGTCCCCAGTTCTTTTTAACCCCACCATAATACTGCTGTGTTCCAAAGTTAAAAAAAGTTAAAAAAATAACACAACCCAGTGGATTTCATTAGGTTTAATTAAGTTCTAAGTCTTTAAACCTTAGCTGAAAACTTTTTTCGTTGACCGATGTCTTTTCTTGTCCCACACAGCTTAAAATATGCTAAGGTTTTGTAGTGCATTTTGTGTCGTAACGTACCTTCGTATTTTTGGTAAAAAATCAAAATCGAGCTTATTTTTCTTACTGAAATATTTTAAGGACATTTCCCTAAAATTATTTATTTTTTGGACATGTTTAATAAATATTTTAAATCCATATCTTTCGTTAAAAAGGTCATTAAACGTCGCTTTTTTGTGTGGTATAAAGCCACATATAGGTGCTGTCAGAGCTCCCTGTAAATACGTTATGTAACAATTGCTATAAAACACGTTATGTTATGACAATGGCAGTCACGTGACAGGCATCCTAGGCCCTTTTGGCCGGCTCTGGCAGTATAAAAGGCGAAGCGCAGTGATGACAACTGATCAGTTTGATCGAGCGCTCGGACAGAGCACATCGACTGACAAGGTGCTGAGCCTTCATCTTCCCAAACGAAGCGGCCCAAACCAATGAAGCACCCTTCGTCCAAACGAAATCCACTGTTCAATGATAACTATATTTCGGTCCATTCACGGTCATTTCACGAAGACCCTTTCGTTGGCAACCCTTCGTTTAACACAAACTCATTACCAGCATGGGTAACCATGCTGTCATTCGGGGCCGAAGGTACCCATGAAGCTGAGATCTTGCAATCACCCAGTACGAAAAACGAAGCGAAAGCAGCGGGTGGTTACAGTTTGCAAACTCATGAGTTTAGATTAGATTTTTAAAAACTAAACCATAATTGAATATTTCATTATTAGTGCATCAAGAAACTAAACTTGTATTAAGTCTGGGCAGGTTCTTTTGGGTGTGCTTTTAGCAGTTTTTAGGTCAGTTTAACCAAAAAACACAGGGTTTTGGGGTATCTACAACGGTTATTATTAAATGCTGAAATTGTGGAAAACCCATCTCAAAAGCTATGAAGCCATTATCAGCCATATGGAATCTCACAGTGTTTCCTGCCACCTGACAAGTGAACGCTCGACCTGATCGCATCTCACCTAAACCCCAGCCAATCAGACCAGTAGGCCTAGATTTACTTACCCCAAAAGAATGGAAAACTTAGTTGACCTTGATGCTGGTTATATAGCAAGATGGTTTACCTGTCCACAGACAGTCACCCATCCAAGTACTAACCAATGGTAGCGACCTGACCGGGAGTCAAACCCCACACCTCGCAACTGTATGTCCAACGTCATTACCATTACATTACCATTGCAGCAACTGCAGTGTTCAACTGATAGCACAGTGCTGTCTTACCACAATTGCGGTGGAATGCATGTGTGACATTCTTTCGACAGTTACACCGCGACCAGTTCCTACTGATTTCCTCTCTCCGCCAGCTCCCAGCCATGAACCAGACCTAGACGGCTGACGCCTAGCCAGCTTGGAGTTCAGTCGTCTAGCAGCAGATGGCTGGACGTCACTGTCGTCAGACAAACATTCACCCTCGTACGATTCACTCCCATCTGCTGTTGCAGTGTCCATGTATGCATCGTCAGTTGGTACAAACTTCACTCCTGGCGCATAGTCACTACGGTCATCTTCATCGTAGTACTGTTTGTCATCACGATAATATTCTTCATTCTCAGCAATCGTCAGTTCTCTCCTGTCCCTGCAGCCACGATGCTCATACAATGCAGGACGAGTGATAGTATCGTACTCTTCTGTGTCTAAAGAGTACTCCTCTTCTTCTTTCACTGACACGTCTTTCGGCTGCGGCAGATGGGATGATACGGCAGCCAGCTGAGAACGGGGTTTGTGCGATGCAACGGCTGCATCATACAAAGAAACACTGGACCCAAACTGGGATACAGTGACCACGTTATCAGAGACAGTTTGCTGAAATGACAAAACGGTGACATTTCCTTCGCCAGCAGCATCGCAGCCGACATCGTCGATAACGGTTATGGCGACCATCGCTTCGACGCGAAAAGTGGCCGATGATGGCAGACCAGTTCTGCACAGATCAGGAATGGCTTCGAACAACAACTTGCGCAGATGCTCCTTGTTTGCCATGCTGCACTTTCAATGTCTGCAAATGCCAAAATAAAAACAAATGAGGGTACAATCATGTACTAAAAAATGAGGAGACCACTTCACTCCCTTCCCTATGATTTTCCCTTCCAATCCATTACTGTTACATTGTTATATACATCCAATACTACACTGTGCAAATGTGGCAACTGAGTTTCCGCATGTTAAGCGTTAAACATTTATTAAAAACTAATGCTTTTCCTTTGTTCCCGGAACAAAAACTTAACTCACAAACCACCAGCGGCCGATAAACGTAACTAGTCATACGCCGATGTGATGCGACTTTGGGTTAAATACGGGTCAAGGATAAGGTTAAAGGTAGGTGAGAGAGTTAGGGACAAAGATATGCAAATTATTAGAGCTGTCAAATTAACACATTAATTAACGCATTAATGCATTAATAAATTAACACACTTTAAGAAAATTAACGCACATGCATAAATTTATTTAATTCACTAAATTCTGGGAAGCAACAGTTACAATATTCCGTTAAACTGTGGTTATTTGACAACTGAATGAATTCAAGTAACTAAACTTTAGTTTCCGTTCCATCACTAGTGTAAATAAATATTATTTAGATGACAGGCTAACAGATTTCTATGCTAGCGGTGACGTCAGTTATTGTTGAAAAATGTGTTTTCATTTGCTTTCTAACTTTCTACATTCTACAGGTGGGGCCCCTCAAACGTCACTGGGCCCGGAATAACTTTCTCCCCAACTCTCCCTTTCAACGAGCCTGGGTGCATTAATAACGTGTTAATTAATGCGTTAAAAATTAACACTTCGACAGCTCTACAAATTATGCATCTCTGGCTATGGCAGAACTGAACAAAACCATTTTATCTATCAATCAATCAAAAAAATTTGTATAGCGCATCCTACAGTCCTGAATGGCAGCGCTTAACAACTAAAAACACTACGCCCAGAATATAACAATAAAACCTAAGAAAACAGTATGATGATGCCTAAAGTCTGTACGCAATATTAAATAAAAACATTTTAAGATTGTGTTTAAAAGTCGTGTATGTGGCAGTGTTGCTAATGTCAGTAGGTAGATGATTCCAGGCTTGTGGTCCAGTAGTAGAGAACACACAAACTTCCGTTAGATAAAACACTAAGGCAACCACTTTGATTAAAACTAAAGACAATATAATCGGTACATAAAAACAAAATATAAGCGGTACTTTCATAAGTATATTAAAAATTGCAAATAGTCCATCAGCACCTGACAACAGCAGAAAAAAATTGCAACAAAAAATGTTATATGTCACTGAATACATAATGAAAAGGAAAAATGCAGGCATGCGTTAAACACTCTGGGGCATGACCTTTTCTAGGTGACCTTGACCTTGAAAGCAGACAACCAAGTTATGAGCAAAAAAAGTCATATATGTCAGTCATCATTAGAATTAGAGTCAACATGTGTATGGAGGTCACACATTAAAATGTCCCCAAACTCGGTCACTGAACACATGTCTGCATCAGTCAAAGCTTGAACCAGTACACATTCAGGTTACACAGGAAAACACTCAGGAACCACAAGATACAATTTGCCCTTTCACTTACCTTATACTATGAAGATCAAGGTTATGAGCCCAGTGTTTTAAAATTGGATCAAGCTGCAGTAAATGACATTTCAGTATGTGCAGCATTCACAGTAAGCTTAAAGTCTGCAACATCGATGTGTGGTCACTCACAGAGCAAACTAGAAGAAGAAGGAGTAAAGTCCTCCTGTATAGCAAAGCATCACAGCTAACCAAGACAAAGAGGAAGAACCAAAAGCAAAACACTCAGATACGATGAAGAGACAGCAAATTGCTAACGAAAGCTGCTCGGGTACATGGAAGATGGAAAGAATACATAGATAAGCAGGACCTTCACGATAAAAGTGAGAAGCCAGATGAAGAGGATGTACCACGGAACAGGAATGTGGAAAAAGATGCTCATGGAGGAACATGAGTTGGCTTTGGACCTAAAGTCTGGACAAGTAATTTGAGCAAAGCTCATGTGATGCATGGCGACAGCACCGGTCCTGCCACCCGTGCCATCAGTGTAAATGCATCTTGAAGCAGTACCCAAATTCGAGGCCTCCGTATGGAAGACTCCTTGAACTAGGAGGTCAAAACTCAGATGGTTAAAAATGTTCGTTATGCTAAAAATTTCATAGCAAGTTGTCTGGGTCTATTTCTAGCAAATTTGGTGCAATTCACTTTTGAAATGTGCACCACAGCTAAAAATTGGAAAAAAAACACTCATATTCTCTATTTTGGGGGTTCAAGGTCATTCGAGGTCGTTGATGTTGCCACCAATAAAAAGCTTGTCACTAGTGCTGATAAGCAGCATGTCTGTGCCTATCTGCAACCGTTTTCATGCTAGAGAAGCCAATAACTTTTTCAGGGGAGAACCCTCTTTCACACCCTCCTTCAGGGGGACCCCCAACCCAGCGGCACAAAATTTCATCTCAAAACAACTAGAGTCCTTGTGGTAGCCATCACTGAAGATTTCGAGATCCTAGCTTGCACCGTTTTAATAGGGCTGCAGAGTGTGACAGACACACAGGGATGAACAAGCAGACAAACACCTAGGCCATAGCTAAGACTAGGGTTGTTAAACGAAGTTCGGATTTGCAAACTTCGTATTTCAAGTCCGAATTCCTATTCGGTTTTCAGCCCTTTGATATTCGAATCTAAGCATCACTAATTAGCGGTGCACTGTGTGACAATTTCTTTGTTCTCTGCTCGCCATCAATTCAAGCGACGCCCGCCCACGTGTGTTTGCTTACCCCTTCTCTACCCTCCCCTTCCTGCATACCGCCGCGGCGTTCAATTACTCTCCATCTTGCACTGCACCCCTGGCGCATGTTGTATACTGATGCAAGCTATCAAAGTGACAAATCTTGGTGGCCCAGACACAGAGCAGACATCAATCGACGGCAACAGAGCGTGACATGCTTGACGTCCTGGCTGATTGCACTGTTGATAGACTGCTTCCCGCCGTGTGGCGTGCGTGCTGTGACCTTCATCTCGCCCCACAGTGCAGACATCAAACGCAAATTGCTTAAGCTTCTCCAAAATATATAAACGAAGTTCAAATTTAATTCTGATTTTAATGGTCAAAATTTGAATTTGGAAAAAAAACGAATTTAACATCCCTAGCTAAGATGCGCAAAGCATTACCTGCTGTCATGTGTAAATAGCAGCTGGTGCTGATGAAATACTTGCTGAACTATTGAAGGCATTTGGTAGACACAGAAAACAAGAGCTGTTTGAAATCTGCAGTAGAATATACGTGCAACGGGAGTGGCCACAAGATTTCTTGGATGCAATTATCATTCCCCTTGAAATAAAACACGGTGCACAAGTATGTGACTCCACATGCATCAATACTAGTTTTGAGGATACTGACTACTGAATGGAAGATTAGAAAACAAAGCAGAATTATTCCTTGCAAGAGATCAGTATGGCTTTATGAAAGGTCTTGAAACAAGAGACATAATAGCAGCAATGCGTATGTTGCACAAATGCCTCTCGGCTCTTTCATCCACTGGCTTATGCACCCCCTGTGCCTGACTGATTCATCCCCTGGCTTGTTTCGCCTCCTGGATGATTTGCCCCTCACCTTGGACGATTTGCCCTTGTTGAATAATATTTTTCTGATGTAGAATAATACTTTCTCTCTTGCTTTAGTTTATAATACATTCTATTTTGTTTTAGTTTATAAAAATACCACAACTACAGTGTATCGTCATGCCACTGATTAGCAATCCTTTCAAGTAAGACTATACATAAAAAAATTCTAAGCACAATACTGACTAAAAAGACACTGGACGAAAAAGACACTTAACATGAACTATACAACAGGAGCAAAATCGTCCAAGGTGCAAGAGTGAATCAGCCAAAGGGCAAACAATCCAGGGGGTGAATGAAAAAGGGGGTGAACGAGCCAGGAAGCGAATCAGCCAGGCACATGATTTAAATGGGAGGCAAACTCTATTCCGACAGACGTTGTTCCAACAAATGCTATTACAACTAAAATTCACGTTGAGAGACACATCATTACGCTTTACATTGACATTCACCAGGGGGCGATAATTTTACGTGTAATGTAGTAAGATTTTGTGCTTAATATTAAAATTACAGTTTTTGCTTACAGTTACGGCTAAGATTAAGATTAGGATTAGGGTTTAGTGTTAGGGTTAAAGATCGGGTTAGGGTTAGCATTTTCCACAGATTTATGTGACAATAACGCACACCATAAATTAGTGTACAATATAGGTAGTAAGTTTGCTGTGGTGCATGTAACTACAAAAATTGCCAACGGCTGCCCGTGACGGTATACTTAGTACACCTGAGGAGCTAATTGGTCAACTGGCAATCCGTGAAGCTATGGCCGAGGTCATCAGTCGCTCGGCTGTCGCCATAGCAGACACAGCGGCTTTCGTTATGGTGGTCCTTCGCTATAGCGGACCCAAACCGATTGCCTAGCTCCTACGGTTGAGGTTGCCAGTTGGTCAACTGCCATGAGAGCGTGTCTTTGCGGCAGTAAGACGTCGTAGGTCTACCGCCGCAGAGACACGGTCTTCGCCGGTACCTACGAACGCTAGGGTGCTCGTACAGATAAATAGCCGGGCCAGGTACGACCGGATATTTAACCCATGACCGTATGAATAGCCGCTACGTTTTTTATTCATGCCACCTTATAAAACACTTTTTGTGCTGTCAAAGACAATCGTTATTTCACCACATTTCAGTAAATATATTAGGTCTGCAAGTTAAATTATTTCCGAAAATGAACTACTATTAATGCAACTACACACAGGTGAAAGATTGTTTTTCTCCTAATTTTTGCACGGTTACCATGACTGTATTATTCACGGTCAGTGCTAGCGGTAAATCGGCGATCTCGCACTAGAGGGCAGAAAATTACTAGCGGTAGATCGCCATTTTCCTAATTACATTTAGCTCGTTGTTAATGTAAGAATGCAGCCACATTTCTTCTTCACTGCATTGCTAAGACTGTGGTTAGAACTGAAATGCTATCAATTACCAAGCATTAAATAAAATTTATCTAAAAGCACTATATAAGTATAGCACTATATAAGTCCGTGTTACAAAAAAAACAGCTTTGGCTTGAGATGGACTCTGATATAATACTGAATAAGCCTGATTTAAATACGTGACAGTGTTGTGGCATGGTTTGTAGACCTTCTCTGTATTCCAGGCATATAAATTCTACCATCTTCCCAATAATGTATCTACCCGATCTACCTCTAGAAAAAATTCAGAAGAGAGCTACCAAACTCGTTATTACTTTACGAAAGTTGCCATACAAAAACCGTTTGATATCGTTACAGTTGCATACACTAAAATACAGAAGATTGCGTGGTGACATGATTGA
>Ga0209367_1009875_pt1 | contig 12869 bp, 10 predicted proteins | sample WorMetLIZISLAND2_FD_187412 | JGI IMG/M metagenome (GOLD analysis project Ga0209367, IMG submission 187412) | Marine gutless worms symbiont microbial communities from Max Planck institute for Marine Microbiology, Germany - Olavius geniculatus... ... | reverse complement strand
CGCAAAAGAGCGGATAATCACTCTGAATTTGGCTTCCGAAAGGTGTGAACGCCTGAAATACCTGTTTTTCCCTTGCATAACATAACCTTAGCATGCTCTCGCAGTGGCTAAAGTTATCTAGACCCTAAATTAAAATCCTGTTAATCCTGGAAATCCTGTTAATCCTGTCCTATTGGCGGATTGCAGTGAATCACGATGAAGGCACGGATCGGGCTGACCAACGACCGGGTAACACAGGTCCACTTCGGCAGGTGCAGCCGAAGATGTCGTTCGCAGTCGGGGTTGGTGCAGTCCTGCTACGGCATACCGCGCTCACCGCACCATCGATGCGGTTCGCGGTCGGAGTTAGTGCAGTCCTGCCGCGGCATACCGCGCTCACCGCATCCTACGCCCTACGTGATTGAGCAGTTGGGTTTGCGTTGGAGGAGCTTGCCGCCAGGGCCTCGTCCAGGAGTGCAAGGGTCGCTTCCAGACCCTGACGCACCTCTGCCAGGGTTTGCGCCAGGACGGGATCGGCTTCCGCCAGTCGGTCGAAGGGCCGTGCATTCTCGTCATCCGCGGTCTCACCCAACCGGTCACTCGGCACACCGATCGCGTGCAGATCAGCGGATTTGAGCTGTTTGAGATGGATTCCGCGGGTCATGGCGCTACGAGTGGGTCCGCAAACCGTCGCGATACCCGATGCTTGGGGGACCGACAGGCAAAGGTTACCCGTCGGTAAAGCTCACGAATGTTATCGGTATTTCGGTCCTGCTGTACTAGTACCTCATTTCTCTCGATATTGCGGGTAGAGTCGCTTGAGCTCAGTGCGAGCTTTCTCACCCACAACGCTATAAATATGCAATATCAGGTGAAATGAGGTACTAGAGTGGGTTGACATTGAGTAGGATGGGCAAAGCAAGCGCCCGACAGGCTGGGCTCAAGGCTGCGGTCATTCCATACAGCTTCCTAAACCGCGACAGCCTGGGAGGATGCACGGCGCGCCGCGTGCCCATCATCGCTATTTCTATTTGATGGGCACGCTACGCCTGGTTAGTCTCCCGACAAGCGACCGCGGTTCGGAAAGCCCACGCCATGATTAGTACCCCATTTCGCCTTATTTTGCATTCTCAGAGCCCTCCCAAACGCACCAAGGCAAGGCACAGCACGCAGGGAATACGCTCTCTTGCCAAACGCTGTAACACCGCCTTGGCGCGTTTGGGAGACTCCCTTCGGGCGAAGCGAGAAGCAGCCATCTGCATTGTTGCGCGAGCTTGAAAGAGGGGTTGCTATTCCTGCGCTCGCGCGCCTCGCATCTGGCCGCTTCTCGCCTTGCTGAGAACGTAAAATAAGGCGAAATGGGGTACTAGTGTTCACGGCCTTCCGGATGGACAGGCTCCGCTTTGCCCATCCTACGGGCTAAATGTCAACACCACTAGGCGCCGGTGTGCTCGCGAATGGCCGCGACGACGGCCTCGCTGGATGTGGCGGCTACGTCCATCAGCAGGCCCTCACGCTGGTAGAAATCCACCAGGGGAGCGGTCTTCTCGTTGTAGACGTCCAGGCGATTGGAGATTGCCTCCTCGGTCTCGTCGTCGCGCTGCACCACCTTGCCCCCGCACTTGTCGCACACCCCCTCTACCTTGGTCGGCGTCGACTTGACGTTATAGATCGCACCGCAGTCGACGCAGGTCCGGCGGGTCGTCAGGCGGTCCAGGATCACATCCCGCGGTACGTCCAGATTCACGGCCGCGTCCAGCTTGATGCCGAGGTCCGCCAGCAGGACCTTGAGCTGCTCCGCCTGGGGGATGGTGCGCGGGAAACCGTCGAGCAGAAAGCCGGCCCGGCAGTCGTCTTCCTTCAGGCGTTCCTTCATGATGCCCATGATGAGCTCGTCCGGAACCAGATCGCCGGCATCCATGAACTTCTTCGCCTGTTTGCCGAGCTCGGTGCCCTCCTTGACCGCGGCCCGCAGAATGTCGCCGGTGGAGATCTGCACCGAGCCGTCGACGGCGGTGAGCAGCTTGGCTACCGTACCCTTGCCCGCGCCGGGGGCGCCCAAAAGGATCAGCCTCATAGTCGTCTCCTCATAACAGTTTGTGAGATGTCGATGACCTGTCGCGGCGCGGACAGGTTCTTGTCGGCAACCGTACAGTAATTAAGCATTTTCGCCCTTTCCGATGAACGGAATCAAGACTGTATGCCGGGATCTAGTACCCTATTTCATCCCATTTTGCACTTGTAGGGAACGGCCTCTGTGCCGTTCCACAAGCTGTTCGGAACGCCACGGAGAGCGTTCCCTACAGCAAAATCAAGCGAAATGATGTACTAGGGCAAGTGCGTATAAAGTCGCTTTCCATCAGCTATCAGCTTCCGGTCGCCAGAAGCTGGTAGCTGGTAGCTGACAGATCATTGACCGACAAGCCGATAAGGTGTTAAGAAAAAGTAACGACCGGGGTCTCGTCGCCGGTCGATGATCGGATATTCCACGCCCGGAACCGCTTCCCTAACGCCAACGTCAGCAGGAGGACTCGTCGCCGTGTCACCCAACGCACGCAAGCTCCCAGCCATCCTCGTCACCGCCGGCATCGTGGGTATGGCCCTCGCGTATAGTCCGGTAAGTTGGGCCTTCGATTTCGGCGACATGATGAATCCCGGCAGATGGATGGGCGGCAACCGCGACCGCAACGACGACTATTACGGCGGACCCTACCCAGGCCCTTGGAGCGGTCCCTATGGCAGAGGGCCCTGGGGAGGTCCGTGGGGTGATTACGGCCCGGTTCCCTATGGCGGCGGTCCCCACGGCATGTCCAGGTATCCTGGAGCCGTGCCGCCGCCGGTCCGTACGGAACCCACCGCCGAGACCCCTGCGGCGTCTGTGGCAAACAGTAGCGAGATCGATGCCCTCAAGCGGCGCATCCGGGAGCTCGAATCTCAACAACAACAGCAACCACCCGCCTCCCCTCCCGACGACCGGAATGCGAAGCCGCCGTCACGTGACGGGGGTTCCGAGCTGATCTTCCGACCCATGGACGACGAATAGCATTCGCCTTTTGACCCCCTCACCCCAAGCTCCCTGGGAGCGTCGGCATCTTGCCGGCTGCCGCGGGTACCAGCCGGCGGGAGGGCAAGGCAGTAACCCCCGGATCGGCGCCTCGGCGACGCCTGCCGCCTGGAAGGCGGCGCTCCCGGCCCCGGATTTTTGCGACTCCCTCCCGCCGGGAGGGGGCTTGCCCCGCACCTATCGTTGGGGGGGAGCCAGTAGTGATGCTGCTCGAGCTACCGGCGATAGGTGCGGGGTAAAGGGTGAGGGTGAGCCAATCAGCCGGTTATGAATGTCAACACGACCTGGTACGGCAGCGCCGAAATACCGATAACATAGAAACCGTTCATTTGCGGCAAAAAATTCCTAATGGAAGAACCAAACCGATGTTAGGGCACCTTGAAAAATAGGCATTTTCACCGATCAGGCGACTCTAAACCATTGATTATTTGGACACGCCGTTGACGAAAATCGGATTTTTCAAAGTGCCCGTTATTCGGTACAGTTGTACCGGCGCGTCATTCCGGCCGGGATTGCCGGAATCCGCCGGTGCCGGGGATGACAACAGAGGAAGCGGTTTAAGCTCGCCTGCGCCGCGACACGGCATGGGGTCCGGGGGCGGATGCCTGATCGGTCGGCGGGCCTTCCGGATAGAGCAAGGGAGCCAATTCATCGAGTGCCTGGCGGTAAACGCCGCGTTTGAAGTAAACGACCTCCTGGAGGGGTTGCCAATATCCTACCCAACGCCAGGTGTCGAACTCGGGTCTGTCGCACGTGTCGAGGCGGAAGGCGTCCTCGCCGCAGTCGACCCTGAGCATGAACCAGACCTGCTTCTGGCCGATACAGATCGGCGTGCACCGGCGGCGGATGAAACGCTTGGGGAGGCGATAGCGAAGCCAGCGTTTGGTGCTTCCGAGCAGGGTGACCTGTTGGGGGTAGAGACCGACCTCTTCCCGCAGCTCCCGGAACATCGCCTGCTTGGGAGTCTCGTCCGACCTGATTCCGCCCTGGGGAAACTGCCAGGCATTCTCACCCACGCGTCGTCCCCAAAACAGATGGCGCTCGGCATTGGTCAGTATGATCCCAACGTTGGGTCTGAAACCATCCGGGTCGATCAAGGCGACTTCTCATAACAATAGTCTTTTGTTGCATTTTTCCACATCCGCCGCCGGATGGGCAACCTGGGCTCCAGCTCCAGGGCAGGCGGTACAAATTGTGGTAGTGGTTAAATTCAAAGTGGCATGGTTGTGCGATCCGGTGATTTGAACCCCCGCTGTTATTGCCATCCCTGCCCCGCACCTATCGCCGGCGGGATCCAAGCGTACCTTGGTGCCACCAAACCTTCTACGATTGTGGGGGATTTCGGCACTCCCTGCCGGAATGACAAGGTAAGGGTTGGCAGCTGGCGATGGGCACGCGGCGCTGGGTGCATCTTCCTGAACCATTGCGGTTCAGGACTCTTTGTGGAATGACCGAAGCCTTGAGCCCAGCTTGCCGGGCGCTTGCTTTGCCCATCCTACTCATTGTCAACAGTCCGTAGGATGGGCAAAGCGGAGCCGGTCCATCGAGATGGCCTGGAGCTCCGGTCATGGCGCCGGGCTTGCCGAACCGCGACCGCTTGTCGGGAGATCGATCAGGCGTAGCGTGCCCATCATAGGTCGGGTTAGGCGCGCATCCTGGGAAGCGAGGACTGTCGTTGAGCTGGGGCGCGCCGTAACCCGACACCAGGATTCCTTGACGGCCCCGGACTTTGATAAATGAGTCAAGTTTGTGCAGTGCACAAATCGGGATCGGGATTGGGATTGGGATTGGGATCGAAATCGAGATTCTGATTTTCCTGAATTTTCAACCACCTGCGACAGTCAGAACAGGCGGTCGAGCTCCGGTTCGCGACGGAAGTTGCCTTTTCAAACACCCTTTAAAGGGCACCTTGAAAAATAGGTATTTTCACCAATCAAGCGATTCTAAGCCATTGATTGTTGATGTGTATGTAGACGAAAATCGTATTTTTCAAAGTGCCCTAAAATCGGGAGCACACCTTGACCCTGGCTATCTTCGATCTCGATAACACCCTCCTGGCCGGAGATTCTGACTATCTCTGGGGGGTCTTTCTCGTCGAACACGGCATTGTGGACACGGACGAATTCGCGCGCGCGAACGAGCGCTTCTACCGCGAATACCAGGCGGGAAGCATGGACATTCACGAATTCCTGCGATTTTCTCTGCGTTCCCTGCGAGACAATCGGCCGGAAGATCTGAGGCGCTGGCGCCGGGACTTTCTGCACGAGAAGATCGAGCCCCTCATCCTGCCGTCGGCACGTGAGCTGGTGGAGCACCACCGTGCGGCCGGAGATACCTTGCTCATCGTCACCGCCACCAACGAGTTCGTAACCGCTCCCATCGCCGAGCACTTAGGCATACCCAACCTGATTGCCACCGTTCCCGAACGGGTGAACGGCCGTTACACGGGCGAGGTGTCGGGCATACCGGCCTATCAGGCAGGCAAGGTGGAGCGACTGCTGGACTGGTTGGAGGAGACTGCTGCCGGGGCCGCGGGCGGACTTGCGAGCAGCACCTTCTACAGTGATTCCCACAACGATATCCCCTTGCTCGAACGGGTGGATCATCCGGTGGCAACGGACCCCGACGACCGTCTGCGACGCCATGCCCGTGACCGAGGCTGGCCCATCATCTCCCTGCGGGAATGAAACGCATCCTGACGGGATAGGAGTAAACTCCGACTTTCGGGCTTGTCTCCTAATGGTACAGGATTAACAGGATTGATAGGATTTCTATTTGTAGGGTGGGCTGTGCCCACCGGTCAGGCTGTTTTCATAGAGAAACCACGAATGGACACGAATCCACACGAATTCGTGTTGATGCGTGTGAATTGGTGGTTTTCCGCTAACCTGGACGGACAAAACAAGCTAAATGTCAACAGGACCTAGTTCCACGCTTCACCTTATTTTTCATTATCAAATCCGTAGGGTGGGCTGTGCCCACCATCTAGGCCCAATATTGGTGGGCACAGCCCACCCTACGGGATATATGCAAAATGTGAGGAAACAGTGCACTAGTACCCTATTTCATCCCATTTTGCACTTGTAGGGAACGGCCTCCATGCCGTTCCGCAAACTGTTCGGAATGCCACGGAGGGCGTTCCCTGTAGCAAAATCAAGCGAAATGAGGTACTAGGACCGCCGGCGAAAAAGTAAAACCGCGCCGAAAGGCGCGGTTTTCCACTGCACATCCCTGTGCAGGGCTCCCAAGAAAGGGACCTGGCCTTACTTCTTCTCGGTGGAAGCCGGGGCCTTCGGAGCAGGCGGGGCCGCATAGGGCGTCGCATAGGGATAGCCACCACCATAGTAGGGGGCACCACCGTATCCCCAAGGACCGCCCCAACCGTAGGGACTATAGCCATAGCCGTAATAGTCGCGATAGCGGTTGTAACCGCGGCCCCAACCACGTCCGCCACCGGACATGTTCATGTTGAAGTCGCCCCAGCCGTCACCGAACATGTCGTTCCACCAGTCGTTGTTGCCCCAGCCGCCTCCGGGACCACCCCAACCCGGACCGCCTCCCCACCAGGCGGAAGCGGAAGCGGAAGCGCCGAGAAGTACGGCAACGGCAGCAGCGGTAGCAAGCTTTTTCATTTGGTTTCTCCTCAGTCAGTCAGGGTTGAATCCGGTGCAGCGAGCACAGGTATTTTATGCACCGGTAGTGCTGCAATATATTGGATGGCAGGGCAGGCAAAGCCTGGGGTGGCCTCGTGCCCTACCCTATATATTTCAGGACTACCTGTGCACCGTCGGTACATATAATATTAGAATTTAATTATTTTAGAAATTACTTTTTTCTATCAGGGCCAACCGGCGGATAGATCAGACGCAATGGAGGTAGGAATCAACCCGTCGCCTCCGCGCCGGAATCCCCGGCCGTCTCGCGTAGTCGGCGCATAACCTTGAGCAGATCCTGCCAGGCCTTGGACTTTTGCTCCGGGGAACGCAGCAGATAGGCCGGATGATAGGTGACGGTCAACGGGATCTCATCCGGGCCGAACGCGAACCAGCGCCCCCGCAGCTTGCCGATAGGAGCATCCGTCCTGAGCAGCTTCTGCGCCGAGATGCGACCCACCGAGAGCAGTACGCGCGGGCGCACCAGCGCGATCTGGCGCATGAGGTAGGGCTCGCAGCGTAGGGTCTCCTCCGGTCGTGGATCCCGGTTCCCCGGCGGGCGACACTTGAGGATATTGGCGATGAAGACCTGCTCGCGCTCGAGCCCGATGGCCGCAAGCATCAGGTTGAGCAACTGTCCGGCCCGCCCCACGAAGGGCTCGCCCTGACGGTCCTCGTCGGCGCCCGGAGCCTCGCCGACGATCATCAGATCGGCCCGGCGATTGCCTACCCCGAACACAGTCCGGGTTCGGGTCTCGCAGAGTGCGCAGGCGCGACAGGAGGACACGGCCTCGCTCAGGCGCTCCCAGTCCGCCCCGGCAATCCCATCGGCAGGAACGGCCTCGGGTGTCGTCGCGGGGGGCGACTCGACCCTGGCGTTGGAAAGGTCCGCGGGTTCGGAAGCCATGCTATTCCCCTGCTGTACCGGCGGCGGCATTTTTTCTATCTCTTCTATCTCTTCAAGTCCTTGTTCAGGCCCTTGGGGCTCCACATCCGCGGTACGCAACCGCCACACCGGCACGCCCATGGCATCCAGATAGCGGCGGCTGCGCTCCGGGTCCATCGTCATCCGCCGGACATCACCGATTAAAGATCCCCGGTCTGGGGATGCTCCCGTTCACGCGCCTGCAGGATCTTGTTGCAGGCGTTGATGTAGGCCTTCGCGGAGGCGATGACGATATCCGTATCCGCCCCCTGACCATTGATGATGCGTCCCCCCTTCTCCAGGCGTACCGTGACCTCGCCCTGGGCATCGGTACCACTGGTAATAGCGTTGACCGAGTAGAGCTTGAGCATGGTCCCGCTGGCGACGATGGTCTCGATGGCCCTGAAAGTGGCATCCACCGGACCGCTGCCGATGGAGATTCCGGGCTTCTCCTCCCCGTCCACGGCGAGCACCAGGTGCGCTTTGGGGGTCTCCCCGGTCTCCGAGCAGACCCGCAGGGACACGAGCTTGATGCGTTCGTTGGTGGCATCCAGCTTAGCATCCGTCACCAAGGCCTGCAGGTCCTCGTCGAAGATCTCGTGCTTCTTGTCCGCGAGGTCCTTGAAGCGGGCGAAGGCGGCGTTGAGCTCCTCTTCCGCGGCGAAGCTCACCCCCAACTCCTGGAGCCGGGCGCGAAAAGCACTGCGCCCGGAGTGCTTGCCCAGGACGATGCGGTTCTCGCTCCAGCCCACGTCCTGGGCGCGCATGATCTCATAGGTCTCACGGCTCTTGAGCACCCCGTCCTGGTGGATACCGGACTCGTGGGCGAAGGCGTTGGCGCCGACGACGGCCTTGTTGGGCTGAACGGCAAAGCCGGTGATGCTCGAGACCAGACGCGAGCAGGGGACGATTTGTGTCGTATCCAGGCGGGTATCGCAGTCGAAGTGATCCTGGCGCGTGCGCACCGCCATGACGATCTCTTCCAGGGCGGCGTTACCCGCCCGCTCTCCGAGGCCATTGATAGTGCACTCCACCTGGCGAGCGCCGTTGCGCACCGCCGCCAGTGAGTTGGCGGCGGCCAACCCCAGGTCGTTGTGACAGTGAACCGAGAACACCGCCCGGTCCGAGTTGGGCACGCGCTCGATCAGGGTCCGGATCAGGGTACCGAACTCATAAGGGACGCTGTAGCCCACCGTGTCCGGGATGTTCACCGTGCGGGCCCCGGCGTCGATGGCCGCCTCCAACACCCGGCACAGGAAATCATGCTCGGAGCGACCCGCGTCTTCGGGGGAGAATTCCACATCGTCCGTGTAACGGCGGGCGCGCCGGACCGCGTGCACGGTCTGAGCCACCACCTCGTCCGGGCTCATGCGCAGCTTCTTCTCCATATGGATGGGAGAGGTGGCGATAAAGGTGTGGATGCGGGCCGATGCGGCGCCGGCCAGGGCCTCTCCGGCGCAGTCGATGTCCCGGTCAAGGGTACGGGAAAGCCCGCAGATCGTGCTGTCTCTGACACTGGCGGCAACGGCCTTCACCGCCTCGAAGTCGCCCGGACTGGCGATCGGGAAACCCGCCTCGATAACGTCCACCCGCAGCCGTTCCAGGGTTCTGGCGATGCGGACCTTCTCCTCCCGGGTCATGGAAGCGCCCGGACTCTGCTCACCGTCACGCAGGGTGGTGTCGAAGATAATCAATTGATCCTGGTTGCTCATGTGCTCGCTCTCGCACTGCCGCATCCGTCGCTTAAGGACGTAAGCGGCGCTGTTTCTTTCGATCGGAGATAGTGCGTGCCGTCTGGCCCCCGCCGGGGCTGGTATGTACTTTTGCCCCTCAGGGCAGCAGCGGACGCGCGAGCAGGAGCCGACGCAGGAGGAGGGGCGCCGGCGGTCGGGGCTGGGACGCAAACACATGCGCCTGCGGATGTGCTGTCATGCTCGACATGATCTCAGGATTCCATTTCTAAACTAAAAATATAGTCCATCCTTTCGGGAGTGCCAAGCACCTGCACGCAAGGCGAGGTCCCCACCGACCGCCCGAGCCTGGTGCGTTCGGAAGAGCACGGTTATGTCATCCCGGACCAGGGTCGACCGCGGCTGCGGGTACCCCTGTTCGAGGACTGGCCGCGCAGATATCATGAGGGTCTTCCCGCCGCGGAGTGCTGACCCAACGCGGGCCAGCCCGTAGGCTGGGGTTAAGAGGCTGTCTAAAAAGGGCCGTAGGCCAAAGTCCCGAGTAGATACTCTGTTCCCATGGCTTCAATGAGGCCGCGGCAATCAGCCGCGGAATAGAGAGTGGTAGCCTGCTCGACAGTCCTTTTTTGCCGCGCCCCGGCGGGTCGTTTTCGAAGACTCGTGGCGAAGCGGCATGAGCAAGCTCCAGGACTACCTAACGAGCCTTCGAATTATAGGACAATTACCTGATTTTTAAAGATCAATTTTCCGCGAGCGCTGTCCGGGGTTGCGGCTGCTACCGGAGTGCTCGCAGCGGCTCGGCAGTGTGACGGGACCTTGGGCAGCGATAAATTTTCAGGCCCCTTATGGATTCCGAGCTACTTTGGAGTGCGCCGGCAAAGCGGCGCGACCGCATCGAACCGCGGCGACGGGGGATACCCATGCGCTTGCCGGGAACCTGGGCGCTGGATTCCAAACGCGCCGCGGCGACGGCGCTTTCCCCTGGCTGCAACACTGGTGCGGAGAACGGATACGTCGCCGAATCCAAAGCGGCGGCAGGCAAGTGCCCTAGGACAAACCCCGTGGCTCCGTCGAGCACCGCGGATTCCGGTAGGGACTTAGCAAGATTGCCGCCGCACTCCAAAATCTCCGGAGCCCCCTTCCCATGATCGTCAGCAGTCCGGAATCCATCTCGGTAGGAGAGGGGGAGAAATAGCCAGGCCGGACATCCCGGTCCCACCCGGCTACCCTGGGCCTTCAAACGATAACCGGCTCGTGCTCGATCGGGCTGAAATCCGTCTTTCCGAGACTGGCGATTCGGGGCACGACCTTGTCCGCTACCCCGAGGTCGAGCAGGATCGCGTGGTCCTCGGAATGATGGATCATGGCGTCGAGCAGGGCAATCAGCTCGGCATGTTGAACGGGGGTCAGCCGACACTGGAAGACAGAGAGCTGGAGCCACTCGCCGTAGCCCTTCATGAGCTTGAAGATCCGACGCCAGCGGCCTTGATCCGAGATGTCGTAGGTGACGATGTAGAGCCTTTGGTCCATGCGTTACCTCGGGGTGAAGTTGGGATAGGCGTCGAGCTCGCCTAGAAGAAAACGTCCGAACAGACGGGCCTGGAGCTCCAGCAGGCGTCGATAGCTGACCCGATACTGGAATAGCGGATGGGTCACCTCATGGCTCAGGCGTCGCTCGAAGGTGCCGATGAATCGTTTGCGACCGTCGTTGGTGAGATTGACGCTACCGGCGGCCTGCACGAAATCGGTGGGCCGGACTTCACCATTGTTGATGGCCTGGAGCACGACCGAATCGGCGATCAGGGGCCGGAACGGCTCCATCAGGTCGAGGGCCAACGCGGGCCGCCCGTATCTGGGCTGGTGATAAAGACCGCGGTAGGGATCGAAGCCGACCGCCGACAGGGTGCCTACCCAGGTGCGCACCAGCAGTGCGTAGGCGTAGGAGAGCATGGCGTTGACCGGATCCGTCGGGGGTCGGCGGTTGCGGGTCCTGAAGTCGAATCCGAACGCCTCGTTGCGGTACTGGTCCCGGATCAGATAACGGAAGGAGCCGAAGTAGCGGGAGGCGGCGGAACCTTCGATCCCGAGCAGACCCTGGAGGTCTTTGACCCGTTGCAGACGACGGATGTCTCCCTGGAGGTCTTCGAGCAGCGCGTTCGGGGCAGTGGGTCCCTTCCAGTTACGGCGCAATAGGGTGCGGGCGTTGCGGATCTTGGCCTCGACCAGGCCCTTGGCGAGCCGTAGGCACAGGGCCGGATCGAAGCTCGCCGTATACTGGGCGGTGCGCAGTTCCACGTTCTTGTGCCCGGTGCCGACGGTATGGCCCATGAGCCAACCGCCGAAGCTGTACCAACTGATGGGAATATTGCGTCTCATCAGCTCGTGCAGGGCGGGCGTGGTAATGTAGACATTGCCGAAGACGGCGACCTGGGAGACATCGATAAGCCGCACGCTTTGGGTCTTGGCGTCATCGACATAGACATCCAGGCGCTCACCGCTCTTGCTGATCTTGGCATGGTGGGTCTGGACGTAGACGGGCAAGGCGGTGTTCTGACCGACCGCGAGGGGGCGTGGTATCAGCTCGGAACCGCGGAAGAAGTTGACCTCGTCCGGCAGGCAGATACCCACCAGAGAACAGCGGGGGCACTTGGGGCTGTCCTCCAGCGGCGGTGGGAGCTGTCCGCCGGCGGCAATCAGGCGCAGGCCGTCGATAGCGTTGTGCGTGGTGCGGCGCAGCTCCTCGTCGAACAGGACCGGGACCCGCTCGCGACTGGCGGCATAATAGAGCACCCCCTGCTCGCAGCGATAGCCGTGCTCGCTCAGGATCATACCCTGGACGCAGAGTTGGACGCGCTCCGGCTCGTAGGCACCGCGCGGCACGTGCGGGCGCTTGCCGCGCTTGTAGTCGACCGGGGTCACCTGATCGCCCTCTCCCTCGACCAGATCCATCTTGGCGATGAGCCCGAGTCGGTTGGACGAGAGGGTGATGGAGCGGGCGTGAATACGCTCCTGTTCTTCCGCTTCTCCCGGCGCGGGCAGCTTGCCCCCCCGACTTGTCCACCCGCCGGTGGACGTAACGGCCCTCCACCGTGTCGCGGGAGTCCTCCCATTCCCCCTGCACCCACTCCAGATAGGCCAGGCGCGGACAATACTGGTACTCATTGACCATGCGCGCCGGCAGCAGTGGCAGGTCCCGGCTGAGCTCCGGGAAAGGCAGGGGAAGCTCGGTCTGCTCCGGGGGGAACTCTTGGTGTACCTCTTCCATCTTGTGCCGGCTACCGTGAATCGCGTCCTACTAAAATCGATCCCATGGGCACAAGCAGTACCGCCGGGGCTAAGAGGCTGTCTAAAAACCTGAGAACCTGCCAACCGTATGAACCTAAGAGGCAGTCCAAAAAGTGCCGTAGGCCAGAGTCGAGAGTAGATCCTATGAAGGCCCGCAATGGGATAACCTTAAAGGGAAAACCAAACCTCAAGAGGAGAACCCCAAGATGACTGCGGACCTACAAAAGCAAGCGTACGTCAAAGAAGCGGAGCTGTACATGGCACTGGAGCTG
>Ga0209367_1009874_pt1 | contig 12869 bp, 8 predicted proteins | sample WorMetLIZISLAND2_FD_187412 | JGI IMG/M metagenome (GOLD analysis project Ga0209367, IMG submission 187412) | Marine gutless worms symbiont microbial communities from Max Planck institute for Marine Microbiology, Germany - Olavius geniculatus... ... | reverse complement strand
GATGAAAAATTGGCTTAAAATGTAGCGTATTAGCCGCGAGAACTTTGGAGCCAGGGGGAGTAGCTTTATTAAACTTTGCCACGTGACGTGCTGTTAGATGGGGGTGACAACGCGGGTGCAACTTTTGTGGGTCACCACCCCCTTAAAATTTGGGAGGGTAAAAAACGTCCAAAATTTAGTACGTTTTACGACAACTTTCGAGTTTGACCGCAAATATCTCTGAAATCGATGAAGATAGCAACAAAATCTAAACGGCATCGACGAGAACGATCCTTTCGGCGTTGAACAAAAAAAATTTGTGAAATTCCGTCCACTACGAACAAAGTTATAAGCGGTCATGTTGACCTACCCTAAGTCGACAATGCGCGTTTGGCGTATGCCAATGCATTTGAGTTCGGGCCACGTGATTTTGATGCCGGGAAAATTTTACCCCCCCCTCTTTAATTTCTCCCAATCGGACTTAGGGCGCCGGGCGGACTCACGTTGGGCTTTGCCCCAAATTTCTAGTTGTATCCTGTTACAAAATTATTGAAAATATTTGCACAAAATTTGCACATGCTACTCAGAATTGATTATATTTTAACGTGCGTTATTCACTTTAAATGTACATTACTCTTGGAAGACATAATTAGCTGACATGTAGGGAGACATTTTTTATGGCCCACTCTGTACTGAAGCTACTCAGTACACTGAAAGCTGACAAGTCTCCAGGACCTGATAAAATTCATCTGTTATTTCTCAAAAAATGTACCGAAGTATTGTCTTGTCCATTATATCTCTTGTTGTGAATGGCGGTGATAATGTATTCACTCTGTGCGTGTCTGACACTCTGTCCGTGTGTCTGTCTGTGGGCAGGATCATGACATCATAACAATGACGTCATTACTTTTATCATCAGATTGTTTATTCTTTTGCTGCTATTACCTGATTTGCAGCTTTTTGAATTCCGAAGCTTTATATGTTGCACTGATCTTAACCTAAATGAATTTTTTAAACTACGTACTGACTATAGACATCGTGGACATAAATATAAATTATTTCTACCAGGCTGTAGATCCAACACCAGACGTAACTTTTTCACTTACCATACAGGAAGAATATGGAATAACTTGCCAGCTGACAATACTGACTTTTCTAATTTAAATAGTTTTAAATGATCTATTACTTCCACATTCTTGGCTAGTTTTTGCAATGTTTATTTTTTCTAGTAGTTTTATTGTTGTATTGTGTTATCAGTGACATTCGTTGATGTATACTGTTATTTTATTGTGGCATGTTAGTGGCTGTGGCCCTTTGTCATTAAATGAAATAAAAATAAAAAAATAAAGTGTACTTTCGAATGTTGCAACCAATTGTGTAGGCCTGTCTTAGAAATACTACATGCACGAGTTAATAAGAACTGTTTGCATTATGTTACATGTTTGTTCTGTCATTGTTTTGTAGGATTGCAACTAAATGCTCAGAGCACTTGAGCATATTCTCACATGCAGCTAGCGTGAACTTTCTGCTTTGCCATTTCCGGAGGCCCGCCGTGTTGGTATCACCGGTTCACGGCGTGAGCTTGTTTCGAATCAGCCAGTGCTCTGTGCTGTTTATTCTTTCGTGCTCTACACGTAACAGGTCAGAATGTCAGACGAGCCAGGACACAAGGCTATGCTGTATTTTCTGGAGGTGTTGATGAATAGCACCGGACCGCTGACAATTTCGCAGCTGGCTGGCCGGTTTGGCAGCACAAGCTTCACGCCGGAGATGCGTGCGGCGGCCGGTGGGAACGAGTCGGGACTTCGCCAGTTCCTGCTCAAGTACCCGTCCTTGTTCACGATCCGTGGCAACATGGTGTCGCTGTGTGACGGCAAGGACGATGATAACGACAACGAGGCTGTCGACGATGACGTTGTACCGACAACGAGCAGCGTGCCTCTGACAACACCCGCCACAAACTCACCGAGTGTTGGCGTGACGTCAACGTCATCCAGCAGCGGTGCTCGACGTGGTCTCCCAGACGTGTCAGTCGAGATGGAGGCCGTCCAGTTCTTCCGCGCCCAACTTGCTCGACGCGACGATCGCTGGGTGCCGATCAAGAGCCTCGCTGGTCATCTCTCGCAAACCACGCCCGAGATCCGCGCGGTCGTCGGGCCGCAACTGGAGTTTCGACGCTGGCTTCTTCGACACGTGCACATTTTCGACGTCCAGGGTGATGTGGTGGCGCTGTGCGATGGCCTGCCTGGTGTTATACCTACGGGGGCGAGTGGAACTCAGCCACAGACCCCCCAGCGACGTATCACGTTTGATATCCCCGATGTTGATCACCCACCGGCACCTGCGGCACCAAAGACACCTCCACCCCAGCGACGCAGTGCTTCATCCAAGACATCTGCTTCGTCGTCGTCGTCGTCGTCTCTGCATCGGTCCCACTCATTTTCGGAGAGTAGGAACAGTGGGTCATCAAACGCTGCTGTCAACCAAGCGGTTGCGAAGCGGCCCGATGCACCAGTGACCATGACTGCCAATGAATACAAGGCGGTGATGTTCGTCAAGGATGTGTTGGAACGACGTGGGCCGCTGACGTTGACAGCGCTGTCGGCGCAGGCGGTGCCTGCAACCGATAGCGTGAGAACAACCCTCGGTTCTACTCCGAGCGAGTTTGGAACATTCGTCCGCAAACATCCGGGGATCTTTGAGGTGGATGGTGAGGTGGTATCCTTGGTGAAAAATGCCAAGCTGAGCGTTATTATCACCGGTAGTCGTCCGGCACCGCCACCGCCTCCGCCACCCGCCGCACCGCCGGGCCGCAGCCTCACCGGCAAGGGCAAGATATTCCACGTCGCCAAGCTGTGGGGGATTATCGACCTTGGCGAACACGAGCATGTATTTTTCGACCGGTCGATAATGCGACGACCGATGGATGACCTTCAGCGTCATTACCACACTGGCGAGATGTTGAGCTTCCACGCGGTGCTGGCACACAAGTCGAGCCGTGCCAGGTGGAAGGCAACACATGTCTGGAAGGAGACCGAACAGGAACCTTCAGAGTCCTCGATGGAGGACGCATCGGAAACGACCCCTCGCCTCTCGGCCAGCTCGTCGTCACTCTCCCAAGCTGCCGCCATCGAGGACGAAGTGAACGAATTTCTTCCGAAGCCGGACCGCGAGTCGGTGTCGTCGGATCCGTCGGTGACTTTCTCAGACGCCGATCTGAGCGGCGCTGGGGCGGTGTCCATCTGGAACTTTCGTCAGGATGAGGAGAGGACAGGTCGATCGAGTGTTACCGTTGTGCCGGAGAACTACCAGATGTCAGCCTCGGCGCTGAGTGATCTTCGCTTTGCCCCAGATTTCAGCAAGGTGAATTCTACCGCACTGCGAGGTGCTGTCAACTCAGATCCGTTATCGATGGCCAATGGCCCAGTGAGCGGGAAGTCATCTTCTGCACTGAAGCCGAAGAAGTTCGTGAGCGTTGCTTGTCAGACGATTTCGACGAGTGACATCATCGCCACTCAGCTATATCAGGACATATAACGCAGTTGAAAAATTTAGTCAGAGCATCATAATTTTATTTCTTATCCTCAGTGAAGCTGAGGCTCCATAGAGTCAAACTGGGTGGGTGATTGCTACATAACAGTGCTTTGTTTCATCAAACAAAAAAAGCTGGAAGTGCTCTGAATTTAAACCTACATATGAGCAGATTATGTTGGGAAGTGGATGCCCATCTTATTCTACAAAGTGGCCCAAAAAAGTAAGCTATTGCATTTTGTCCATATTTTTGCCAAATATTGACCAATTTTCACAATTTTTTACCAGTAGATTCTGTAGGAAATTTCCTACACAGTGGCATGCACATTGCACACCACACTTGTTATGTCGCTACACAATCTTGCTAAACATGGTTATAAAAAACTAGCAATATTTACAGATGGGCACAAGGTATAATGGTAATTTTTAAAGTATTCAAGTAAAATGTTAAATATGAATTATAGTAAGTGCCAAAAATGTTTACATATAGTTACAGAGTAAGTTTTCATCTTTCAGCAGAATAGTGCACAGCTTGTGAAAGCTGCACAATCGAAATACAATGTTCATGTAATTAACTGAGCAAAATTGCAGCCGCCAACCAGTATTAATGTACATTGAAAATTTATGCAAAAAACGTTTCAAATTATTCAAAAAGATGTTTAATATGTCCTCCATTGTTTTTTACACTTACTATAACTCATATTTAACATTTCAGTGAAATACTTTGAGAAATTGCCATTAGATCTTCTGTTGATCTGTAGAAATTGTTGGTTTGTTGATATTTATGTTTTACAAGGTAAAGTAGCGACACAGTAGGTGTGGTGTGCATGACACTTAGTACCAAATTTCTTACAGAGTTTACTGGTAAAAAATTGTGAAAATTGGTCAATATTTAGTGAATATATGGTCAAAGCTAAATAGCTCACTTTTCTTTGGGCCACCCTGTAGATTTGGATAGTTTCACAAAATCGGTAATACCGGTAACTGGTAATTTTGGTTTGATGCATATGTGGTCATGACAGATCTAGAGCAGCTGATTAAGTTTTTGAAATCAACTAAGTAGCTATTTCTGGCTTCCATAGTGCGAATGCTACTTTAGGCATAAGTTTCTCAGCATTTCTCAGCATAAACAGAAATTTTCTGCTAAAGCTCCACTGAGGACCCGGAAGATGGATGAACTTTGTTGGTTCAGTCAGTGTAATCATAAACAGTGCACTGCAATGTGAATTCTTTGTTCACAGTTCGATAAATCTGTACTTACACTGTGCACAACAACATTTACACGTCCTGAAATGATAACAGTTTGACTATTTATCATGTACAAATATTCCTACAACAAATGTGTGGATGAGGTCTAAGGCTTCATTGTGATATTGACTTAAGATTTTCACTTAGTGTTGTTGCTTTCTTCGTTTTGTGCAGTTTGTGTGTCCTCACAGTGTTTTCATTTATGATGTGCTAAAGCAACGTTCTTATTTTACGTGCTGCATCTCAGTAAAACGTCATTCTTTTTATATTTGTGATAACTTAGTCAGATGTCATCAAATGTTGCCAAATATTGCCCAAGAAATTTGAAACTAGCACATTTACACAGCTCATTTTACACGTTCATACTGGCAAAACTCTACGACATCTGACAAAGGTTACAAGGTGTCACAAAAATAGAAGTGGGTGACATTTCATTTTTATGAGACACAGTATCGGTAGGTATTTTGTTCAGTTAGTAGAGTGACGGAATATTGTGGATGAAAAATTGCTTATTTTGTCAGATTAGACATTTCACTACTTAACGTTCGCACTCTACACTAATGTGGGAATTATAGCAGTCGCCGATCAGAAGCCTTTTTTTGGGTAGTCACAGTCAAAACCACAAAATGAAACTCTCCATTTTAAACTTAGGTTAAAATGGTGCATCTTGCAGCTGTTTGAATCGGAAAAATTGATGTAACATTTGGCAAAGTTTAGGTCGGCTTAATGTTGAGGGGTTTGCCTCTCTGCCCAAATTAGTTCCGTTTGTTTTTTATGGTAATAAAAGCATATTTAGTTCTAAAACATTTGATACTCTATTGTGGCTGCCTGTAAATCTAGTGCTATGTATAAATATTTTTCCTGCATATTCTGTTAGTCTTTGTGACGATGTTTTTTGCCTGCTTCTGTCTTTAGCTTTCTCTATACTGTTGCTTGAGTAACCAATTTTTCGTGAGACGTTGTGTAATGTGTATTTATTTAGTCAGATTGGTTTTCCTTGTTATACTCACTGTGTATACTCAGTGTGCACTTGTTGTTCGACACATTTGTACATCGTCAACTTTTCAGTTTGTCCGTGTGTTTACACTGTTAATTTGGCAAATTCCTCAACAGGGTTGATGCTCTGTATAGTCAGATTGAGCTAGTTCTGTAGGTGGATGGATGTGCACTGGCTTCTGATTGACTTTTACTTATACTGAACAACTCTTGCGCCCAGGAATTAAACCTTTAGAAGTTGGAACTATACTGGGATGTTATCTGTTATTGTCGTCATCTGTTTTAGGGAAATCAGTAAAAAGTACCATTTGATTTTGTCTCAAGCAAAATGTATGTATTTGGCCCCAACGGTTGGTTACCACGGGACAAGCAGAAAAAGAAGAAGAAAAAAGCAAATATACAAAAATGTTGACAGTGGGACTGGGGCCTAGCGTAAAGTGCAGTTTAAGTATATTTTATTACACATATAATTCCGTTTAGGCAAAACAGTTGCACAGTAAAATTTGGGCTTTGGTATAAATTTTGTATGCCAAAGCTCCAGTGAGGATTGCGAGATATGTATGCTTCTTGTTGGAGTTGATAATGTTTTTCTGTTGAGCTTGAGTTACTGCACAGAGGGTGTAAGTGTGCATTTGGCTGTGTGCTTTGAGTTTGCATGCTGGCAGCCTGAAACACTGTCACTGGGGACCTCAGTTTTCTGCAGCAATTTTTTTTCCAAATGTCACGGGCCAGTTTGCCAAATTACTTGGCTGAGTGCTGCGACAAATTTTACTAGTTCTACGGCATCCCGTTTGTTAGGTAAATTGATGACTTTTTGATTTATTTGAAGTGAGAAAATATGTGTATATCACATGTTTAGTAGCCATTGATTAGGCTATATGTCATCAGTGGTGGGAATATTTTTTGTGGTGCAGTGTAGTTATGCTGATTGCTGAAGTACTTGGTTGATTTAATAATATTATTGACAAGTTTTGTCAGAAAACGTTGCAAATTCAGATTTAACTAGAAAATAAAAGTAACCGCTAGTCAGTACTGAATTTCACTACATTATATGGAAATGTCTAAATTCCATGGAAGTGGGCAATATCACATTCCATAGCTTGGCACAATATTTTGTGGCTTGTGGAAAACTGAGTTCCCTCTGAGGTTTTCACGTCGATGTGTTAGCTTATGTTTGCTCGCATGTCATAGCTGTTGATAACTGATTGCTTTGGCCGGCATTTCTTCAGAATGTTGACTTAAAGGGCAATAATAAATAAACAATTGTTGTATTGCATACCTTACTGTTCACTGTCAACCCTGGTGATACTGTATTTGTCAAGGTGTCATGCAGTACCGCCTATGTTGTGTTTTGCTATGCTTTTTTCAGTCATAAAACCTGCTTTTTGAAGTGTGTAGTTTTTAAGCTGTGTGAGAAGAGCAATAAACGTATAGGGGTAGTTGTTGTAATAGTATAATTTGCTTGGTTATTGTAACAAATTGTATGTTCAGCTTTTCCTGTTGAGCGTTTGTAGATGAGAACGTGTGTGTTTGCTTTTAATGTTATGTCGTTTTTCATGTCATCACTTCAACTTCCAGTTTTTATTTCACTTGTATCATGTGGTTTGCGTAGATTTGGTTTGTTTTTGTCAGACAAATCTCTAGTGACATGGCTAGAATTTGACTTGGTCGGATTTGACCTTGAAGTCGCTTGCTAAAGCTTTAGTGGCTCAGATTATTAATATGTATTATAAGGGTAGTTGTTGTGCTAGTATAATTTGCTTGTGGTTGTTGAAACTTATTATTATGTTCAGCTTTTTCCTGCTTGCTCACTGTAACAACATCTGGCTCGACTTGAAAATTTTGCATCTTGGCTTTTGCGGTTTTGTCTTCAGCTCCCAGGTCCAAGCCATATGCCTTCCGGCAGTTGCACTTGCAGAAGTTCTGAAAACGAGGGACGATGGACGCATGTTGAAAGAAAGGGGTCTGGGCATGGGACTTGCCCCATCCCTGGTTATGGAGGTTCGGAGGTGTTACCTCGTAATTTTTTTGAAATACAGTTGTAGTTTAGCTTCAAATATAGGCCTATGTGCAAATCTGTGTAATTTAGTGCCTTTTGTGAGTGAAATACGAGAAACATACAATTGAAATTTTTAGATTAGATTAGGAGAAATTAATTTGATGTCATCAAGTTCCGCAGCCCCTGACGCTATCTAACTGCCCTGAAACATTGCACTGTGAGATTGCACTAACTACAAATTGCCGGTGCAACAGACCGTTGTATAAGTTAAATTGGTGTTTCGTGAAATGTTAAGATTGTGTTGAAGGTTGGTTGTCTTGTGGTTGTTAAGCTAGTCGAGTGTGATTGAAACTGTTGGTGTAAGCAAAGTAAGTAAGTAAGTAAATTTAATTTATAAAGCGCACAATGTCAGCGAGAAACTCACTGAATCTGAGGCGCTGAGGTAAGGAGTGAGGCGGGCCACTAGACATGGCTAGACGTTGAAAAATAGAATGTTTTGATTTTACGACGGAAGGAAGCTATTGAACATCTATTGCGGATGTCAAAAGGAAGAGAATTCCAAATAGTAGGGGCAGCTACAGAAAAACTCACTAAGCTTGTTGCTTATTTCTGGTGCTTTTGTTTGCCGCGTAGTCATCATTTCTATATGTGTGTTTGTCAGTCTGCCTGTTAAAAGTGCGTTCATAGTTACAGGAATGAAATGGAATGAAATGATCAGTGAATTTCAGTTCAGTTTATTTCTGTTGCTGTGAACACGCGTTTAAGGCATAGCGACATAGCGACCGAAATGAACTGAACTGCACGGACGTACTTCAGTTCAGTTCAGTTTAGTCGTTTTGTACAGTTACTTCATTTCAGTTGAGTACATCTATGTTGCTTTGTACAATTTCTCGATGCAACTGAACTGAACGAGTTTTACGCTGGGTCGGAAAAACTTGGTGCGCGCCAGTGATATTTGACTCAAGTCAAAGTCGGAGTCAAATGATTTTCACTAAGCAAACGTCGAGAGTCAAAGCCGAATGCTTTGTGGAAGTCAAATGTCACTGGTACACACCTTTGCACGATGTGGTTCTTGCTGCAGTTTATTGCCATTTGCCATAATGATGGCTGCATTTATTGCAACGATTCTTCCTCAGTGCAGCTTCCCCCCTGTCCTCCAATAGACAGCATTATCACATTGGTGACTGTCTGGAGGATAACAGGGAAGATTATTAGAACTACCATTATGTTAATTACATATGCACGCGTATAATGGAGTTCTTACAATTTCAGTTTAACCTCGTTTTTGTATTTTTGTGTTTTGTGTTTCTGTAAAGGTTAAACTTTCTGTTTATTGCAAAGTTTAAACTTACTATTATTGTGTTTGTGTGCATTCTGCCTGAAAAGGCCGTGCCCAAAATGACCAAAACTGTGTCGGGTGGGACGTTAAACCCTACTCACTCACTCACTCACTCACTCAGTGCAGCTCAGGCTGTGTTGTGTTAATAGAGTTGTGGGTTGTATTGCCTTCTCAACTAAGCTACTTTTGGTTTTGGGGTGACCACTTGTTCAGAAGAAAAGTCGTGGAAATTTTGGGCAATGTGATTTTGACATAAGAGAGTGGACTAAGGTTCCAGAGAGTGGTTACTCTCTAATTGGATGGGTGGGTAATTATAAGTGACACTTTTTGACGAACGATATCCGAGGAACTTTATAATAGACTCCAAACTTGAAATGTAGTACGTAGGTAGAAAATGGCTGAAGTCTTTGGTCAAAGCTGCACTGAGGACCATAGTGACAAAGTAGCGCTTTGCTTGTGACAGTTGTACGATGTATTGAATGTGTGAACACTGTCTGAATGTCAGAACCGATTACGCAAATACAGTGAGTGTCAATCGTGGAGGATCTGATGGATCTGTTCGTTCACGTTATGTGTGATTGCAACCAGAGTTCTGTTGCTGCAACTGTTGCTGCAGCGATTTCCCTGGTGATTATTAGTAACAGTGTGTATCCAGCCTGTATCAGTGTCACTGCTGATGTACAGGTTTCGTCTGATATACATGTACTGCTATTACACAGTGTACATAGGTTGCTGTGAGCGGCGTCGTGGATAACAAGAAGCCCAGCTGTCGCTAGGATAGCCGACCATGCTGGTTGTCAGTGACCTTCACGGTCATCTAAGGTGGATGATTCACATTTCATCTGAAAGGTCGTATGCGATTTCCTGTTAGTCATCAATAGCATCCTTGGCCTTATCTCTCACTATTTCCGAGATGCAGCCACTTACAGCTTGAAACTTTTCATTGAAAACTGCGGCCATACTGCTGCAAATGGACACATAGTTGCTATTGACAGTCTATGTGAAGTCGCCAGCGCCCTATCCGATTCTACCATCGCCGACCCCCTACGACTTACTGTTTAGCCATAATACCGCACGATTGGCATACCATAATGCGTTATGACCCTTCAGGGTCATTTAAGGTCAGTGATTTTAAAGCCAATGTGCGATTTCTTATTAGTGATTAATAGCGACCTACGCCATATCTCGCACTGTTTAGCCACAGTACATCCGTTACAGACGGACGACGACGGACAGACGACAACCGTACTATAAGCTCGATTGTACGGTCGGCTAAAAATATTGGAGAGGCAGTACGTTGCAGCTGGAAATGTCCGACAGGGGACGTTATTGGTGCAAACAATTTCAAACAATTTCAATTTTGCCTTCAAATTCCTCGAAATGGAGGAATATTAATCCCAAATTTTGTACTTTTGGACGAGAAATTTTCAACAAGAAGAGCATTTTCGGAGAGACTAAAATTTAGGGGGAGGGTGGGGAAATTCCCCCCCTTCCTTCCTGCCTCCCTAGCATGACGCCACTGCTTGCTATTATTGAGATGCCTTATCAGCTGTATTGCCTTATTCATTGTGACGTCTCAGACTGCAGCTGTTAAACCGTCTGACGGTTTATATTAATAAAAGACTTTGTGCGTTGGTTTCTGTTAAGTCGCATACAGAGCTGAACTGAACTGACAGGGTTAAGTTTTTTTGACGAACTGACCAATGGGCAAGCAGTAATGCATTACAGTACTCGCCCTAGCTCGCCCATTAGCCAGTTTGTCAGAAACTAAACCGTGTCAGTTCAGTTCAGTTCAGTTGCTTCGCCCTGTACATGCCTTTAGACTGTGCAAACAGAAACAGATAGGGGCCTACAGCTGCAAAAATTACGTGCCAAGATATTGTGTGGCCATCTGCAACTCTAACTCTAACCTTTTTAGCTGAAAATTGTCGCACTGGTTACTCCTGTGCTGTGAAACGTTCGCACCACTTTGGGGTTTTGTGCCCCTTTATGGAAAGGACAGACAAAAGCCACAATATCGCGGGCTATTAGGATCGCTGCATAGCTGACATTGCTTATCTATTGTGTGCATATACATTTGTGTGTTATCTAGTTGTTTCCTAGTCGTACGTGTGACGTTACTGCAGTTTTAGTTTGTTCTTCTTTCTAATTAAGAGTAATTTGCATTTGTAAATAGCGTGGTATATCAGGCAGTTGTACTAGGCGGCATTGTGAGATGTGAATTATTGGACAGAACTCTCACTGTTCTGGGTTGCTGTAAATAAATAAATGAATAAATAGTCTCAGGCCTTGGTTGCGCATATCTGGCAATGACGCATGGTTCATGCCGCGGTTACATGTCAAACTAGAAACTACTCGGAGTGCAGCTCTCCGCCATGGTCGGTAATGACACCTGCCGAATACAAAAAAAACTTAATACAAGACTTTATTTGCATTGGCCAGGTAGCAGCACCGTTTGCTTTATCCGGCAATGGTCAACAAAATGTAGGCCTACTTCAATCCAATCCTGGATACAGATGCTGATCTGTATCACTACCAAAATCTAGTCATCTCCAACTTGGGCAAAGTCCAACTTTTCTTGAAAATTTCAGCCAAATCTGCCTGTAATTTCTTGTGTAATTTTGCTAACAAATCAGCAGACAGATAAACAAACGCCAGAGTATCACATTACCTCCTTGGCGGAGGTAAAAATAAACCATTTACAAAAATGTGTTACATGTAACCGTATTTTATTTTATTTTGAAGTGCGTTGAAGATGCCAGAATGCGCTGCAACATTTCTGCAACTTTTTTACTCAACGTGTAAACACGGCTTCATTTTTACCAGTTGCTGCGCGCAAGAACATTTTCGGTGTAAATCTGTGCAGACTTATTGTGCTGTAAACTGCTTTTATTAGTAGTGAATAAGGTTACTGAGGTGTTATTACCGTAAGGCTCAAGCTAATGTTTGGTTACCCTATATGTGACAACGGAATCTGCTGCTTCTAAGCAAACTATTAAATGTACTTATATATTGCATTTATCCATAGATGTGAACATGAAAATGACAGCTGTTGTCAGCTGTGGTAATTTCAAGTTGCATTTGTTTAGATTTGTTCACTTGTCAGCAGTTACTAATCATCCCTGTTCAAGAACGCCGTTCATGCTTCTTGAAGTTCGTGTTTTCCTGTTTTTCTTTGATTTTTGTTTATTAAGTCGTTTACTTGCTTCGTTGCTCGATTCGTGTGTTTTGTTATACTATTACAACACGTCGTCATGCAAAATGTGGTATATTTATACTACAGCTTTCTGTCTGTCCATTATCGTCGTGGACTACGTTTAAACAGCTTCTGGTAAACTCTTTGCCATTCTTGTGACTGGTACTACTAAATCTTTACTGAATGTGCTGAATGGAGGTGGATTATGAAATAGTTGCAATTTTCATTCTACCAATATTTGTGATAGGCTTATATGACATCGGAGATAGACATGGTTATTGGCGTGAATCACTATTTAATAGAGAGTTGTGCGTCTGTCAAATAGGCCTAATGCCAGTGGCGTATTTAGGGGGGGCATGGTGCGATGGCCCCCCCCTTTGGCCCGACCATGAAAATTTTTTACAGGCGACTTTATATAAAAAGTTGCGTTTTTTGCCATTTTCTAGCAACAATTGCCAAATTCAACAATGTTTGATGGCCTTTTGCGTTTCCAAATTTCAGAAAAATGGGCGAATTTGCGGTTTCCATTGAACATTCAGAAGCAAAAAGTGTTTCAGCTTCAGGGGGGCTTCGCCCCCCTG
>Ga0209367_1009873_pt1 | contig 12870 bp, 7 predicted proteins | sample WorMetLIZISLAND2_FD_187412 | JGI IMG/M metagenome (GOLD analysis project Ga0209367, IMG submission 187412) | Marine gutless worms symbiont microbial communities from Max Planck institute for Marine Microbiology, Germany - Olavius geniculatus... ... | reverse complement strand
CCACACCACTGCTCAATGTCATCTGACCATTCTCAGTGAGGCCGTCCTCTTTTGTTTGAACCATCCATCATTCCGAACACCAGGGTCTTTATCTTTCTGCTGCCTTTCTGCAATATGTTGCCGGCATAATTTCTATCAGTCTGTCTGTCGATCTAGCGGTCGGAAGGAGCGATCGACCGACTGAACTCGCTGCAGCAAAGGCGATACAAAGGACACTAGCGCTGCTGCTGCTGCTGCTTGTGTTGCTGTTCGTTCACCCAGTATCGTAAAACTTCTGCTAGCCTACAGCTGCTGCAGATGTGCTACCGCGGTCGCGTTAGCATACTACCAGCATACCACTCTGTCTGCTTTGTTCCACACTGGCACTCCTTGCCTTGCCTTGCCTTGCCTTGCCTTCGGGGTGGCAGGCTCTTACACCTGCCCAGCGCTGAGGCCGTATCAGTTTGGCCCAGTGCTCATCCCCTAATGTAACCCCAAGGTTACAAGTAACGGCTATAAAGCCGTAGACAGCTGTGAAGCCGTAAATAGATGGCTGTAAAGCCGTAAAAAGACGGCTATAAAGCCGTAGTCGGCTAAGAAGCTGAAACCAGCACAAAAGCACTGGTAACGTGTAGTAAATGCTCTCACGGGTTTGGTCAGCTCTTAGTTAGCTCCTACCCTCCAGATTGTAGAAATCTTTCGGGTCATCGGAGCAAAGCCTCACCACCACGTCAAGGTGACTGACCACGGTGGGGCACACTGGCACTCATACCGGCAAAGAATATTTAACTAACAGCCATATTTTGTCCAAATATTTTGAATTAGAATTTCTTCAGCTACATCTGGTGAAAATTTTGTGCAAATTGATCGTCGTTTGACTGACTTATGAAAAAAAGAAAAAGGGCACCTTTTTTATGAAACACCATGTAGAGTTCTGTTGTACACCATGCTTTCAGGGTCTGTTTTTGTCTCTGTTTTTCTGTTTGTCTGTGTTGTCTGTTTATCTCTTTGGATGCTCTGCACTCTGCTTCTGTCTCACTCTCTGTCTCTGGCTTATTAGTCCGCCCGAAAACTATCTTTTCGGAAGGACTTCTGTTCTGCAGTGGTTTATTTCTTTTTTTTCGCCGCATAATCTTCGAGCTCCGTCGGCCGATCGGCGCAAAATTTTGCACGATGCTCGGTGCTGCGTTCAATTTTATAATCCCAGTCCAAAATTTTGGGGGAGCCTCCCCAAAAAATTTTTAGGGGCCAAAAACATGCAAAATTTGGCCCGATTTCGGTTGACTTCGAAGTTTGGCGGCGAATATCTCCAGAACGGATGAAGATATTCAAAATCGGTGAGTTACTCGTTCGACAGCGATTTCTCCTACGTTAGGCGAAACAAGTCCGGTGAAGATTGGTCCGGTAACCTTGGAGATCTAGATGTGAGCTTGTACCTACCGAAAGCGCATTTTTCGGAATACCATATTTCGGCCCCTAGGGGGTGCTGCACCCCCAAATTTTTACATGCGCTAGAGAATCACCAAGTCTTACTAGCGCACCCCCCACCGGGGACGGAGGCTCCCCTTACAACTTTTTTCAAAGGGGAGTCAAAAATTGGCTTAAAATGGAATAAATGAGTGCTTATAACTTCGGAGTTAGGGGGTGTAGCCCGACGAAACTTTGGCACTTGACGCGGCTCTAGGTTGGGGTGTTAACGCAAGTACGAAATTTGGGGGCACCACCCCCATTAAAATTTGGGAGAGCAAAAAACGTCCAAAATTTAGTACGTTTTACGACAACTTTCGAGTTTGGCTGCGAATATCTTTGAAACCAATGAAGATAGCGACAAAATCTAAACGGCGTTGACAAGTACGATCCTTTCGCCGTTGAACAAAAAAAATTTTGTGAAATTCCGTCCACTACGAACAAAGTTATAGGCGCTCATGTTGACATACCCTAAGCGCATTTTTCGGAAGACCATATTTCGGCCCCTAAGGGGTGCTGCGCCCCCAAATTTTTACACGCGCTAGAGAATGACCAAGTCTAACTAGTGCACCCCCCACCGGGGGCGGGGGCCTCCCTTACAACTTTTTTCAAAGGGAGGTCAAAAATTGGCTTAAAATGCAATAAAGGAGCACTTATAACTTCGGAGTTAGGGGGTGTAGCCCGACGAAACTTTGGAACTTGACACGGCTCTAAGTGGGGGTGTTAACGCAAGTACAACTTTTGACGGCACCGCCCCCCCTTAAAATTTGGGAGGGCAAAAAACATGCAAAAATTGGCGCGATTTACGACAATTTTCGAGTTTGAGCGCAAATATCTCTGAAACCGATGAAGATAGTGACAATGTGTAAACGGCGTTGACGAGAACGATCTTTTGGGCGTTGAACAGAAGAAATTTTGTGAAATTCGGTCCACTATGAACAAAGTTATAAGCGCTCATGTCGACCTACCCTAAGTCGACAATGCGCGTTCGGCGTATACCAATGCATTTGAGTTCGGGCCACGTGACTTTGATGCCGGGAAATTTTACCCCCCCCCTAATTTCCCCCAGTCGGACTTAGGGCGCCAGGCGGACTCACGTTGGGCTGTGCCCCAAATTTCTAGTCTTTGAGTTTTGTTTTGCTTTACGTTGACAAAAACAAAGATATTTCAAACTTTTTGGACCTGCAGGATGTCAGAAAATCTCAATCTTTACTCCTTGCATGCTACGTTGCAATGTAATATTGAGGACCAACCGACCAATCGACCTCCTTTCCTGAAAGAGCCTTCAAATGGCCATATCTCCGTAATGGTGCCAGATAGACGCATGGTCACTGTGGACCACCCATAGGAAGTCGACCACCGCGAGTCGAATGATCATGTGACTGATGACATCTTGTGACTCCAAAAGGTCAAGGTCATGACCCCATTATCTTTGAGGTGCCATATCTCAATAATTGTGCCAGATAGACGCATGTGTTGAGGTATAATAAGACAAGTGGCAACTAGCATTATCGATCGTTATTGGAAATTTTTTCCCATCAGTTTCAAAAATCGGCAATATTTCATGAACTTTGGGGAGACAATTTTCAATAACGACCTCGACGCCAGTCCCTATTAGTATAATATTAAACGGGTCTCAATTAGACGCCGGGTATCTAATACAATTAGTTGAAAGGAACGAAAAAGCACTTAGAAGAATAGAAAAGAAAATGATGTGCATGATGAGTACATTAGATTGGTCACAATCTAATAATATTTGTTGTCTAGTCAATAGATATATACCAATATTCTAGCATTTTTTGCATGCCTTGAGCTCCGTCTATGGATGTCATATTGCCTCCAGTTTTGATAGGTATTCCGTAGTGATTGCAGTCTTGTGGTTGAATTTTCAATCGTGTGAGGGCAGTTTGCAATGAGCAGAGGCAGATGGAACATAGTTAAGTTTCCGACAAAACTTTGAGCATTTCTGTGTAAGCGTCGGGTGGCCTCACATTAGGCCCTGTCACAAATTTTTAGTTAAGTGAGCATTTGTCTGTGTAAGTGTAGGGTGACTTCATTCGCAAACGGTCTGTACGGCTTAACTGATGAGATTCTAGTACATATTAGTGAGTGCAGTGTAGCTAAGGCAACAGGGACATAGCGTGTAGAGGAGTTCTAGTTCCAACTCTGCTTGCAGCGTTTCTAGGTGAGCGTTTGTATATGTGCAGGGCAACTCCGTTCGCAAACGGTCCGGACGACTCGGCTGACGAGATCCTGGCACGTATCGGCGAGGGCAAGTTTGCGCTGAGCGGAGGCAACTGGGACGTCGTTTCGACGGCAGCGAAGGACCTGGTCTCTCGGATGCTTCACATTGACCCGCACCAGCGCATCAGCCTGCAGCAGGTGTTGACACACCGCTGGATAATCACCCGCGACCAGCTGCCGCACCATCGACTCGTGCTGCCCGACACGTCGCATTCCGTCAAGGTGCGCTTGTAAACGGGTTAAAAGTCTTCGTGGGACACCCGTCGCAGAGCTATGGAGCATCACCTACCATATTTCATCACGCAGTATCACCTGCCACCTGACACAAGTAAATGTGTCCCATCTTAACCCCAGCCAAACAGGCCAGTACTCGATTTGCCTGCCCTGGAGGGATGGAAGGTTGAGTTGATCTTGGTGTTGGTTATATACCGAGATGGTTTTTCTGTCCTCAGACAGTCACCCATCCAGGTAGTAACCACTTGATAGGTAATTGGCCAGGAATCACACTCACAGCCTCTTGATCCAATGTTCAGTGTCTTAAACATTGCGCCACCAAGTAAGTAAGTAAGTATGTGCATATTTAAAGTGCACAATATCAGCCAGTGGCCGAATCTGAGGCACTTGGCTGAGCCGCTAGGGGGAGCAGTAGGCCTGCTGGAAGCAGTGAGTCTCAAGGAGGCGGCGGAAAGGGTCTGCAGAGGTAGAACTAAGGATGCTAGAGGGTAGTGAGCCAGCAGTCAGTCTACTAAAATGTCTTATGTCAGAGAGTATTGACTATTGACTCAGCCCCCCAGAATACCTCCTGGTGTTCCATGGCAAGGGCACAGAGCAATCCAAGCCTTTATTGGACAGATTCCGTCTCCAGTCGGTCGGTCCACATTATCGAAGTGGAGAAGAAACAGCTGAACATCCGCTTCTTTTTTGCTCAAAGTGGGCAGCAGAATGGCAGCAGTACTTCATTGACTCCATAGACATATCAGATGTGTTCCAGGATGATGACAACCTGGTGGAATTTCTCATCTCTTCAAGGCATCTGCCAGTCTCCCCGCCCCCTCGATATAGGCAACACCTGACAGGCTCAGCATGCCAGCAACGAAAACAACAAGTATTGCCGTAGTGCACGTATTTGTGGTACTGTGTCCCCGATGCAGGGAGCGATGAAGGCGACGTTCAAAGCGATCAACAACAGTCCCACCCCGGTACTGGCTCCGGTCGGAATGTCGCACCTGGCCCAGAGACGAGGCAAGAACTTCAACATGAAGATCGACACCAAAGTCTAGCTGCTCGCTGCTGCCACGATTGTGCGTCAGCGATCCAGAGGCACGATGGTCCGAAGGTGTATACTGCAATGTGCATTTTCATTAACTCTAACTTTCACTCTAACCCTAACTTTTCACTCAGCTGAGAGGAGATGTAGAGATTGAGTCAACGTCCGTAGAAGTGTATGGGAAAGAACTCTAAAACTTTCGGACTATAGAACCTTTGGATTACTGAGCTGGCCGTGCTACCGCAACTGCTGCTGTTACTGCCAATGCAACTGATGGGGATAGGTCACTATAGCTAGTGTCCACATTAGCTACGCACGCTGCATGACTTCGCTTTTTGACTTAGACTTTCGCTGAGCCAAGTCACTGGGCAGAACCTAAAGCGAAATGCTAAAGTTTGTATTTTGATCAAAGTTCAACGAAAGTTTGCTCTTAAGTATGTACTCATACTGTACTTTTAGACTTAGGGTCGGTTGGACCGACCAATTTTAAGTACGTACTTAGTTAAGCACCACTTATATTTAAGTGGTCTTTAACCGGCTACTTAAATCAATTCCGTTGCACCAACACAATCCGCACATCACTTAGCTAAGTGACAGACTTAATTGTAACGACGCTTGCCATTGGCTAATTTCGATCACTTGACGACAGCATTTCTTTGACGACCAATTACGTAATAGCTATCACGCTTCATTGACAACAATGGCCATCGTTCTACTCTAAATGTTGTATATAAATTAAAATAATTTCAGAACAGTATAATTTTGAGCGAAGTGTAATATATAGGCCAAATGTACGATATCAACAAATATCAACATAAATATCGACTGATGCATAATTGGCTGACAACGAATATAGTTCGAGAAAATAAACTTTGTAGACTACGCTGAACTCGTACGTGTCAGCGCACTGCTGTTTAGAAAAGTGATTTGTTTTCACTTAAACGGTCTCAGCTGTAAATTACTCAACGATAAACAACAGTATCCATGTGTATTTGCCAGTTTTCTTCGCTTCTGTTTATAGTATATGGCAACTGTTACCAATAATCGTCAATTTAGGACGATAACTTCGTCTTAGCTAAATAAAGATGGCGTCTGTCTCATTTTTGCCAGCCGCTTAAATTTAAGTGGGCAGCTTTGGCCACTTATTTTTAAGTGACATTTAAGCAGGCTGGCCTGCTTAAATGTTGTTGGTGCAGTGCATTTTCTGCAAAGTCCGGTGGTTAAGCATGTACTTAAATTTTAGTGTGGTTGCTGCAACTCGCCCTTAGACTCTCACTGAGCTTTTTCATTAAGCAGAAACTTTGGACTTAGATCCGAGTTTTTGTTTAGTGAAAAGCTTAGCAAAATTGCTCTGGTTTCCAGCTAAAGCATGTACTTACACCAAACTTTAGCTTAGCGAATTGGTTCAGTGAAAGTCTCGAGTCAGAGTGTGAATCGCCCAGAGTAACTCGACTAATTATTCTATTGACCATGTACATACGTAACTGATTGCTTGATAGACTGACAGAATTCATTTGTCGTTTCACGGGGCACAGCTGTTTGTGGACCACGTACGTTCGCATGTTTTCAATTTTGTTACCGAACGTTTTATATGAGCATCGGCGCAGATTGTTTGTTGTAGTGATATAGCACGTCGAATCGATGGTTGTATGTCAGTTTTGTACGACCACGTAGTGACGTGATTTACAGAACATCTCAGCAGGATCGGACAATTTGTCTCATCTAAAGATGTGTAAAAAGCAACAACAATAATCTGAACTGAATCAGAAGTTTTGAACTGAAATCTATCTCAGTTGAGTTCAGTTGAGCTACATCTACCGTACGCAGCAAATGAACTGGCGGTGCAGGTCTTTTCGTTTCCTTCGCTTTGTACGTGTCACGTAAAAAAGTTACGGCAGACTTAAGACAAAACATGTTGCCAGCTTAGAGAAATCTCGGGAGAATTGCCGAGAAGTTCTGTAAATGAAGTAGCCGCTCTGTGCATTGTTAACTAGCAGTCTGCCGGATGCTTTTCAATTGTCTTAGTTTGTCAACTAATCTGTGGTTGATGTGTACCAATTGTACATATTAGTTGAAAAACATTGCTGTACAGTTCTTCCCAAGCCAAAAGGTCCATAATTTGGCGCTGATCTCCATTTCCTGAGCCAGACACCAGCTTACACTGCGATATCATGGGTGTGGGGTTAATGCATCGGGCAATGTGTCCCACCTATCGCCGTACTTACTGCACCTACCCATGGAGGGATGGCCAGGCTGAGTTGACCTGGGTTGTACATATTTGCTGTGTTATTAACTACTGGTATTGTGTTGGTCCAAGGTTGACTCTCTATCCTAAGTGCCTTTATGTGCACAAACGCCATAATCGTTTCATGGAGCTGAATCCAGACCTTCATCGTTTATTAGTGCATACCACACTTCCGTGGACCACGTAAATCGAGCCAAATTTGCTCATTTTCACGGAATTTCTACGTTTTGCGCAGAATTAGCAGCATTTAGTACTGATTGGCGATAACTTTTATTTTCCAATTGAAGTCCAAGTTTGTGGAGCTCTCTGACGAAACTGCCAATCTTTTTTAGATCGACACACTGCTTTAGCAGTCACCAAAATACACTGCAACACAAATATTTTCACCACTGATGAGGTATGATTAGTGATTTCAGAGCATTTGATAGACATAATGGCAGACGTTTTCATACTTGAAGCAATCGTGAACGTCCTCAATTTACTTAACAAATAGTATGCCACAGAATTAGAAAAATTTGCCGCAAGCTGGCGCGAGGAATTTGGCAAAATTTGCCTCGGACTAACAGTGGTTCGTATTTATTAGTTATTGTCAGTCTCACTAGCTAACAATAGACTGCTTCCTGTGACATTGTTTTCTAATTATTAGTGCTAGCAGTGTGTTGTGTATTGTTTTTCTCATTGCGTCGATAGATATTATTTTTTTTATATCAACAGCTTAACTGTGCCAGCCGGTTGTTATCATACATCGTTGCGCTGCTTAACTTATGTAGCTAGTATGCTTCGCGATGGATATTATTAACGGACGGTGGATGTATATTTTATATTTCGCGGTGGTAAAGTTTATACGCATATGTTACTTATTTTCCAGATCATGTGTCGGATTATGTTAGCCAGTGTAGCCAGGTTGTGAGTAGTTTAGTTCACTAAGAGTGTTATCGATTTGGCAAAACTGAAACTGGTTTTGGTTTTAGGTGAATAGATTGGGTCGGTTGATGGTTTTTTTCTGGCACCGACACTTATGCAGTTGTGTATATTCAAAAAAAGTAAGTAAGTAAGTAAGTAAAGTAAAATGTAAATTTATATAGTACAGAAAAAGTCCGGAGTTTAGGTTTTTAGTTTTTCACTTGCTGTGCAATTTGCTGCAATAATTGTTTCATATTTTGATCGCGGTTTTTCGAATTTTGACGTTTACGTCGTTCACTCAACAAAAACGAGGCAACGGAGAAGAGTGTACAGGATCTTCTTGCTGGGTCGTAATTTTGTACCTAGTGTCCATGTGTCACTTTACGGGCTGCTAGCTCAAAAACGAAAAAGCGTAGACAAACCAGAATTGTCGGGTACATTCCACGTGGCAGAAGTAGCCGACAATTTTTGGCTCAAAGTTCAGGCAGATGGCCGCGCGGCGCTTTGCCAGCGTATTATTCTATGGTTATGTTTAGCAGTTCTGATATGCATGGCTATGAAGCAATATTCTATGTGTGAATGGTAGTCGTAATTAAAATGCTGCCGACGTGCTTGGAATGCGCGAACCAAGCCAGACTATTCCCAGGCAAGGTTTGACGCAGTCTTTGGCTGCTGCAGTGGGCGTATTTAATTGGAAACTTTGGGAATGCTTTTTTCGCACGAATTCAAAGGAGTAAAACAGCATTGCACACAAACGATAGATATGTTGCCTTGAGATGTGCTTTGAAAGCCGAAAATTTGTTTGTGGCTGGGGCTGCTGGGGGGACTTATAGCGCTCCCCCAGACGACCTAGCTGGATTTGAGGGTAAAGGAAAGAAGTGGGAATGGATAGAGATAGGTAGGTAGGGGGGAACAGTAAGGAGGAAGAAAAGGAGGGGACCCCTTGAGCAAAAATTCTGACCACAGGTTATGTGTACCAGTAACTGACTGGGGTCCATGGGACGGCCGCATTTCATGGCGTCACTAGACGTTGTGTGACGTTCTTGCTCGTGGGTTGCGATAGCTGATAATGCTTGATGTATTGTATCCTATTGATTAAAGATGGTCAGATGATAAGATGTATTTTGTTGCTGATTCTTAAAGGCGTGTGCAGAACAACAAAACTAAACTGAAATCTCAGTGCCATTTAGTTGCATCTAAGAGCCGTGTCACACTTGCCGGAAAACCAATTTGTGTTTGTGTGCAACGGCCTTTAGGAGTGTACCAAACAACCAAAGTGAAGGCAAATGCCAGTTGCAGAGCAAACGGATTTCCACTGCAGTTTGGCGCATTTGAGTTCAATTTGCGAACTGTTCAAAGCAGGTTCAGTTCAGTTCACTTCCGCTGCTTTGTACTATGCTTCGTTGAGGAGACACGTATAAGAACATTGCTTGTTCGTGCCATGGTTGTCAGTGCGTTCAGTTCATTCCAATCTGTTGTTAGATTGCGTCCCGTAGTGTGGGTTTCTTTGATCCGTGAAGTGTGTCGGGACTTGAGTTATCGACGGTGGAGGGTGGGTGAGTGGTACAAAACCCACATTCCCTGCGGGGTTGCAAAAATGGGTTTTTTTAAAAAAGCCCAGCTCGGTGGGTTTATTTGTTTTATTGGGTTTTGGCTTTTTTTGTTTTTTTACGTTTTTGTAAAAACAACCCAACATGATAGATTGTGGGATTTGTACCGGTTTTTACGCGCGAAAGCAGCTACTGCTTTCAGCGCATCTTAGCCATCACAATTCTGTCCGTCCGTCCGTCCGTCCGTCCGTCTGTCACGCGGGTGGATCAGGCAAAAATGGTCCAAGGTAGGATCTCCAAATTTTCACCATCGGCTGCCTGGAAGACTCTAGTTTCAGGAACCGTAAAGCTTTTCCATAAATTCGAAGGGGGTCACCCCGAACGAGGGTGCTAAATGAGAGGGGGTGGTCAAAATTTGCAATTTTCGGCCAATAACTCGCTGTATCTCAGTAACGGTGCGAGATAAGGCCTAGGTTACTATTAATTGCTAATAGGAAATCGTATACTGGCTTTCGATTGGCGCCAAATTCAATGACCTTGGATGACCTTGAACGCCAAAATAGGGATTTTTTATGGATTTTTCGGGTGATTTCGGGCTGCGACACAAAATCATTCACAAGGCGGCGCCACGGACTGGCGTTGGTGGCGTGGCGTCGTTGGTAACACGTTTCAGCTGCAACGAAGTTACTCTACGCCGGGCCCGGTTAGTACTGCGATGGGTGACTGCCTGCAGGCAGAAACTGCTATAAGCTTTCGCGCGTCCCGTGAGCATTAGCTCAAATTTCTTGTAGGTTCGGTGCTTCATATGAGTTTCTGCTAGCTACCTCCCCAGAGCTAAAATATACTCTAATATGTGCCGATTTTTACGTTTAAATGTTTCAAAACGTAGCCATGATAAAATATCTCATTACTAGTAGAGCAAGAAACTAAAACTGGATTTGGTTTAGGGTGGGTTTTTCACCGTTTTAGGTGGGTTCACCCCAAAAATGGGGTTTCTCGGTATATGCCCGGGTGTCTTAGCCCTGATTCTGTAACACTCCAGGGAGGATGTGTGAAATCATTAGGTAGAATAAGGGTGAATGTGGGTCACTGCATTCCTCCACATCCTATTTTCAGTCTGTATAGTTTCAACACTTGGTGATAAAATTGGCACCACCAGATGTCAGATTTTAAGGCAAAAATGCACCCACTTTGATATCCGCTGGGGCTCCAACCTAGACCCCACTGGAAGAGTTTACAGCACTCCACCAGACCTCGTAGCCGAGCTGTATTTCAAAGAGCTCACTTTCAAGTCGAAGGGAGAGAGGAAATGGGATGGGAAAGGGGGGGGGAGAATAGAAACGGATCGGAAAGAAAGGTGAAAGGGAAGGGAAGTAGAGTTGCATCGCTTCTACAATACTAGTTTGACCACTGTGTGAAACCCACAGTCGGGACGCTGTCGTGCGTTCGTTATTCATTAGTGTGTGACGTGTAACGTTTGGTGGTATCGTGGCGGAAGGGGAAAATGGGGGTGGGAGCCCCACACCCACTAAATTTAGCCTCACAGAATATTCTTCCTGTTGGAAAATTTTGGTCCTGTAAATGCAAAATTTGAGGCTGAAAATTTCCCAGTTTCGGGTCAGTTTGGGTGTTGGAAATTTGCAGCTTACTTCCTTGCACCAACCCTACTTTTTAAGCCATGATGCCACTGCTTATAACACACATTGTTGCTAGTTTTTTGATCAGTGGATTGATTGTCCTAACACAGTGTATGGAGGTCCATATTGTTGTAACAGCTGCAGTAGATGCAGCTTTTTGCGCGCGAAAGCAGCTACTGCTTTAGCGCGTCTTAGCCATCGCAATTCTGTCCGTCTGTCCGTCCATCCATCACACAAGTGGATCAGTCAAAAACGATGCAAGCCAGGATCACCAAATCTTCACCTTCGGCTGCCTGGAAAACTCTAGTTTCAGGAACCGTAAAGCTTTTCTATGAATTCAAAGGGGGTCACCCCAAACAAGGGCGCTAAATGAGAAGGGGTAGGAAAAATTTGCGATTTTCAGCCAATTAGTCGCTGTATCTCAGTAACGGCCAGTCTTTCCTGAAAACGGTTACAGATCACCATGGGCATGCTGCCTATCACAACAAGCACTCATGATGAGCTTTTTAGGCATATCAAGAGCAATGACTTTGAAAGACCCTGAACTTCCAAAATAAGGTGTTTTATTGATTTTTGTGATCTTCGGCTGCAGCGCACACTTCAAGAATGAACCGCGACAGAATGGCTGGACATAAACTGACGGTTTGCGAGCGGGAACTGCTATAGGCTTTCACGCTTTAGCTCAAATTTCTTGTTCATAATTATGATACATTATTGTAATGATTTTTTTCTGATGAAACCAACACTGCATATATGTCGACTACATCTTTGATGTTACCATGGTAAACATTTATCCAAAAGTAGGATCTACCAATTTTTCTCCCACAGGGGTGTTTTTTGAGCAGCATTTATCCTTTTCCCCCTTGTGAAATGGCTGCCCCATCGCATTTTTGTCTGAAACTGACCATTGGTGTTAATTTTTAGGGTAGGAATTTTGGACGTCAAGATGGACACAAGATTGACCTTGCGGATATGTGGTGGCATGTGGTCGAGGTTTCGGACAAATGCATGTTGAGGGAGTCACATGTACCCCCGTGGTACCCCCAAAAGTTGCACCTGTCCTTGTAAAATGAAGACCAATATTATTTGCTTTAGTTTTAGATAGTAGAATATCTGTTTTTGTAAATTAGACAATGGCAATATGCTGCACTAGCAGAGGCAGATCTAGAAATTTTTTCAGGAAGAGGCCAACGAGACCTGATGGGCCGAAAATCAAGGCTCGAATGGATGAGGCGGGGGAGGGGTGGAGAGCAGTAACAAGCCCCAGCCCCTCCTCCTCACCAGCTAGGGTTTCGTGAGTGGTGTAAGCTCCCACAGCGGGGTCTTTGGTAAATTCCCAGAAACCGAACTTCGGCAGTCAGGGTGGCGTTTCTGGATTTAAAAAGTAGGCGGGGCAGGTAGTAGTAATTTTCTGACAGAGTAGAAAATTTGCAGGGGAATACCACGGACAGCTGCGTTTTTCCGACAGAGGAGATTATGGGTGCTCAAAGTTTCAATTTTGCCCCTAAATTTTCCCAAAGTGTGGGTTTGCAGCCCCAAATTTTGCATTTTCAAATGAAAGTTTTCCGACAAGAAGAT
>Ga0209367_1009872_pt1 | contig 12871 bp, 8 predicted proteins | sample WorMetLIZISLAND2_FD_187412 | JGI IMG/M metagenome (GOLD analysis project Ga0209367, IMG submission 187412) | Marine gutless worms symbiont microbial communities from Max Planck institute for Marine Microbiology, Germany - Olavius geniculatus... ... | reverse complement strand
CACAAAAAGCATATAAAACACACACAATGCAAACAGAAAAAAGTGTAGACATGCAAAAAAAATCAAGCAGGATTCTTGCTTTACGCCACCGAGTTCGGGCGTCCCCATCACTTCTTTTTTTATGATTGCACCCCCCCCCTGGTGGCAACATTCTGCCCCGTTGCTGACCCCCTTCCCACTCTGTCGTTAAACGAGGCCTACTTACATTGATAGTTAAACTGCTCGTGGATCCTGATGACATAATTCTTCGAGCGCTCTTGAAGCGGGAGGACAGTGGCAGATTGATGCAAAAAAATTTTCCTGATACGTATTTTCCCCTCGGCCTAAATCTCTTCTCCATCGGGCTTTGTCGTCCGCAGATGTTTAGCGGAAATCCGTCGCATTAACTTAACCGATTCTAACACGACAATGCGCAGCCTCTGCAACAGCGTCTGCAACAGATTGCTGATGCACGAATAAAACCGGAAAATTATACATAACATTCATTCGCGTATATTGTATGCAAAAAAGAACGTATGAAATGCGTTGTAATTAAGTTAAATTTTGGTCGATAACAGAATGCGCACGGGTGCCGGTTAATTTATGACCCTATACCAACTTTATTACCATTACCATTTTAAGGCCACGAAATGTTGCACTGACCGTTCGTTAATAAAAAATTGATATCGCATGAAAATATTAGACGGCAACAAACACGCTATACAAATAATAAACAAAAATTAAAATATAAAAAATGGTTTAAACACACACTCAAATTTACTGAATTTAATCGTTTTTGTATAAGACTTTTTAATCTTACTGAATTTTTGCTGATAAGGTCTTTTATCCCGAGTCAAAAATTGAATTTTAACCCAAAGCTCTTCTGCTTACATAACTGCAAAATAAATTATGATCTGTGAACAAGTTCAAAAAATGGCAATGATTGAAATAAATGCATATTCATCTTAGCGATGATTGGTCGTGAGCTGGGCTATGAAATTTTATTTGTAGCGTGGGCAGCTGGCTCGTGAAGTCTAAACTTTACTTTATAGGGGCATACTTTGTATTTGTGTGAACTCGTTTGCTAAATCAAGCAGCAAAAACATGTTTTCGTATATTTCAAGATGTTGTAGGCTGGCGATTGTTTGTATACTTTAATCGTACAAGTTGCAGATTTGCTGTATAATACAACATAGTACAATATATCGATAAGAAGTTATACCAAAGTCAGAACTCCACTGGGTTGGTGGCCTGGCGTAGCGATAACGCGTTGTGTTTGATTAACGAGCTTGCTGTGCACAGGGCCGCGTTAGTAATTCGATGCATGACTGCTTGCGGGCAGGTAAACCATCTCGATATGTAACCAGCCGCCTAGGTCAACTCAGTCTTCCATCCCTCCGGGGTAGGTGAATTGAGTACCAGTTTATCTGGCTGGGGTTAGGCTGGGCGCGTTTATCTGTGTCGGGTGGCAGGTAACACTGTGTGATCCCATACGGCAGGAAACGCTCCGTAGCTCTGAGATTGGCTTTTATTAAAAAGCTATAATACCACCCACCCACCCCACACCACTTACTGCGATTGTTGTAGATTTGCTCTACAACATGCATTACAACAAATTGCAGTAGATCCAACATCTACACTGTGTCTCAAAAAACATCCCGAACATTTTCGATTGTAACTTGAAGTAGGTTTATCAAATTTTAATAATGTTTGATACAAATATTTTTAAGGCAACTTGCCATTAAATAAATGTTCAATTTTCCACCTCATCCAAAATTTGTTTGCGCATCATTTGGGAAAATCAGAACCAACCAAATATTGCTTGTTTACCCAATGCAGTATTATTGCTTAATCTAAATAACGCACAAAAACATATTTTGTTAACTTTTTTGACACTATGTTTGACATTTCATCCAACTCTTTTGTTTTTCAACTGTCTACAGCAAAATTCCTCGAAATATCGGCTCATTATGCGAACGCAGGCATAGAGACGCTTCCGCGTTCATTTACAGCAGTATCGATAATGTTTTGCTTCAGAACAATCCAGACTTCACCAGTCATTTCTTGAATTCATAAACATTTCTGAACGTCATCACTGCTTTATGACGATCAATCTTTGTAATCGAATGGCTGTTGAGGCCCAGAGATCTTGACAGATGGAATTTATTGAAGTTTTTTCATTTATTTTAACGCATGATTTACTTGGTCTGTTTTCCTCAGGTAGTGCAGAAGCAGACGTTAAGTGAGGTGGGAACTTAAACAGTCATTCAATAGCCAGTGGTGTCAAAATATTTTGGCCAAAAAGTATTATAATTTAATAATGTTTCTTTAAGTTATGATCGATACTCTTTGGGATGTTTTTCACGTTTTTGCGCATTTTGACGCATATTTCGCTTGGTCTGCATTCCCTTCTTAGTGCAGAAGCAAACATTGGGCGAGGTGGGAAACTAAATGGTCATTTGATAACAAGTTGTGTCAGAAATATTCTCACCATAAATTACTAAAATCTTATAATTTTTCTGGAAGTTGCAATCGAAAATGTCGGGGATGTTTTTTTGAGACGCAGTGTATACAACGTATCGACTACAAGCTGTGTAGGTGTGACCAATGCATCGATGTCTGCATGAACGTGCTCCGTCTAACCTGATGGTCCGCAGCCGAGCTAAACTCAGGACCGTCGCAGTACCGCGCACAAGAAATGTCCACGGAAATGGAAAAGACCGGAATCCCATGCGTCTCATGGAATTTTAACGGGAATTGGGGGACGTATCCCATAACATTTCGTACTTAAAATGGAATTATGGAAGCGAGAAAAAGATGCATTAAAATAAGAATTAAAACGTTAGACTGTGAAGAAATCAGTGCATGCTGCAACTAGCAAGCACTTGCAAGAGTTCTTGGTTATCGTTTTTGTTTCAGTTGAATCTAATTTTCTGTGTGTTGTCTATTTATTCCATCGATAGTTTGCTTTTTTTAATTTGTCAAACATTCTTGGTTGGAGCACACACGCCGCTAGCTGAAAAAAATTCTTCATATAAACTCAGATGTTTCGATTGAGTTACAAAATGAAAATGGAAATGGGAAAAAAATTTAAAATTGCTCGATGTTCGCTTGATGAAAAAATGGAAATAAAATTTACATTTCAGATAAAAATAAAAATAGAATAAAAATGCAAATAAAGTCATTAAAATGGAAGATATTTAGTAGGAAAAATCTGTTTCCGCACATGTCTAAGCTACAGCACATGAATTCATCACTTGGAGATATATCGGGCGTTTGTCGTCGCACCTCGCCGGCCGTGCACGGAACAATCTGCCGTATTCACTTCGCGCCATCGACTTCGCTGACTGCTTCACGAAAAACTTGAAGACATTCTTATTCAGTGCAACATTTTGATTATTCTGTTTTATCCGTTTTGTGTTTGCATTTTTGTTCAGCTCTTAGGCGCTTTTGTTGTGCCTTGAGGGAACCAACGTCGCCATAATCGTGATTTTGATTGATTTGACTGATACACTTAAAATCGAAGCTTTACAACAGACACGCGATATCGTAATTGGTCAAATATGGTACATCATACAATAAATCCGCCCACCACAAGTCGAATTGGGTGGAGACAAGGCTTCTTGAGCGAGACCGCCGGCCGATATCGAGCCAGCTGTGTCTGAACTGCAGTGCAGTCTATCTTGCGCGCAATGATGTTCAATCGTGACGTCAGCAACAGACGCAGCAGCAGCAGCAGCGATAGTACGTATGGGTTCAGATGCAAGCCTATAGCATGCACTCAGTGCAATAGCGCAGCAGCTGGAGAGGGCAGTATTAAGCGGTCGGCTGTTTATTGAGTATTGAACAATACCAAGTTGTTACGTTAAATACATCGGTTTGCATTGGCGACAACGGACAACATCTAATAAACAGGTTTCTTCATCTTATTATAATTAATTATAGGCCTAATTAATGATTATTAGAAGGGGGTTGTGCCTCTAGCACCCAGCCGGCAAGCTAAATTATTCTCAAGTCGCACGGTTGAATTGCAGCTAATTATTATGAAACGTGTTCACTTGCATTGGACTAATAATTATTATTAGGGTTTATTATAATTCGTATTATACGTCTAGGGACGTACAACGTATGCCATCACACTCAGCAGAATACAGCGCTAGTTTATATATGCTGTAAAAAGCTATAATGAACAAAACTGGTTTACAATAATTGTAACCGCCAGTATTTTAATTATCAGAAGCTGCAGTTGGGGGTTAAACCCCCAGCAGTTTTTTTTTGATTTTCAAACATAATGTCAAATTGTCCCAATGAGTTACGTATTTCGCATATACAGCGAACATACGATTTACGTCAAAATTTTAAACGAACCCCCATTAACTGAAAAATTTAACCTTGCGTAACGTTTCCGCTATATTCAAGTATCACTGCTGCCAACAGAATAAAATGGAAAATTAACTTTTATGGCCTGAAAACAATGTTTTAATCTAGTTTTTTTTGTTGCTTTGCGGTCTTTGGTAAAGGTAGCCTATTATATATTTCACCTATACCTATTATTAAAACTCTGTCGTAAGGAAAAATTAATGTAGTGCTAAACAAAGTGGGCGACGCCCAAAATCTTGCTTAATTTTTGCGCGTTTCACGATTTGTTTTAAAACTATTGCAATTAAATTATTATACCACGCTGAAAGCTGTTTATTTTTTTACACGGATTTTAGTGAAAAAGTAGGGGGCGGGGTTGTCCGCACGAGGAAGGGGGCGTCTCTAGCTTAATATAGTTACACTTGTGGTCACCGGAAAGCAGGAGTGTCGTACGGTCTATGCCAATAACCTATAATGTAGAACCAGTTGTTAGCATTTAGACTTAACGGCTGTGCAGTAAAGTTCATCAGCTTTGTTGTCAATTTGCGGACGGCTAGCGACGTTCCTTCGCTAAAACGGAACGACGTCGTGTGCTGAAACTAAAGAAGTAAAAGAAACGGCGCGCCCGTCCGGTTCTAGAGAGCCTTTCAGGCGTAGACAGTAAATTGGTGCAATTGATATAACAGTTACGCCCACTTGTTGTCGTCTAAATGAATCGTCTGCTAAACAGACAACACACGTGAGTCGCATGCAAATAAGCAGCTGACTATTTCGGTTTTCCTGCAAGCATTGCGCCAGACATAGGCTACGGCGATTTTTTCAATTCTCTGACTGCGATAATGTTGATTTTAATTTGATTTTACTATAGGCTATCTCCGCCAACGGCGAAGTTATATGTGATTGGTGCCATTAATTTATCTGTTGGTTTATCATCAGGATTACAGGACCCGATTTTGCTGAAATTTTCATAGCAGGTTAGATTTGGCCAATCTTAGACGTAAATAGATTTTGGTGTTGGCGAACACAACAGAAAAATTAATAGAGCGTTTACGGTGGTTTGCGGTTTCTCTCTGCTGCCTTTCGAGTTAGAAGTGAAAATCAACACGCCGGTTACTTCTGATCTGGAAAACGTCGACACAGAAGACAGACAGACAGACAGACGGGAAGACAGCAGAGGCTCCGCCTTAAAACGGACGCCATTTAAAAAGAGTTTCTGTTTTGTTTGTTTTTCTCAATTTCTCTCTTGTCCTGCTTGCAAATGAATAAAATACACCATGTCTCAAAAAACTGTGCCACTTTTATTTTTGGAATAACTTACTGAAACATCGTCCGATTTAAATAATTTTTGGCACGCAGAATCACGAAACAACTTGACGTAAATTAGTTTAGTTTTGACCATCTTGTCGTTACACTACCTTGCGAAATGCAGAATGCAGCTGTTTTTTTCTGCAGTTTTGCCGGAAATATGAGTTAGCATTGAGCCTGTGTTCATTGTTTCCAGTTTATCGTATTGCGAAGAACAGTCGTTTTCTCTGGGGAATTTTTGCCCCACTGCGGTGTCCGAGTGAATAAGTAAATCTGTCAGCCCGCCACCGAATATGATTGATTCTGCATGGATTTAGTACGAAATATCACATGTCATGCATAGTGACACATTGTGTACCGCCCATAATCAGACAAAGTGCTTCTTGTCCACGGCGCATTGGGCTATAGCTCGGTGAACACGTTATATGGTCTAGCTGAAACGGCAAGCAAAATATTTTCTTGGCTTTTGACTGAAACAGTGTATTAACGTACAGCCTTTGTGTATGCGATCGTTTTCGAGTTTGCGGGACACGGGGCTGCCCGAAATAGTGTTTCCCTTCGACCTTACAGCACTGGTCCGAACGAACTACCATGTTACGTTGTACAATCAGTAAAAGAGTACTTACTTGCATAAGCTTAAATTTAACGGTATAAAAGTAAGTTGCTCACAGACAACATTACTTCTTTACTTACAGATCTGTGAACCTATAAGAGTCGGTGCTAATCATTTTTTGCTGGCATTGAGCTGGCACTAAGTTGCAGACACAGCTCAGCTATAAGGGGTTAAAAGGGTATAGCTTATTATGGGATGATGGAAAACTCATCTCAAAGCTACAGGGCGTCACCTGACATATAGAATAACGCAATGTTAGGCCTACCTGTACCTGTCACTTGACACAGGTAAACGCGTCTCGCCATAACCCCAGCTAGACAGGCCGGTACTCGATTTACCTACCCCGGAGGAATGGAAGGCTGAGTTGACCTTGGCGTTGGTTACATACCAAGATGGCTTACCTGCCCGCAGACAGTCACCCATGCAAGTAGTAACCACTTGATATTAACGACTCGACCAGAAGTGGAACCAACGACTTCGCGATCGCAAGTCTAACCTTCTATACCGTTAGGCTACATTACTAATCCAAGGGGGCTGTTATCTATTTAATTACTCTTTATACCAATACGGCAATGACAGTGCTGTAAAAATGATGAAGCGAAACAAAAGTGGAGAATAAATAAAACGTCACTTTGTAGTGAAACAACGACCTTGCACGTTGTTGCCAAAGACAATTACTGTCTCAGTATTCTCCGATCTCTGCGGTCGGACTTAACGACGTCCCGAAATTAGCAACGACCCTTTGAGGTGAACGCATAACGAACTCGCGACACGTAGCCCCATGTATAATTGAGCTGTGACGTCTCCGCACACGAAGAATTGACTGAAATAAACTCATGGGTACTTACCCCCAGTCTGTTAATAGTTTTGTGCCGTACATGACGCTACGCTGGGTATAGGCTAAAAACCCTTAGTACATTTACTAAAATTTCGAGAATAAAATGTCGAAAGCTAATTGAAGTAGGCAACAGCGGCGTTTATAAGGTGGTAAAAGTGCTGAGGAATAAGACCGCATTTCGTCGTTGGAAAGTCACTGACAGCCGCTCGAACAAATAAGTTGTCTCCCTGGCGGCGTTTTCGGCGACGGCCGTGGTACATCGGCCCATCTCCTGAACTACGTGCACTTTTTATTATCCATTCACTTTATCCGTATTATTTTTGTCTGTAATTTTTTTATACAATTTCGGCGACAATTATTTGTGACGAACGTAAAATGGATGCTTGTACCTGCCACAATAACTCTGACTAATAATTGTAACTTTGATGTGACCTTGATTTTGGCGCACGACCTTTAAAGCCTACCCAGTTCGTTTAAGTTTAAGCAAAGTACGTTTATTAGTTAGAATCCTCCAAGCCGTTTAGCAGGCATGTCGCCGCATGTGATCCCGATTTCTGACGGATTTTTTTCTCATTTGACTTTGTAGCCACTTTAACCTCGACTCAATGACCTATAAAATCTATTTAATTTTTAAAGTTTTTACCCGTACATAGGAAAGAAACTTTCGCGCAACGAAAACCTTCGCTTATGTGCATTTTTTTCGCACACTGTCAGTCAAATTTTGGTGAAATCCAACCTACTGGATTGTAATTTCTAAGATATCAGGCTACCAAACGTTTTCGGTGCACAGACGCAGGGACAGACGCACTCACGCGCTAGGAGGCATAAACATAAAATGCGCGAGTGGCAGTCTTGCAGAAATAAAAGATATTGTAAAAATAAAATATTAAGCTTAATTGTGTCGGCGGCGGCGGCATATGCCCGGCGGCATTTATCGTTTGATCGTGCTGCTGAGCGCTGCGCGGTTTATTGAATAGTGATGATTGCTGCTTCTGCTGCTGCTGCTGCTGCTGATGATGATGATGATAATGATGATGTTAATGAGACAGATTTGCCCGCCAGCAGCGACGAAGAGATATGATATCGAGTTGATCAGGCCGATTATGGGACGATTCGCGCTGTCCCTTTGATTGCTGTGTTGAAACGATTCATGCTGTTTGTACTAGATATCGCACTGCCGGAGTGGGTAAGCGAGTACGCAGTACGACAAGCTTATACCACTCCAGACAGTGCTGTGTCGCATCTAAACCACGCTCCGATCGCATAGACTACATGTAGACGTCGTTTGCTTTGTGACGCACGACTGCAGCCGAAATTTGTGAAAACAGTACGCAGTGCGAACTGAGTGATGTTGATCTTAAATGAAAAAGATTCAGCACATGACCAGAAGTGCAAAGTAATAAAAATAAGCCTGAGCACAGATAGCGTTAGAACTCACCGGCGACGTATATGACGATAACAAAGACATTTGAAATATATTTTCTGCTTTTGTTTATTTCGCACAAAGCTTCATTAGATCGCAACATAGATCACAGTGGACGAATCGTCTTAGCCTAATACAGCATCAAAGAAGGCGCACTGGACGTCTCTATGATCCCTCTCCCCAGGCTTGCCTTCAGTACAGCGTCCCCTTAAGCGTGATCATAGCGGCTGATGATACGTACTCATACCTGATCACTTCAAAATGCGGCATCGTGGACGTTTGTTGTAGCCGTTATATAGCGTTGTATTCAGTCAACGAAGCTGTTTTACGACAGGCCGGGTTAGTACCTGGATGGGTGACTGTTTTGGACCGGAAAACCACCTCGATGTGTAACAAACCACCCGAATCAACTCAGCCTGGCCATCCCGCAGTGAGTAGGTGCAATGAGTAGCCTACTTGGGAAAGCTGGGACGTAAACAGGCACACCGCGCGATGCACTAGATTACCCCATATCCGTGGTCTTGCAGTGTAAACTGGTGTCTGGCTGAGCGCTGTGGGCCTTGCGGCTCGGGAAGAACTTTACGTTTCACGACGCAAAACTATCCGGCCTGCGGCAGTAGACTCAGTGGCCGAAACAAGGCAGTGCTAAGTCGTAGAAGTTTATCGATGACTGTGGTTGGCACGTAAATAGTTGTAAAAGACAATCCCCCAATCAGTGTCGCCTTGACCTACACAGGTCCGTACTGAAGAAGTTTGGTAAATTTGAATGAACCCGTCTTGATATTAATCGGAACCAAAAAAAGTCGCATAAAAACGTACAATGTAAAACCAACAGGCACAAAATGCGTCTATATGGCCCCGACTCCACTAAGGTAGTGATAAACCACATCTGCAGGTATTCCGTAATCGGTTATTATTTATTCGTTTATTTCAATTATGTTACTTGTCGAATTACAGTGCGCCTGCTTCCGCTGGGAGTGGCAAGGTGCAAATCGATCCAGGCAAACGCAGCATTTTGTGCCGGTACCTGTGTGATGCTATTGACCGCAACGTTTTGCGGCTTAATTCTTGGATCCTCCTTCTAAGTTGCGTAGAAGAACGTACTTCACAACAGACGGTATCTGCGCCGTCTTTTCATTAGCCCGTGCACTGAGACTGCAGTGTCTGTATGTATTCGTGCCGGCGGCTTCAATTGATCGGAGATGGGTCGGTCAAATTACAGGTCGTTGGGTACGATGTCTTACCTTGCTACCAGTGCCAGAGTTCTGCTGGCACGCGATATGCCGAAGTCGTACGCCCCTATGTCATTGCTTGTACTACGGCTGGCATTAGAAGATTGCGTTTTATACTAACCGATCTGACGCCGTAACATTACCCACTGAACCATGCACTGCCACCCAAGCTTCGAGAAGACTATTCCATTTAATTGCGTAACTAAAAACATCAAAAACACAAATGCCAAAAAAATGTTTAAAGCGCGTTTTATGCACGCAATAAAAACCGATGACCAATTTTTGTTTGACGTAGGTCTATGTGACTTAATCCGTTGCTATGGGTCGCACCCTGTTTATGTTCATCATTCTTTCATCACATGTGACAATTGAGGCATATCTTAATACCCTTAGTAAACTTATATGATTATGTTTAGACTTTGTTTTCGATTTTTTTTTAAAATCACCACCATTTGTACAAACCATTCAATTTTAATATGGGCCGGTAATTTAGCGTCACTCACAATATAACAATAAAAATTACTTACTTACTTACTTACCTACGGCTTGATAATATATCGTAATTTTAGTTGTAGTCTTTTCGCTCAACATTTAGTGAATTGACTAATTGATTGATGGATTGGTTCAACTTTACTAGCCTATTTTCTGTATGTGTGCGTTTGTAGATAGTGCTCAACAATGGACGAGTTTGAGCTGTTTCGGGCGCAGGCTTACAGCGGAGGCGTTCCGTCAACGAAAATAACCGCACCACCGCCCTTACCGCCAACATCATCACCATCATCATCATCAGCAGCAACAGCAGGAGTAGAGAAATCGTCGCAATACCTTCACGAAGACTCGTCCTCTTCCTCATCCAACGTGCGACGTCGCAGACACAGCAGCGCAGTCGTTGGCCAGGATGCTGCTGCTACAGAGGCTGCGGCGGCGAGCAGTGATGCATCCCAGCCGTATCCCGGCCGAGCCCCCAACCGTGACCACCGCCGGCACCGACTCCTGGCCGGTGGATCCGGCGGCCACCATTACCACCAGTCCCTCGACCAATCGGGCATCGGCTACGACCCCCGCGACATGATGGGGTACCCGTACCACCCCGGGGACATGATGGGGGGCTCGATTCTCCACCCTAACGTGACGGTTGCCGTGGAACCGCCCAGTCCGACGGAGACGCGCCGACATCAGCTTAATCGTACTCATGACCGGACAAGGCGGGCTACGGCTGCAAGGCTTCCAACCATACAGTCAACCAGCGGCTGGTTTCCGAGACATCAGCTTAATATCATTGCATCTTCCTCTTCATCGGCAGCCGCAGCCTCAGGAGCCGCGGAGAATTATCACAATAACGACGACGATTATGGCGATGATGGTGATGTCGCGAGACCTTCGAATGTAAAACGCTCCAGTCCCGACCATGCTAGCAGCAACAACAGGCAAGATGAACACTTACGATCTATTTCCCAAAATATGTGCAATCTGGCTTCATGTCTCAATCACCTCCTTTCACCCTCTCATAACACTTCTGTAACTTTCAAGCTGCTACGTTCCAGCACACCTCTCTCTTGCCCAACAACACAAACAAAATAGTTTTAAACATATGCAATTTTTTGCTTTTAAATCACACACATAGGCTAACTCTAGCCATACCCCAGTTATATCTTCGTTGCATCTTCGTTTTTTATTATGGACAATGTTACATTTTCGCACTTACGGACTGTGTTATTATTTTTGTTTTGCATGCGCTGCAGTTATTTGACTATCGGGCTGTCTGGACGCAAATGTGTGATTGTCATTGTCAACAGTAACAACAGCAAGCTGCCGCTTGGTCGCAGAGTCACGGCACCGGAAACAGCTGCTGCTACTGCTGCTAATGTCATCGGCGTCAAACCGGAAGTGACGTCATCATCGCACGAAGTGGGCGTGTCCCGGACTCCGTCGCCGACCACAGAGAGAGGCGAGTAACAATCGCGGGAGACACATTTATATATATTTTTTGCAATTGGAATTGTGTGATAAACTTTTTTTTACTGTTTTTAATTGTTTTAAAATTTTGTAAGTAAATTCTAGTTATTTTGTGTGTAATCGTGGGTGGCCAGCATTGATGGACATGTGCCTTGCTGGCCATCCTCCTATCTTATTGATTATTGTGTTTGTTTTGGAAAATAAACTGTCTCCCTCTGTGCGTGTACTTACGACGTAAGATCCTTTACACTGGTGCGCGGTTGAGATTGAGAAGCTTTGGCGGTGTACCATGAACGATGATTGCCTAAATATTTTACCATCGTATCGGACATTTTCACATTAGATGTTTTAACGTTGTGCTCTATATAAGTTTACTTTTTACTTACTTACTGACTTAAAGAGCATACAGAGCGACAAAACTAAACAAAATTCAAAACTAAAAATTAAACGATATAAAATAAACTTAAATAAAATACATTTATATGAAAGCCGCACGCTGCGTTTTATTTCAGCATAGATGTTAAAAACAATGATTTGCAAATAAAAACATAAAAACATGTTTTTTTTTCACTTTTATAAAAAAAACCATTACTAAAAACATGCATAAAAAACATTAAACTGCAAATGTTTCCAATCGCTACTTTTTTTCGCTATTATACACGCAACGAATATTTAACACAAATAATTAAAAACAAAAACCTACCATTTGTAAAGACTAAAAACCGAAATATACTGAATGTACAGATCAAAAACAGCTGAACGCAATTTGCTCATAAGAAATAAATCATATTTGTAATTTTGTACGTTTACGTTTTAACAAGAACAAAACAACACGACATTAAAAAGCACAAAAACATTAAAAAATATTTAAAAAACATTTTAAAAATAAAAAAAGCAGATTAAACATAAAATAAAACATTTAAAAAATTAAAAAACGTAAAAAACATGTTTTTAAAAATTTTTTATAAAAAACATTTTTTTTACATCTGTGCATTTCAGCGAACAGTTAGGTCGTTTCTGTTCAGTTTAGTTCTGCCGCTTTATACGCTTTTTAACAAATTAAGTAAGTAAGTAAATAAGTAACTAAATAAAACGTAATCTTATATGACACAATGTTAAAAAAACCTCCAATGCGAAAATCTCCGATATGATGATAGAATTTATGT
>Ga0209367_1009871_pt1 | contig 12872 bp, 7 predicted proteins | sample WorMetLIZISLAND2_FD_187412 | JGI IMG/M metagenome (GOLD analysis project Ga0209367, IMG submission 187412) | Marine gutless worms symbiont microbial communities from Max Planck institute for Marine Microbiology, Germany - Olavius geniculatus... ... | reverse complement strand
AAGCTTGTCACTATATTGCTTGTTATGATAAGCAGCATGTCTCTGCCTATCTGCAACCGTTTTCAAGCTACACGAGCCAATAGTGGTAAAATAACTACTTGTAGATTCTTAAAAATGTATGATCGTTTAAACGTTCAGAACTTTTCAGTAGGCCTAACTATGTTGCACATTTTCTACAGCGACGGCTTTCCATAACTTTGAGGTTCCCCGTTTTCCAGTCCCGCATTTTCCACCCCTGCGATTTGGTGCCGGGTTTTCCAGTTCCGCGTTTTCCAGTCTCGCGTTTTCAGCGCCCCTCTGCAGTCATGCACATTATACTTTTGCAGTTATTAGCAGTGTTTCACTGGAGATATGTCTTAAGCGTGATAGTCTTGAAAACTTAAAAATTGCGCCCTATAACAAGAGCAAATTTAGATCTTAGTTTTTGGTATGCATATTGACTAGCTTTCTCTCTGATTAATCAGGGGTGTCTACATCATATAAACCTTGGAGCAATGATCCAAGAAAGATAGAAGAGGAAAGGTTTTTTGGAAAATTAGGGGGGAGTTGAATATTATAATTTTGCATTTCTGATATATTTACGATATCGTGCAAGCAGAAGTGTTCGCTTAGAATGCACCAAATTCGTTTTTTGCGGGGGAGGGGCTCTGCCCCAGACTCGGTTGTGAGACGCTTCTCAGTCACCTTAGGCGGCTGGTAAGGGGGATATCTCTCCCCATTCTCCACTCTCGACGCCTACGGCGCCTTGTTCTCGGCGCCTGTGGCACCTCACTTTGAGTTAGGGGGAACTTGCTCCAAGGATTTAGGGGGATAGACACCCCTGTGATTAATGATGCTTGTCTCACTGCAGTGTTTCCCAATAAAATGTTAGCAAGGCTGCTGTTATGGCGAAAATAACTCAATGTGTAGCTTACTACGACATTGAAGCAGTTTCCACTTAGCTATAATAAATACGCAGACAGGTAACGAAGGAAGTCGGCAGCTGTAAATCAGCCCCCAGACGCAGCTAGAAGGTTGCATGGAGTTTTTATGTACAGCACCATGCAATCCACTACCTCAACTGGAGATCTGATCGGCAATATGCGGACGAGCGACGATTTGACGATCGTTTCCTCCATTCACTCAAACCGCTAGGTCTATACAGCATACAAGGTGGCCCAGCTAAAGTGAAGCCAGTGTTATTTTTTTGAATAGCTCTGTGAAACGTTAGCTGATTTTAATAATTTTTGGCACGCAACGCCAAGAAGAAACTTGACGCAAATGACTAGTTTTGCCCACCTCACTTTAATACTGTCGCTACGCTACCTTGTGAAATGCAGAAGTCGTAGTTTAGCCGGTTAGAACAATGAATTCATAATGGCTAGCGCATGCTTTGGCTCAGAAAATTACTGAGACCACACAATCATTGAAAATCTGTTACTTATTTAGTATAATTCGTAGCCTTATTCATTTTAAAGTCGTAGGACGAACTGAAATGGCGCATCAACAGCGAGCACGGGCCGCTCCGAGTCGCGCAGTTATTGAACGTGCTGTTGGCGAGTGGCGTCAACGTTTACCGCTTGTGTTCCTGCTGGAGGCGGACATTTTGAGCCATGCTGTGATAAAGATGATGTGTTGTGACACGTGACTTTTTAAGAGACAATAATCGCCAGTCGTGTTTGTCGAATAGCTTTGGCCTTTTCTGGGCCAACGAATGCGCTATGAATTTATCGTTGTAAACGGCCAAAGTACGACATCTGCAATTTTGCGTTTCATAAGGTAGTGTACCGAGATTATTGAGGTGAAGTGGGCAAATCTAAAGTCATTTGCACGTCAAGTTTCTTCTTGGTGCCGGATGCCAAAAATTATTCAAATCGGCCAATGTTTCCGTTTAACGGAGCTATTCAGCAAACAAAAGTGATTTCACTTTAGCTGGGCCACCCTCACCCTGTACATGGAGAGAGACAGTGGCGTCATGCCACGGTTGTGGTAGGGGAAAGCGGCCTCTTGAATTTTGGCTTATGGGATAATTTTTAAGAATGCAGAGTACGAGGCTAAAAATTTCCCATTATGAAGACATTTAGCATCAAGACAGAACTTTTGAGCACCCATTAGCTCCCTTATCGAAAATCTCCAGAGGTCTGTCGGAAATTTCTAGCTCCCCACTTTCTTAACGCATGACGCCGCTGCTCACGCGCGTTTTGCGATGATGTCACTTGTCATTGTGTTTTTTTTCTTTGTCTTTGCATTGCGTTGCATTTCAACAACATTTCCGTAATTCATCGCATTTCATCAGATTTAACCAATACGTACATGCGTGCTCTGCGTTCTGGCAGCGCATTTTAATAAAACGAATATTGAATGTACAATTTATCATGTTATCATTTGCATCGCTATGGTAGGCCTACACGTCGTGAAACTCGTCTACGATTAGTCTCCTTACTGCTTTTGATGCAATTTTGAGGCGAGTGCGAAAATAAACCTGACTAATACGGCTGTCGGTTGTTTTTTTTCGCATGAAATAATAGGCTTACGTCTATTGCCAGCTGCCCACGTGAATGTACGCGATGTCAACTTCAATGCAGCTGTTGACTGTCCGGGAAATACTGAAACCTGCAATTCCGTTAAGTCAGTTTGACTATCTGATAGCACCTTTTTTACTTGCATGGTTTATGAGTGCGACATTTCGTTTAGTTTACACAGGGCTGTGAAATCGTATGATCAATTATTTCGATTATCCATTCATCTGTAGACCCTGCAGTGGCACATTAGCCCACGTTCCTGAGCACTGTGAGGTTAGGTGAACTCTCACGCTTCATGTCATGTCATTTTGCCGTGCCGTCGTCGACGACGTTGGCGACCGTGCGTTGCTACAACAATCTGATGAAGCCCTGATGATGTTTAGCTCACTTTATTCTTCCATGATTCGTAAAGTTACCAGATACTTCCGTCTCTGACGCTTCTCGCTCTCCTCCCATCTATACTTCCCGTCACCACCAAATTCTGATGACTATGTCTTCTCAACACATGCCCCAGAAAAGCAAGCTGCCTTTGAAGTATTCTTTTAATTTTCACGCTTCAAACTGCATTAAAACTAACCACGAGAATCGCTGCTTGATGCTGTTCGCCGGCTTTATATCCCGTTTACCCGAGGAAGCACACATGAAGCAAACTTAAAGCACACGTCGTGCACGTGTACATGTATCAGTGTTCATAGGGTCCTTGAGAAGTCCTTAAAAGTCCTTGAATTTTGAAAAAAAAATTTCAGGCCCTTGAAAGTCTTTGAAAAGTGCCTTGAATTTGAATGTTCCATATTTTGAAATGTTTGCATATTAAAATTTTGAACAAAGCATTCTTGTAAAATTTGGCATTTCACCATTACTAGGTTATAGTTTATTTGCTTACTTAACAAAATGTCAATAAAGATGTCAATAATCTGCTTCTATCATTAGTGCAGTATTGTTGAGTACACTAAAGTATATATTGCACTCTAAATTTCGATGTAGCGTGAGTATGATATGTCATTTTATCGACACTTGGTATTTGAAGCTGCAATTTTAGGTCCTTGAAAGTCCTTGAATTTTATCCCTTCAGTTTGCTATAGGCTACGTTTGCTTCATAGTTGCTTCATGTATGCTTTCTCGTGTAAACTCAATGGTCCTTCAGTCTGCAGTTTAAAAAACCGGACTGGGAAAATAGCGTGCACTGCAGAACGCGGTTTCTTGGCGGGAGAACCGCATAAAGCTGCGCGCCGCCGTCGCCGCGGTCGGTCGATCGGTCGGCGTTATTTGCGAGTATCGAGTCGATCGTTTCGTTCTATCGATCCCACGCCGTACAGTCGGCACGTCTGTAAGAATCTGGCTGTCGGCGTCCGTCCGACGTCAGTGAATATAGCCGCGGATGGATTCGGGCCGCCGACGATGAGCCATGAGGTGTGGTCTACTGTCTGACGGACCTATGCCAGTCTGGCGTATAGGCCTACATCACGTGTCAGATGGAAGATGATCATCATGGCGTTGAAATCCCGCTCGCTGGCAGCGCTATCATAGGCCTACGTGAACCGCGGTTGTAGAACAATCTGCCGGTCAAACTTCGGGGATGAACAACACATTCGAACACTTCAATTTTTCTAAGCACGCTGTCAGTAGCACTCATACGAGATTCTCCATCTGCAAAATCGTATAAATTAATTAACAACACTTATTTTTGTTGTCAATATATTTAAACGTGGTAACATTAGGCCTACTATATACTGAGGTTCACAAAGGTCTAAAGACCACTTATGCGATTTGGCAAGTGTCGACAGAATTGGAAGTAAACTGTGGAAAGAAAAAACTTATACAAACTCACCTTTAATCTGTTGCTGTTGCTGCTCCGTGTCTCTTTTTTTGAGGGATTCTTGCTGCAGGCTTCAGCTATTAAATTAGTTCGTCAACGTTTTCACTGATCACGCGTTCAGACGCAGTTTATTTAGTATCATTCTTGTGTTCAGCGCAATAGCGACTAAGTGAACCGTCGATGAGTCCTCGGTAAGCATATAAACACAAACGTTGCGTGGTTGGAATGATTGATGAACACTGCAGCCTCCGTCCCCACGACATGCCTGAAAATTGTCATTACAACAATGTTATTATGTATTATTATACCACACTTATAACTAACTACATGTGTTGCAACTTGTTTCCTGTAACGCGATCTGCTTTAGCATCTTGATGACCGCCAATTTGCCAAGCACAAGAAAAGTTGTTTGAAAAGCGAGTTGGTGTCAACCAAATGATGGCGTCAATAGCTAGAAAAATAAACGCGAAATATGAGCCAAAATGACTAAATTGTAGATTCTCTGTGAAACTGCGTCCTTCCTACGTGTATAGGATAATATTTTACACCCAGATTTCAAGTCTCGAGAAGCTGTTGGCCGTGCTCTTAACGTATTTCAATTAAATGGAGTCTATACTTATATTTTAGTTTCGTCGTATTTATCGGTTACGCCGAGACCACATGCTGACCATTTTTCATGCACAAGCTTTAAGTAGGCCTACGTGTATGTCTTCTTCTTCTTCTTTTCCAGTAATGTACAAATCCTCTTGCGAATAATGTCGTACATTGTCACCAGACACTACGCGTAAATTCCTTCAAATTTATAGATTTTAACCTGAAAAGGAAGAGACTTCAATGACCAGTCACAGTTCCGTCTTACTGCAGGAACCTAGTAGTATTTGGTATGGCCTACAGTTATAAACCGTGGCTACACATTACAAGCACGGTTTCCCACCTGCTCTATAATGTTCTTACGCTGCCGTACCTAGCACTGTCGACTCGGTTGCAGCTCGGCTGGTGATGTACGCCGATGACTTTGTCTGAAGTGACGGATTGCGTCGTGCTGTCAGCTGCATGCAGTAGCCTATAGTCTATGTCTGTCTGTCGCTGGCCTGTATAGAACTGATGCAAGGACCGGAGTCCGATGAACAGCAATCGATTACCGACCGGCCAGCACACAGGACACGTTCTAGCCAGGTAGACTACAGAGCACGGATGGACGCGCAGCGCGGCAACTGGGTGGTTTATCACCGGGCGTTATATCGACCAACCCGACGGCGCGGCGCGTTATCCGATACGCCTTGCAAGAGGCCGGACCTTCAGCAGAGCCTCCAGTAAATCGTGTCGCGTCCTCGCCTGATGTGCAGGCCCACGCGGATATTTTTTGCAGCTCAAACAGACTTTATATTATCGCACGACGACGGACGGACGAACGAATGGAGAGCGGGAGGAGGCGTGCATTTGCGACCATCGCAGCAGATTCTATTATACGGTTACGACGCGCACGCCGTCGAAATTATGACGGACATTAGGCGAGCATATACCGGACCAGCTAGTGCGGCAAAGCCATTGGCGTCGTCACCGCTAGCGAATAGAAATCTACTGTACAGCCCAACCACGAATTCCGACCACATACAATGAGATCGGCCTCTGCCATTATATAATGCCGTCTGTGACCAGGACGTGATGAACGTAACGATTAAATGTAGACCCATTCTACTGCGATTGGATCTTACGACGTAACACGAACATTTATGGACGAATAGTACTCTAGCTGAAAGTTTTTCTTTCAAAATACGAGCCTTTTTCGTAATTTGATTAAAGAAAGGCAACAAAAACGTACACTAAAGTTTTGTCGAGTTCGGTATGTTTGTATTGTAATTTATTTTTTTCTTTGTTTGTTAAAATTTAGCTCTTAGTTACGCGGAACTTTCAGCCGTTATTTGTTACGGCATTAAACTGTTTTGATGATAAGAACATAACTAAAAACTATGTAATTTTAATGTAAAATTTACTAACATAATCGGTCTTCTTTGGGCCTACTTCATATTTGCAAGCGCACTCCTATTACTACTTCTATTCCACGCACGTAGGCTACCATTGCCAGTTTTAGTTGAACCTTTATTTTATATGCCGGTGACAGTTTCTCAGTTTTCATATTTAAGAGTAAATATATTTGCAAGCTACTACACTACACTACAAATATAAGCCTACGGTGTGTCAAAAACACGCAAACTTGCCTATCTGTACCAATGTTTTCATGTATTGAGATATCGATCTGCAAATCTCATAACTAAACGAAACATTAAGCGATTTAAAAAAACAATTTTACTGTCACAATCTGTAGATAATTTTCTAAGGCAGTCATTAACGATCGCTACGCTACTTTGTAAATGTTAGTTTTCCAAAAATTCTACCAACCGAAAACACGGAAATAGCAGACCAAAGGCGCATGCACTGAAGAAAACGCACATAAAAGCTTAACAAAAAACTTTGCTGTCGCTAGGGTGGGACCAACCGTACTGGTTGTCACTGTCCTTGCAGGTTCTATTTTTTGGTTCTATTTCGCACCGTTTCCGAGATATGGCCACTTATAACTTGAAACATCCCATTCCATAGTGCGTTATGACTTTTCAAGGTCATCCAGGGTCATCGATTTATATGTCATTTAAAAGCCAGTATACGACTTCCTATTAGTGATCAATAGCCTTATCTTGCACTGTTTAGCCACAATACATCCGTGACAAACAGACGGACGGACGACAACTCACGACAAAGGGCCGACCTTTAAGCTTAAAGCTTAACGGTCGGCCAAAAAATGGCAGCCAAGGTGCATGGTATAAGCCTACTAAATTGCTAACCGAGAAAGACCAGTCATGAAGTCATTATTGCCCAAAGTTACTGTCGTGTAGGTCATTTTTTCACCGTAAAAAGCAAAGTTCGGTTCTTCCTAAGTTCCTATAGCGCTTCTTGCATGAGACAAACTCGTCACCAGAAGCGTGGCTTCGCTTTTCTGGTCTACCCTGTAGGTAAGTAAATAAGTGAGTAAATTTGTATTGCGTACAGTGTCAACGGCAGGTCAACGGGAAAACTTTATAAGGCTTTTACGGTGACCGAAAATAAATCGTTAAAAAATTTTAATAATTAATCGTACGGTTTATTGTTAATTTTCCGGCTTTTTGTAATGCAAAACATATTTTACGTACCTGTCCTAATAGCCGTGTTAATACTTGCGATCCGAATACCATCCACAGAAGTGCGCTGTGATTTGCAACGAACGAAAACAGTATGAAACGAAATTCCGGCGCAACTTACGTGCACGACAGGGACTTGGCATCTTCGTATTAGCTGGCAACAACGACAGTCATGTAAGCTCCATCGTCATACCGTTTGGCAACAAAATTTTTGCTGCGTGTTCAGACTTCTGTGTCACTGTTAACACTCGCCGTGCGTCGAGGTTACGAGTCACTATGACGATGGACGCCATTCCGACAGCCCAACCCTAACCCTAACCATAACCTCAACAGCTTTGCTTTTATGCTATGCTATCTTGCTTTCAGTTACACGATTTTGTTTTTCTGACTCTGAGCCTCATTTGTCGGAATAGTGTCCATCGGAATAGCGTTTCGTTACCGCGCGACGATGACGCCGGAACGCTGTGCAGTGACGACCGAGCGGAGGCGTTGAGTTGAGTGATCGAATACACTCCGTTCCAGCGGCAGCAGCAGCGGCAGCGAGACGAGGGTCAGAGGTCAGCAAGACAAACGACCGACGTCCAACGAACAACCTCGGCCACAGCAACGACGACAACAACTACGACGACTACGACGATGAGATGAGATGCGATGAAATGCTGTGGTCGCTGCAACCGCCGACCGGCAATTTACGAAAGCCCCGCAGCTGACCGGCGCACACCGGCGGCGGCTTACAACTTCCACATAAAGCAGTGTAAAACCCCGAATTAATGATCGACTCAGTCGACGGCCGACGCCGAGCCAAGCCGATGGTCAAGTGCATGCGTGCACTGACTTTATGGGATATCACCGTCCCCCATCCACCGGCGGCGGAGGCAGCGGCGGCATCTTTTCAGCGCATGCCTGGAACTCTTGGGCCGTCCGCGGCGGGTTGAGAAGCGTGGTTCGACTGGGCTGCTTAATCTGGTTGTATCGTGCAGCTCGCTAGCCGGCAAGACAACCTTGACGCGCTGCTGCTGAGCTGCTTTATCCTGCAGTCTGCTACTGCATCGCAATGGTGGATTCACGTCTCCCTCCCCGGGCTGTGCGTTTCGTGCCGCGCGTTAATTCTAAACTCGTCAGTTATTGCGTGTGTAGCTGTCAACTTTACGACGACATCTCGCGGTTACATGGTAGTGTGACGCTGGGGTGTTGGACTGGCGATAGATCGCAAGGTTCGACTCCCCGTCGGATCACTATTAAGTGATTACTATTTGGATGGGTGACTGTCTGTTAACCATCTCGGTATATAACCGACCACCAAGGTAGATCAACTCAGCCTTCCATCTCTCCGAGGTCGGGACTCGGGGTAAGATAATCAAGTACAGTACTAGCCTGTATGGCTGGCGTTGAGGCGGTGCACATTCACCTGTGTCGGGTGGCAAATAATACGGTGTGATAGTATATGGCAGGTGACGCTTCGCAGCTTTGAGGTGGGCTTCCCACGAAAAGCTATATCCTTTTTAAATACTCAGCTCCGCCTACCGACACACCTTACCCGTCCGTCACCTTTACATCCTGAGGCACTGCATGGGTCAAACGAAACATGCATTTCGGAGCAAATCCGGCAGTCTGTCTAGAGTCTAGACGGAGGCGTGCGGGCGTGACGCAAGAAAGGCTCTCGTCACGGCGGGGCTTCGGAGCCAGCACCCTGCGCCTCTCTGCCTTCAATCGTCCCAGTATCACCAACCGGCCGGCGCGTAAAAAGTGAAACATGCGGTGCGAACGGTCGCGAATATTGCCATTGTCGGCATAATGATCTGTGGCCACGAGGATCAACCGGACATCCCATAAATGCCAAATCATCTAGGCCTACGGAAATTTTTACGCGCAACTTGCATTTCTTGTCGATCGATGCAGCACACATTATGATACTTCATTTGTAGCGCTCTTAGAACGTGTCATCGAATAAAAAAGCGCAATGCTCAACTTTATTTTTGCGCCGTTCTGGATAATTGTCAATCTCTGTGTGGCTGTTGTGTTTATATGTGAGTGTCGGACATTCGCCCGCACGAAAGTGTGCCCCAACGCTGGCGAATTAAAAATCTAGGGCCTACGCACGGTCTTCGTTCACATTCTTTGATGTATTTTTTGATAAAAAAAATTATAGCATTCATGCCAGAAATGACAAATGAAGTGCACCAAATTAATTTTTAATTAGGGCTCTGATAGCTGTAATCATATGGAGAAAGGAATACCCCGTTTCCTCACCCCACGACGCTAATTACGGCATCTTGTTCTCGGTGACTGTGACCATCGACTTTTTGAACTGTATAAACTACGATTATGGCTACTCCTGTCATGAAAACGTTTACGGCAACTTTGGTTTTCTATGCTTTTTTAAAGTTAGAATCTGTGTGGGAGAGACTACACAGACATACAGCCAGACGAACAGGCAGGATGCGTAATGCGGTCTGTATAAACGTCGAATAATAATTACTTAGGTCGGTCGGCGTGTCCGTGGAAAAACTGTTAGGAACGTAACGAATGGCGGACAGCGTCTCGTTAGGCCATCGGCAAATAGTGAAACACAACAGTTCCATTAGCACGGCGAGACCACGCAGACACGATGTGGGCTCAACACACTCTGGACGATTAGTCGCCGGAAATCCGGCCACAATGTTCTTGTCGAGCAACCATAGGGGAATCATCCTAAGTCAGCGATCAATTCGGCGTGAGCTTGGAATAGCTTTAAGCCTCCAGTGCTTTGCATCTAAAGTATTGTAAGCTTATAGCAACGTCTCTTCGAACTCGTTCTACAAGGTAAGCAAAATAACAAAAATGAGCTAATGCTTATAAGACGCAAGAGAGCCTATAGCAGTTCCTGTTTGCAGGTAGCCATTTCGTCGCTGTTTACTCTTCCATAACCGAAAATCCAAAAAAAATCGCTAGAACTAATTTTGGGGTTCAAAATTATTTAAAATCATCGATGTTGATATCACAAAAAAGCACGTCATCAGTGCTTGTGATAAGCAGCATGTCTGTGTCTACATCTGTAATCGTTTTTACACTAGCCAAGACTGCTTAAACGGGGGGAGGGGGTCGGGAGTTAAACTGCTAAAATTTACATTCAATGGCAAAAATTTCATACGCAGATTGCCTTTGGTTTATCTCCAGCCATTTCAGCGCAAGTCACTCTTGAAATGTGTCTCGCAGCCCAAAATTGCAAAAATTCTCTATTTGGGGGGTTTAAAGTCATTCAAGGTCATCGATGTTAATATTCCTAAGAAGCTCGTCGCCGGTGCTTGTTACGATAAGTAGCATATCATCCTGTGGTTCTCTGCAGCCATTTTCACGCTAAACGAACTAATAGTGGTAAAATAACGTCTTTTTAGCCGGTGTCCCCTTGCCCTCTCGTTCGTGGAAGCATAAAATTTTGTCACGAAATACTACAGGCTCTTAGCTTATGGTGAAAACCCGAAGTCTTTACCTCACCTAAACTTGAATTGGTACCGGGTCGTGACGGACAGACGGACAGAATTACCAAAAGTTTAAGTTTTGTACTGTCTGAAGCATTTTTATGATCGGAACTCAAATTTAGGGCAACGTCTAAAAATCATGACCTTTTGACCTTTGTCCACTGACCCAGATATCAATCTATATAATTTGCACAAAATACATTTTGCTAAATACAGGAGTTTATAAGCAAAAATTGAATGGGCATTTGTTAAGTTATTCCATGTACAGTTCCGGAGTTATTCAATTTTACATTTACCCTACCCTGAATCTTAGCACACAAACTTACCCCAATCATAAAAAACAAACTGACACACTAAATAGTACTCACGAGAACTTATATATAGAGACTGCAAAATTTTCAGCTATAGATGTAAACGGTATTTTTTCAGTAAAATTTCGAAAATATACTGAAACTGCACTGATATTTTTGAAGGTCCAATAAAAAATTTAGGGACGCAGGTTTTTTTTCCAGGGACGGACGTAGGACAACGGCAACCGGAATCACGCATTTCTTTTCTTAGGCCTAACGAACGACATTCGCTTTAGTGGTACAACTGGTGCTAGCTGCTAGTGGTGGATCGGAGTGCTTCTATCGCCATCTACCGAATGCATTTTTGTTTCTGACTGTGAGCTAAGTGAGGCGTGTCTCCTGTTCGGATTTCTCTTCGGAAACGGAGAAAAAGTTCGAAGCCTATACTTCGGTTGAGTGTTTGCATTTATTTTTTTTGTCTCGGTGCAACAAAAGTCAGTTTTAGAACAGTGTCTTTGTGAGTCAAGAAATAGGCTTAGGTTTAAAGCCTTCTTTTTGGTCACTTGCACAATGAAACAAAAATTAGGTGATTAAAAAATACCCCGGATGCGTATGGCAAAAAGTAGTGACTGGTGATTGTGAAAAAAATTGCAATTGTTTAAGTGTTATGTATCGTGCAAAGTAAAACTAAAAACCAAAGTTTGAAGCTTAAATAGGTTATCTAAATCTGAATTCAACTATAATTTTGAATTCAACTATAGGCGTAGGCTACATGTCACGTCGACTGCACCGCGAAAGTGTTAAACCTATTCGAGTTTTTAACCTGGAATAAACGCACTGATTGAAGGCGCTAACGCTCAACTAAAGTGACGAGTGGAAACAAAATAACAAAAAAAATTAAAAATTTTGCACATAAAATGCCAAAGTCTGTAGCCTAAAACAATGCTACCAACAGTGAGCAGTGAAAAAAATTCGTAGAACGCGTAATTAGCTTTAAAAGAGTACAGACTGCGACTTAGTGCGAAAATCGAGAGAATTAAATCGGTCAGATAGCATCTTGAAAATAAAATGATTGATTAGAATGGGATGAAGAGCCTATAGCTCGTAGAAAGTTTATCCGAGACACGGCGATGCGTATACTATTAGACGCGCGTGAACATGCAGAAGCAGAAAATAGATCATCACCGACATCTGTGAAAAAATATTTACGAATTACAGTAAGTAAAATATCTAAAAACGACATACCTCCTATATGAGTAACTTTGTTGAACCATTTAGTAGGCCCATCTAAAATTTTCTCCGTGTTTTTTTCTTTGTAGGAACAAAAGGTTTATAAACAACAAAAAACTTGCTTGTACCCCAGGCCAATGGTTGCTTAGTCAGTCAGTCGATTAAAACTAAGTAACCACTTACAAAAGTAACCATTGACTTACAAGCTTAAATGCAACAAAAATGACTACATAAAATGAGAAATAAAAGCGAACTACACTGTGTCTAAAAAAACCGAACCCCTGCTACCTTTTGCAATAACTCCAACAGTCCTGGTTCAATAGCAATAGATTTTGACAGAAATAATCGTTAGAGAATCAGCACTTAATAGCATGTGTTACTTTGCGAGAAATTTTAAGAACAGA
>Ga0209367_1009870_pt1 | contig 12874 bp, 7 predicted proteins | sample WorMetLIZISLAND2_FD_187412 | JGI IMG/M metagenome (GOLD analysis project Ga0209367, IMG submission 187412) | Marine gutless worms symbiont microbial communities from Max Planck institute for Marine Microbiology, Germany - Olavius geniculatus... ... | reverse complement strand
ATATCAGAGCGTCGACGGCACATGAAACAATGTCGCCAACCAGTTCACTCCACACACTTGGCAAGTCACTGATACTGCGACACGTGAACGCCGGACAGCGCGGTCCGTCGGTTGGCCCGCCATCGCTTGTCACGACGACGCGCTCTCCCGATGAAACATATCCCGACGTACCGTCCGTACCGCGTGCGTACGTATGAGCGATCACCTCTCTCCGTGGCCACCAGCCCCGGCCGCAGCTTTCCAGTCACTGCAGCCGATACAATTGTCCACCACCCGGCCAGCGGGCACAACTTCATCATTCTGACATCCGTACCTTTGACATAGTACCTAGCTTTGTCATCCTATTTGACCGGCCACAGTTAATTCGCAGTACAATCGGCGTACATTAGGCCTACTACACACGCATTGATCGACAACAAAAAGCCTTGCTAACGCAAAGGGGAACGCGCAACAGCGGTGCACCGTCGTACGCTAGTGATCCATAGACTTCATTTGTAGATATCATCCGTACAGCTTTTGGCTACAGTTTCAAAGAAAGCCCAGTAAGACAAAATCAGTCACCAGAGGGCGCCAGACGACCTACGGCTAAACATGTTTAGTGTTTTACTTTTATTCGCCAGAGGGCGCCACTATCTCGCTCTGACAACGCCGTATCGGCTGAAAGTCGCAAATTTTCCCCACCCCCTCTCATTTAGCGCCTTCGTTCGAGGCGACATCCTTCGAATTGATGGAAAAGCTTTACTGATCCTGAAACTAGAGTCTTCCAGGCAGCTGACGGTGAAGATTTAGTGATCCATGCTTGCACCGTTTTTGACTGATTCACCCGTGTGACAGACGGACGGACAGAATTGCGATGGCTACGACGCGCTACAGCAGTAGCTGCTGTTAAAGGTAAAGGTAAAGTCCACGTACTTGCTATAGCGCTTCTTACACAAGACCAGAAGCGCTTTACAATCTTGGAAGTGGCAGCTGATTGGCATGAGCTAATGATACCGCAGTGCACTATGCGGCCATCCATTGCCCGCGCGAACGAACAATTGGACCCGCGGTTTGCAGCAAGCAGACATACCACATACTGTGGTTTGGAACTTCGGACTTCGAAAGTTCGGAACGGACAATTCGAACCTGACACCAGTCGATGTTTAGGCAGCCCTTAGCCATGACCTATTTATTGCCTATTTATAAGCAGGTCAAGGGTCATGTTTACTTTTTCAGTGTGTTTATTTTTATTTCTTATTTATTTGTGTTTTTGTCGTAATGCGGATTTTGTGATGGCGTGAAAGTGATCTGAAATGTAATATTTCTGTATTGTATTAAGTATGAATTTGTAATGTAGTAGAATTTGTTTGTATTCAAACTTTTCTTTCAGTAAGTACATGTTGTCTTTCCCAAGATGTTATCTGCCGTGAAAATTCACGGAAAATAAGTAAGCGCACAAATTGGCTAAATATGCATGCAGCCTATATCATCGTCTGTGCCAGATTCTAATGACAATAGTTTTCACCATATAATAGCATAGATTCTCTAGTATTTTGTGACAAAATTTCATGCCTCTGGGTGAAGGGGGTCCCCACGAACAAGGGGGAGAAATAGAGGCACCCCCCTTAAAAATGCGATATTCTACCGTTATTGGCTCGTCTTATCATAACAAGCACTGCGATGAGCTTTTTAGGAATGTCAACATAGCTGATCTTGAATGACCTTGAACCCCCAAAATAGGGGGCTTTAGTGAAATTTTCGTGGTTTCAGGCTGCGACACACATTTCAAGAGTGAATTGCGCCAAAATGGTTGGATATAGACCAAGACAACCTGCATATGAAATTTTCAGCATTAAATGTAGATTTTATTTTAGCAATCCAAGTCCGGACTCCTTGGGGTCAAGAAAGCCGGCGCACACGGGTGTCCAAGAGGGGTACCCCGCTAAAAAGTGGTTATTTATCCAATGTTGGCTTGTCTATTGTGAAAATGGTTGCAGATAGGCACAGACATGCCAGCTGCTTAAAATAACAAGCACTAGCAACGAGCCTCTTAGGATTGTCAACATTGATGACTTTGATTGACCTTGAATTCTAAAAATGGGGATTTTTGGCTCCAAAAGACTGAAATGCGACAAAATGGATGGAGATAGACCAAGTGAACAGGAACTGCTATATGCTGTATCGCCTCTCATAAGCATTAGCTCAGATTTCTTGTTTGTGTTGTTAGCACTACTGTAGTGTATTATGTGAAATGTTGTGTTCAGAACAATTGTCACTTGGAGCAGCGGTTCCTGGTGAAGTTGCTAGCTCATGTTGTTGAGGATGGATCAGTCAGGCAGTCGACAGGTTACAGTCAGTCGACACAGGTACCTGCAGACGTACCGTCATGTCGCATTTGTGCTTCAGTTACTAAGTGGAGTTGCTACAACTGCTACATTTATCCGTATCAGTGAGCAGCATCGTTTGCCTCCAATCTTTTTGGCTTTGCCATCACTACTGTTTCTGCTGACTGCCATTGGACGCTGTCTTCAGCTGCACGATACAAACATTACGGCAATAGTTATCGGCGCAACGACTGGTGCGATCGCTGGTTTCCTGTCGTCAGTGGTCACCAATGATGAGATAGCTGTAATCAGTTCTCAGCCTGACACTCATAGTGAGACCGTCACATTCATTTGTACGCTGGAGTTTCTACACATTCCCGTTGTAGTTGGTACTGTGATGTTTTCATTCTGCCTGCTGTTTACCAGACTTCCACCACTGACGCTGATCATCATTGCTGCAGCTATAGCGGCTTGTGGCACAGTCATGCTTGGCATTGGATTACTGCTTATCAATGATCCAATGATTGGCGGCTACAGTGGCAGTAAAGAGTTCAGCATTATCAGCCATTCAACTATGTTGCTGGAAGCATTTCTTGGTATATTCATTCTGGCACTGATGCCGGCATTACGGTCAAATAAACGTGCCTGGTTAATCTGTATTGCATGCCTGACAGTCAGCAGCCATTGGCAAAGCAGCTTTCTCGACTCAGTTCAGTGGCACTGGAACAAGTCCTATTTCCCCATCCCGGGCTCGCTGTTTGCCATTATTGTGCTGTTTATGGTTGAAGTTATCGAAATGTCAGAAACTGCCGACCTTACTGTAAGACGATCTCGGGAAAGACCGTTGTCTTTTGTTGAGGACTCAAGTCCTGTGTTTACTGCTGTTATGTGGCATATAGGTGCTTACGTCATAGAAAGGACTTCACTGACAATAATTCTTGACAGTCGTCGTCGGTCATGGAAACACGGCCATCGTTCGCAAGGCAGTGACGCCTGGTTGTCCTGTCTTGGTATGCTTGGGCTGCTTGGTCTTTTGTCACCATCTGCCAGCAGACATTTTTCGCTTCTCAGGCGAGTGATTATAATCAGTCTGGGTCTTGTATTATATGTCTGTATGACTGCAACGTCTGATGCACTGGCCAATGGTTACTTCATTGATGATGTGCTAGGGCTCGCAGTGCTGGTTACAGTTGCTTCATCTGACTTCGCTTCCAGTTCTGCTATGTGATGATATCATACGGAGCATACACTTAGAAATGTGTGCAGAATATTTTTACACATCACAGGATGGTGCATAAAAATAGAATATACATGCTCTGCATAGATTGACCTTCAGAAATAATTAGTCTTGATGACTGATTAGCCTGGTGAAGACTGATTGTGTTAAACACTTGAACATGCTGTTGAACATGACCACTCTTCCTTGCAATGATTGAGGCTAACTGTCTCCAAACACTATCTGCATAAAGTATGTAATTTTTCGCTTATTATGCACCACCATTTGTGTGGTATAGGTTACCAATAGTACATTTTGTGTTCAGCAGTGAGCATTTTCATTATGTCTGACCATATCACCGCACTACAGTGTAATATAATACCGCAAAAATATAAGAAATACATAGCACGTACACAACGTACTATCTTTCTGAAAAGTACAGTGTAAGTCAGAAAATTTTTTCCCTCCCCCTTATGCATTTTGACATTTATTTTTCAAAGACTGAAAATTTTTAAGCGATACTTTAGACACATATTCTGCATTTAAATTTACTTCAAAGTGGAAAGGTTTATTCATTTATTCCCAACTTTGACAATGTTATGCCATGATCACCTAGAGAATTTGTACATTTCACTTGAATGCTCACTGTGTGGACCCCATTAAAAGTATGAATAGCCACCAAATTCACCAGACTTTAAACCACTCGACTACTAATGTACGGGGTGCAAAGCGTTGAACAATTTACAAACCTAATCTTAAGCTGAAAACCATTTCAAAGCTAAAATATGTGCTGCGGCAGATATGAGATGACATGTCGCACACCTATCGTCTGGATGCATGTGCTTTGGCCAGTGTTGAACATTTTAAACATCAGATATGAACTTTTTTAAGAAGTGTTTTATTGAATACTCTTAGCTGTTTCTAAAACTGTAATGCCACAGCAATTTGTGTTTTAACCATTTGTTAGACATAAAATATTGGAAGTTTGTGTCTTGGGGCAAATGCATTGTGAAATGTGAAAATTTAGGAATAATTGAATGAAAATTTGTTGTGCAGCCACTGCATGTAGATTTGAACCCAGAACATGAGGTGGAAAATTTCTTGCTGTGTAATATTTCTAACAGTTGTAGAAGGTATAGTGGTAGATATAACCTGTCAGTTTCATTTTGTGTCAGTAACAAACAATTTATTGTTATTGATCAATGATCATGTTTTATTTTTCTTCTAGATTAGTATTGCAGAAGTACAGTGTAGTGAATTTTTATGTACGTTAAGTTCTGTTTGTTCGTATTTGATATGTTGGGAAATTACGTTTTACATTTGAACCATTCCAATTCCGTTTACAGTGAGGTTGTGTGTTATATTGGGAAATGTTATGTTTACTGTTATCATTCCAGTTTTAGACTATTATAAATCTTGTGCTATTTAATATGGTTTCATTTGCTTTGCAGTGCACACTGCTTAAAAATATTTACACCTCTATTTACATATATATTGCAGCTTTTGTGTTTTTGATATATTTTATGCTTGAAATTTTTAGTCTGATTTTAAAAAATAGATGGAAGTCATTGATATTGATATTGTTTTGTTATGACCAGCTGTAATAACCATGTGTCTCAAGACTAGGTCTCAGTCTTTGTCTTGGTCTCAAAGTTTATTGGTCCAGTTCAGGCTATTTCTTATTCAGTGGCTTCTATCCCCCAAAATCTTGAATCAAAAATCAGGCGCAACTTCCCCCCCAGTTTTGGGCTGAGGTTTCTCCCAATTTCTGACTCAAGTTTTCCTTTCCATTTTGGGCTTGTTTTTTCCTCTAGGGTGAAAGTTTTGTTAAGGGTGTAGTTTGCCCAATGAAAATATAGGAGGGAGTAAAAAATAGGGGGGGATTTTGTTAAAGGTGCAGATTTTCAAAAATTGGGGGAATAAAATATAGGTGAGGGGAAGTTTTGTTAATCGTGTAGACTGCCCTGTGAAAAATAGGCAGAAGTAAAAAATAGAGTTGTTAAAGGTGCAGATTGAAAAATAGGGGAAAGCAAAAAAATTAGGGGGGAGTTTTGTTAAGGGTGTAGTTTGTCCAGTGAAAAATGGGGGAGTAAAAGATGGGGGAAGTTTTGATCTACGAGCTTATCAAAACTTCACTCCCCTAAATTTCACGGGATGCAAGCTGCGCCCTCAAGGTATAAGGATAGAAGCCATCACTGTCCTTACTGACTAATTTTTCATTTCTGGTGTGCTAACAGACGTAAAGTTGACTGACTTATTTTTCCTGTCAATAGTTGGCACTAGTTGGCACTGGCAGTGCCAGTCTGCTGATGGCAAACAGTGCAAGTTTTCTGCTGACTTGACTGGTATCAAAATTTGGTGCCCTAGTGACGTGTTGAGAACATACATCATACACTTATGATAGATAAATTAAAAGCCTTGTAAATTCAACTTTTTCTATACTCACTTTCTACCAAATGCATCTTAGCATAGATACGGAGTGTCAATAGACTTCCTAGCAGGCTATAGATTTTGGAAACAGTGACCGGTATCAAATACTGTAGTTTGTATAGACGTCCTGTGCCATTATACAGTTGCTACTGCTAACTTGCTAAAATCGAATTCGTTCGAACTTCGCACTCTCGACTCGAAGAACACAGTATGTTACTTTTTCGTTACTTATTTAACTGCTAGTCGACGTCGGCATGTAAACATAAGATTTCGAAGATGGCGAAGTGCATTTTGTGTTCAGAGGTTTTCCTCAGTTGGACAGGCGCATCTAACTAAACTCTGGCATATTTATATTTCTAGTCTGTTACAGCAGAGTATAAGCAACAATGAGCGCGGATGTTAACGAAAGAGGTGACTGCCATAATCTGGTATTTTCGGTTCAGATCGGACTAGAGAGAGAAGCGGTGACGGTCGCTCTGGGTGGCTCGGCAGAGTTTACGATGTCTACACTCACTGAGATCGCCTGTGCCTTTGTCGACAGAAAGGTGAACCTGCAATAGAATGACCGATGCATACTGTTGGTGCTGCAGTCGCAAAAGTTCCCCTCCCTACTTCTAAGACTAACTCTAACCCTAAGCCTAAACTTATCCCTAACTATGTGCAGATGACTGTTTCGGTGGGGAACTTTTGCGATTGCGTCGCTAAAATCAGTACGAGTGCTTGCGTTAACTCTTTAGGTGTTTATTATTTGTTTGTTTCAATAAACTAAATGTCGTTCCTATTGTTTTTTTTAACATTAGTGTGCATTTCATAAGCCAGTCTGTTGTGTGGCTTACATTGCAGTTTCCCGAGCACAGCTTTTACAACCTGCGTGATAAAATTCTGCTTTTTCGTCATGACACGTTTGACCCGAATGTTCTGCAGCTGATTACTTCCGCTAAGGACATTGTCGATGGAACGCTGGTTGAAGTCGTTTTGTCAGGTGAAATGTTGTCTGCGTTATTTGCATCTCTGAACATTTGCACATATGTGTTATATGTGTTAGCAACTTAGCATATTGTATAGAAAATGTCAAATGAAAAAGTCTAATAGCAAATGGATGTAAATTTAGATCTTGAATAACCAGAACTAACTGCTGTATTAGGTAAAAGTGCAGAATACAAGTTCTGCCACTTTTTTGGGTCTAGTCCTGACCACACACAACATACATTTTTGATAGGTATAGGGTTAAGGTATGAGGTGTTTGCACTAACACTCATACCTTAACCCTAAGCATAAGACTAGACCTGCAAGAAGTGGCAGTTTTATTCTGCATTAGTACTACCAGATATGATACAATTTATTTGCTCAGTGAGTGATATCACCATGTGATGGTTCAGTTGGATGCAAAATAAAGCCCAGCCTCAGCCCATAGTTGGATTAAAACAGTTGCTATTTATTTTTTAAACCATAGCAGAAAGGAGAACGTAACCGATGAGGTTTGCAAAGTTGTTGGAGAGATGCAAAGGCTACACAACAGAACAAGATTTGATGGAAATTGTCAAAAAGGAGTGGCGAAAATGACAATGCTGGTACTAATACTAGTGAAATATTATTTAAATATTTAACCTAAAGAACTGAGAAGAATTTGAATATAATGACTAATTAATATGTGCAATTTTGGTGTGAAATTGATATGGCACTGATAATATGGTATTGCAGTGAACAGTGTTTCAACCACAAGGTTTAACTCGTTAACGCAGGTCAGGAGCACATTGAATGGGATTCTGCTTGAAGCTGTCTGAAAAAAAGCTAAATAACCGGAGAGGAAAAACTGCAAGAACTCATATAAACCATTTGTCTTTCGTGCAAATATTGTGTTTCGTGTTAATGATGAAGTTGCATTGTGTGCTAATGTGTTTATGATAGCAAGCACCACGATGGAAGAGCTGCAGATTCGTCCCCATGTTCTTCACGTCCACTCGTACAAGTCTCCGCACTTTTGTGATTTCTGCGGCGAGATGCTATTTGGCTTGGTCAAACAGGGTCTAAAATGTGAAGGTATGTTGGAGGCTAAATTGCTTTTCTCATAAACTGTAGCAGGCTAGCTATTTTTATGCAGTTTTATGTGGACTTAGCTGTTTTCATAGTTTGTACTTCGTTGTTGGCCAGAACATTATTTATGTACAGACTTTTTGACGACCACACAAACGTATTATGTTTAATAACAAAACAAACAAGAAAGCTTAGCTGGTGCTAAGGAAGATGCGCTACAACCTATACAGTTTCTGTTGCAGTACTGACTTTCAAGGTCATCCAAGTTCAATGATTTTTATGTCATTTGAAAGCCAGTATGCGACTTTTTATCACTGATCAATAGCAACCTAGGGCCTATCTTGCACCATTTAGCCACAATACATTTTTGACATACAGATGGACAGATGACAGTCGTGCCATAGACATGCTATACAGCATAGCTGTAGTCATGTAGTGGATTACAAATTGATTACGAATGGGCTTTTTCATTAGCATTTGCTTGATTTTTGTAGTTTATTGACATAACTAAATTGATGGCTTGGTGGCTCAGGTGTCACTTCTGAGATTGTGAAGCACTTCTGGTCTTGAGTCTGTCACATGTAAGAAATGCTATAGCAAGTGTTGGACACCTTTATCTTTTTTTTTGGTTCGATGTTTACCATATAGTGCAGTTGTTGTACTATATGCAAATATGCAAAATGGGCTCTGATACAGTTAGATATAAATAAACTTAGGCGGAAGTATATTACCATTTCTGATTGTCATAGATCGTATTGCGGCTTGTTTATTTGTTTATCGCAGTAATTTGTGATGTGTGTTGTAGATGTTATGTGATTGCAGCCAATACGTATGATGCAGCGTTATTTTTGTGAACAACTGTGCTGCAATGTTTCTCCATTTGACTGTATTTCTAGGTTGTGGACTCAACTTTCACAAGCGATGTGCATACAAAATTCCAAACAACTGCAACTATATTCGTCGCAAATGCGTGTCGCCAGGCAATGGAGATTTGACACCGCTGTCCAGTGTTGGAGAAATTGTGGTCAGTTGATTGCCCTAGACGTTTCTTCTTCCCATTTAGCTTTTAGTTCCTTTTTAAACCAAAGTTTGTTGTAGTTATCGTATATTGCAGATTGGGTCAAACTGTATAAAATGATAGAGATCTTGAGAACTACGTGGAGTGGATGCTTGAAGAAGACCTGGTGGGATTAAATCAGATGGATTATGGACTCTTTTGCCTATCTTGTGACACACTGAGGCTTCTCAGGATCAAGATCAGTGGTGAAGACGTTGTAGTTTAAAAGTTGTACAGATATTAATGCTGAAGTGTGCATTGCTGTTATGGTCATCAGCAAATGGGTTACCAGCAAAATACTCTATGGAATAGGGTCTGATTTACCAGCAGAACACGGTCTTGTGTTGCAAGGTAAAATGGTGAAGGTATCCTGTACTCAGTAATGAGCATAGGGGCCGAAGCTGTTCCTGGTCTCTAGGCAGTCAGCCCGCAGGTGACGTAGTCGTAAATCTGGTAGTAGGCTGCCATTATTTTCCACTAGGCCCGCGGTTACCTTCTCAGCCAGAGAACGTCACCGCTCTTTGACCGGTACCAAATTATACTGCTTGGTGAACAGAGGCACATGCGTGTGAACGACTTGCCCAAGGTCGTAACCTGACAGTGCTTCGGCTCAGAGTTGATCCTGGGACCCTTGGTCACATGTCTGGCCCATTACTGTTACACCACCAAGGCACACAAGATGGCTAAGGTTTAGTGTTGAATAGAGTAGCTGATTTTGTTCAAGACTTGTGTAAAAAGCATACTAGGAGCATAGTCAGTTGTCTGTGAATAGTCTAGTTTCTGGTATTTCCATATCTTTGTGAAACCTATAGTAAGTTTATTGAATAAGCTACAGTTTCTTACTGCTGTTGCTGCTGTGTAGATGTCGAATGCCTCGCTGACATCATCACCTGCCCACACGGACAGCCCAGTTCTTGAGACTCCGCCCCCAGCCTCAACGACAACCAATCAGCAGCAGTCGAGTACTAGCCGGTCCAAGTCGTGGAGTGGTCGGCCGCTGTGGATGGAGAAAGAGTACGCATGCAGGATCAAAGTCCCACACACGCTGGTCGTGCACAACTACACGCGGCCCACGGTCTGTCAGCTGTGCAAGAAACTGCTCAAGGGTCTCTTCAGACAGGGTCTACAGTGTAAAGGTTAGCACTCAGCCAGTTACTGAAAATACTACTTACTGCTATCATCAGCTGTGATGATACAGTAAAACTTCGTTATAACGGACTCGGATAAAACGTACACTCGGTTACAACGTACTGACTTTTACAGTCCCGTCAAACTTCCTATTCTTTAGCATAGGACGTCTGCTGGATATAATGTACTCGGCTATAACGTACCCTTGGTTATTACGGACGTCGTTTGCGGTCCGCAGGCCAGCAAATGCCCTGCATACAACGTACTTTAGAATAGACCACCCGCCTAGCACAGCGTGGTCAGTCAGCCAGCATGAACACAACCCCTGCACTGCAGACACAATCACACGCCCAGACGCCCAGTCTCCCAGTGTGTTGGCATTCTAGGGATGCAGCGACTGAACGAGTGGCCAAGTGGGGGAGGGCAATTAGATAGCAATTGATGGCGTACGTGTAATTTGACCAGTTTATGACCAGTGAACTGCCTCTTATCAGATTCATTGGCATGGCCAGATCACTCACACTCTCTTGCGTTACACTGTACGCTGACTGCGGACGTCTATTTGTGTTACTGCAAACATGAGTGTTAAGCATCGACGGTGTGCCTGGTGAGACAATGACAGGCGATGACGACGAGTTTGATGAGGAGGATGACCTGCCGTTATCTCACCTGCTGCCAGCAGACGTCATGTTTGATGAGTACGCCGCCGTCGATGAGAATGTGGAGATGTGCGAGCAACTGACCGACGACGACATCGTCGCTGCAGTGACGGCGTCTGCCGAGCCAGGCAGCGCTACAACGTCAGATGAGAAGAGCGAGGAGGAGGAGGGAGAGTTGACCTCGCTCGACCTCCCAGGTCGTCCACAGGCTATGGAGGCCTTGGACACTTTGCAGCACTACCTGCTGGGCGTCAGCAACAGCGAGAATGCCCAGATGAACCTGCTGTCTGTGGAGCAGTTTCTTACTCGAAAGGACAATGCACCACCCAAATGACTATGGACAATTTTTTAAGAAAATAGTTGGCTTAGAGTAGGCCTACAGACTGCACACTAGATGAATGATCTGACGTCCAGGCATGTCTGATTCTCTGTCTATCGTTCTGTCTGCGTGTCCGTGCAGTGGCGTGACGTCATAGTAACAATGACGTTTGATTGAATGCATGTGTTTGCACTGCTAATAAAAGTATGAACTATGCTATGTTTGGTTACAACGTACCTCGGATATAACGTACCAATTTTTCCGGTCCCTAGAAGTACGTTATAACAAAGTTTTACTGTATTTGATACAAGTTTGAACCAACCATTTAAGGCGCGCACAGAGCGACATAACTGAACTGAACTGCCATGGTTTAATTTTTGACGAACTGGCCAATGGGCATCGGGCAAGCAGTAATGCATTACAGTAGGCACCATCTAATGGCATCGGTGGCCTACGTGACCAGTGACTATGCTCACATACGTGTCAACCAATGACCATTAGGCTTATCCTGGTCGCCCATTAGTCAGTTTGTCAAAGACTAAATCGTGTCAGTTCAGTTCACTTCACTCTAAAATGCCTTTAGGTTAAATGTTAGTTACCAAGTTTTGTGTAGTCTGCACTTATATATTTTTGTACGTGTAAATGTCTTACACCACTCATTATCATTATTCCAAGTTTCACTTTATATTGGGTGTCATAAGTGTGTTTTCGGTATTATAATCGCATTCATTTTATGACAGTAGTAATAATGGCAGTATTATCTGTAGTAATAATAGTTATGTGGGTTTTTACACACGTTCTGGTTTAATCACGTCATCAAACTGCAGCCATTATTGTGTTTCGATGATGCTGAATCTGTCTTTTGTGTTCTGTGGGTGGTTATTGTACTCACGTGTTATTGCAGATTGTAAGTTTAACTGTCACAAGAAGTGTGCTAGTCAAGTACCGAAGAACTGCCTTGGGGAGATGAAGTGGTCCACGAGTAAGTTGCATTTTATTTTGCACTAAGTTGATTTTTGACTGCTATGTGAATAGATATTTTATTACTGTAGATTAGACCCCGCGCTGGTGGTACTACGGCGTATAGGGGCGCGTCCTCCGGCTGGCCGATGGAGGAAGCCCTTTATGAGGTAACTCTGAAGGGTTGTGCTGAATAATACAGAATAAGGCACTGTGGACCAACAGTACTCAGTAGCTACTTCTATGAAGTAGCATAAGAGGGTTGACTCTTCAGACAGCTTAAGGTGCTGGTTTGAGGTTAAGCCGTGGAACAGTTGCAGTTTAAGGAAGGTTGATCTCTCAGCCAGCTAAGGGTGCTGATTTGAGATCATGCCTTGATCGGGTTCATTGGGATCTTACAGATACCCATGGCTGATTGCTTGGTTGGTGCCCGCCTGGTCTGTGGTCTGGTCGTGTGCGCTAGTGTGTGGCTTCGCTATCCTTGTCATGTCTTGAGTTGGGTGGAGCATTGGAGGGACTCTTGGTCTCTTGCGAGAATTATGAGTCAGACGGGGATTTCCAGTAGATACCGAATGCATTGCAGTTCGGGACTACGGTTTTCCTGTCGGGCTTGGAAACCCCGCATGGTCTCTCCTTTGCCCCGTTTGGCTCTGGGGCGTGGGAGGGGTGGTTTGGCCGCGCTGCTCCTGCGGCTTTTCTGCTGAACAGGTTGGGTCGCTGCCAGGTGATTAACTGAGGGGACCGTAAATCTTTCGATAAGCCCCACAG
>Ga0209367_1009869_pt1 | contig 12875 bp, 8 predicted proteins | sample WorMetLIZISLAND2_FD_187412 | JGI IMG/M metagenome (GOLD analysis project Ga0209367, IMG submission 187412) | Marine gutless worms symbiont microbial communities from Max Planck institute for Marine Microbiology, Germany - Olavius geniculatus... ... | reverse complement strand
AATATTATTAGATTGTGACCAATTTAATGTACTCCTCGCGCGCATCATTTTTGTTCGTTTCTTTCGGTTTGTATTAGAGACTTGGCGTCTAATTGAAACCCGTTTAATATTACAGTAATAGTGACTGGCGTCGAGGTCGTTGTTAGAAATTGCCTCCTTGAAATTAATAAAATATTGCCCGATTTTAGTAACTAAGAAGAAAAAATTTCCAATAATGGTCGATGACGCTAGTTGCCATTTGTCTTGTTATACCTCAACGCATGCGTCTATCTGGCACCGTTACGAAGATATGGCGTCTCAAAGATAATGGGGTCACGAGTTTGACCCTTTGGGGTCACGTGACGTCATCGGTCACGTGACTATTCGACTCGCGGGGGTCGACCTTCTATGGGTGGTCCATAGTGACCATGCGTCTATCTAGCACCGTTATGGAGATATGGCCGTTTGAAGTTCTTCCATGAAGACTCTTCCAGGAACAGAGATCGGTCGTCGGTCGTTTGTCGGTCGGTCCTGAATATTATTATTATCCTGATCTCATATACTCCGCTTCGCAACGTTAGGAACGTGGCGCGCGAGAATTAAAAAAATGTACCGGCGTTCTATGCTAAAATTTTATAGGCAGGTTGTCCAGACCTAGAGTATCTCCAGCCATTTCGGCGCAATTCACTCTTAATATGTGTGTCGCACCCCGAAATCGCAAAAAATACTAAAAAAACCCTATTTTGGAGTTCAAGGTCGTTCAAGGTCACACCTAAGACACACCTAAGAAGCTCGTCACTAGCGCTTGTTATCATAAGCAAAATGTCTGCGCCTATCGGCAACTGTTTTCATGCTAGACGAGGCAATATCAGTAAAATAAACACTTTTTAGACGGGTACCCTTTTTTACGCTCGCGTGCGCAGGTCTCCTTAAACCTAAAAAGTCGACACTTTGACCGCTAAAATCTGCGTTTAATGCTGAAAATTTCATTCGCAGGTTGTTCTGATCTATCTTCAGGCATTTTGTCGCAATTCACTCTTGAAAAGCCAGAAATTGCAAAAAAATCACTAAAACCCCTTTTTGGGTGTTTAAAATCGTTCAAAATCATTGATGTTGATAAAATTAAAAAGCCTGTGACCAGTGTTTGTTATGATAAGCAACATGTTTGTGCCAATCTGCAACCGTTTTCACACTAAAAGAGCCAATAGAGGCAAAATAACGTCTTTTTAAGGTGGGTATCCCTCTTTGACGCCCTCGTTTGAGGAGATCCCTCTCACTCAGGGGCACGAAATTTCGTCACGATAAACTAGAGTCTTTGGGGCAGCGCAAAGTGAAGATTTCGTCATCCTAGATTGCACGGTTTTGATACAGATCAGGAGTGTGACAGACGGACAGACAGACGGGCAGACAGACAGACGCCTAGACGATGGCTAAGACGCGCGAAGCATTCTGCCATCGCGCGTAAAAACCCTGTTACATTTTCAAATAGCCCCAACAGCGCTAATTTAATATTAATATTAATCAACGTTTCATAACGTTTGTCACTTTATAAAAATATTAAAAACACAGTACCAAATAAATGTACACCGTGTTCGGAAAAGAAGAGTCTACACTTTTTCCTGAATAACTTCAACAAAATTATACTTTTTAAAATTTTTGGCACACGTTATCACAATAATACGCTTTACTAAAAGCATCCAAAACTTGTCTTCAAAATTTACTTCTCACTATATAGCTAATTTAATCGTGATGTCATCGATAATGCCATTTTTTGCGGACAGATAACGTCTAAATGAGCCTCTGCAATATGAAAACAGGAAAGGTGATAAAAACATTGAAGTAAAAAAACTTTTAAAATTGTTGGCATAGAAATCAATTATTTTCATCAATTTTTTACCTACTCTAGCTTGTCGCCGTGTTAACGCGTGGCCGTCGCGAGCAGTACGGGAACGTCGTTGTGCAGCAGCCGTTATCAGCAGGCAGCGTCATTTCTGCAGCCTGCGTTAGCGTCGCGGTAGTGTACATTTGTAATGAAGTTGTTGACTCAAAAGTTGGTTGATAGCAAGTTTTGTCACTGTTGATGACAAATAAAGCAGCTACAGACTAAAAAGCCTATTTTTCTGCATTTCTGTTTATTTTGGTGTGGAGTAAAGTAAGAATACGAAGAATGTTTTATTTTACACGGTAAAGTGGCGTCAGTATTTGGACGAAGTGAACTATCAGTATACTGTCAGTTGCATGTTGCTTTTTTAATGTTGCCTACAAAAAATATAAACATATTTTCAATTTTGTTACAGTTATTAACCAAAACAGTGTTAGCTTTTTCACTTCGGATGCAATAAAAACGGCTTTATTGATAACGTCATAATTACGTCAACTCTACGTAGTGACATGGCAGTGTAAAGAGAAAATATTTTAACTGTTTAATAAAGTAAATACTCTGGACGACTCGTACCAAAAATTATGGAAATAGTTTTAGGCTTGACAAAAATATGTTCAAAAATACCGTAGGCCCTTTTTCTTCGGACACGGTGTATTTCTGTGCCACGCACAGTAGAACAACTGCACTCTTAATAATACTCCAATGAAACAACAACGCCAGTCAGGAAATTGCAAGTCACTAAACATTATAACGCTAACAAACTGTTGATCAGAAACATCATAATCAGCAGTTGTAATAAATGTTTAACCTGTTGCCTTTTACTTTGATACAAAGCCCGCAAACGTTTTCTCCATTTGTGACGAACGTCTGCAGCTGCAAAGCAACGTGACAAATGGAGAAAACGTCTCCAGGCCTGTGTCTGTGTCTGTGTATTCAACAATTTGAATATCTATTGTAACTTCTGACTATAATATCGCTAATCAACAGCTTGCTAATAGTTAAAATTAGCATGTTTGGCGACTTAAAATTTCTTGACTACGGTTGTTGTTTGATTACAGTATTATCGTGCAATGTGCTACGGGAAAACCTCAGCTAGTAAATAAGTAAGTAAGTAAGTAAATGATTTATAAAGCGCCAAAGTCTCAAAAAGAATCAAACACGCTGTTATTAAAATTTTGCACTACGTAATAAATGCTAGTGAATGCTGATTAAACGGCGATTTTAGTACCACAATTTGTTGCTACTAAACCGGAATTGTCAAAGTTATTTAGAAATTTAACTGGACTTTTCTCGAACACAGTGTAGTCACGCGTGAAGGCTTGCGTATTACGGGTGTTAGTCACGGAAGTCATAGTCGATTGCTACTCCGCGTGGTGTTATGCATAGCAACGACGTCGATGATGACGATGGAGATAGCTGCCGTATATAGTGACGCGCAGCCGACTGCAGAGGCTGCTACTAATAGCATCACGCATCCATCCACCGAAGTACAAAAAGAACACCCACGAAAACAGTCTAATGTCAAGCCTATTTTCCCACTGATGACACAATGAATTAGTCGCAAATGTGACTATGCGTGCGCGCTCGCAGCAGTTCCACTATCCGGTGACAACAATAGGCAAGTTGTTTACACGCATGTGCCTTTTTCGTTAAGCAGTACAATGCAAAGAACGCTTTTTGGTGTTCGTTTAATGCTATTTTTGAACGCGTTGGTTGCTGACAATACGGTGACGTTACTTTTTCACGCGGGCTGCTATGCTGGAAAGGATTCGTAAAATAAGGCTTTACCGTAGCGAAAGGTTTTATAGTAGAAAGCATTGTCATGATGAGTATTGTAGCGTATGTTCGCTGTGACAGCTAAGTGCTGCAATGACACTCGTCCCAGGTGTGGACAAACGACATGCTGGTTTTGGCTGCAACAGTAGGCTAAATGATAGCGCTGCGGCAATCACTGTCTGCTTCGCTCGTGGCTCAAATATTTATATGGATTCCAGGTTTGCGTTTACCGGTATTGTGTGACTGTGCGTTTGATGGGAAGCATAGTACTAGACACAATAAAAGTGCTGTTTGTATGTAGTGTCTATCGTATGTGCGCCAGATTGTGATGTCAATTTTGCAGCGATTTACACCAACTTTGCAACTTACTATTTTTTGTAACATGCGGATAATGATTGAAACTAGCCACCGGCAGCCAGCTTACGTTCGTGATTCGAAATTTCGGATAGTCACGGATGCAACATCGCTTGCGGTATGAGGTTTCGAATTCGATAAATTAGTGCGCAGCAAATCGCTGCAGGACGACGGCTAAGCCGAACATTTTAAATCCGCTTAATCTATTGCACTACTAGGACTTGGGATTACCGTCGCTAATGACGGTTGTTACAGCGACTCAGAGCTGTAAAAATCCTCCGCTACGACTCCGGAGGCCTATACGGTACGGTGCGATCCATCTCACACCAGTTGAGGCTTGGTTGTTCGATGTAGACTACAGACAAGAAGTTTTCAAAAGCAGAATAGTCTGATAACTGCCAAAAATGCAAGTTTTATTAAGCCACAACAGTGCTGTACTGGTCTTGCTCATTTGTTTAACTGTCTGTCTGTTCGTCCGTCTGTCTCGTACAGATTCCTAACTCGAAAACAAAAGAGCGTAAATAAACCAAATTGGCGCGAACGTTTTCCAGGCCATAAGCAAGAACATAATGCTGGAAGTAAATACCATGCATACCGAGTGTAGTGGGCTGCATACGTTTTTGTTTTAAATTGTTTCCGCTATGTTTCTGCCAAAAATTAGCAAAATCGGATGACATCATTCAGAAAACGACATGCCATCACAACTGGACTAACTGAACTTGCAGAGAAAAAAACACCAAAATGCAACGTGACACGGCAATTTAACGTAACCTTACGATGACACGTGTAGACCCATTTTGTTAAACAACAGTAACCGGATGGCTGAGAGGAAGAATATGCATCTAAATGGCTTAGTAATGGCTAACGTGACGGAAGATGTTCTTAAACGTTTCTGCAATTAGGATCAGACAGTTACGAAAAACTTTATTCTATCTATCAAAACATGTTTTTGTTCATGTTTAAAATGCTTACATTTTGGCATTTAAAAAAATGTTACAACAATCATTAAAAAATTAACCAGCATAATCTCATTATTAAACAAGTGATTTGAACAAAGCTCATGAGACGCGCCACAGCCTAGCAGTTCCTGTTTGCAGGTTGTCTTGGCCTATTTCTATCCATTTCGTCGCAATTCACTTTTGAAATCTGGGCTATAGCCACAAGTTAAAAAATAAACACTAAAACCACATATTTTGGGGTTTCAAGGTCATTCAGGGTCATCGATGTTAACACCACTAAAAAGTTAATCAATATTGCTTGTTATGATAAGCAGCATATCTGTGCTTATCTGCAATCGTTTTCACGATACACCAGCCAATAGTGGTAAAATAACCACTTTTTAAAGGGTAGCCGTCTTTGACGCTCACCTGCGCAAGCCTTCTTAAACCTCCTTAAACCTTAAACCTAGGGGACAGAACTTGGACTGGTAAAATCTACGTTTAATGCTGAAAATTTCATACGCAGGTTGTCTTGATCTATCTCCAGGCCTTTAGTCGCAATTCGCTGTTAAAATGTGCGCTGCAGCCAAAATTGCCAAAAAAATTAACAAAACCCTTCTTGTGGGTTTAAGGTCGTTCAAAGTCATTGCTGTTGACAAATGTAAAAAGTTCGTCACCAGTGATTGTTATGATATGAAGTAAGTATGTATACCTATCTGCAATCCTTTTTACACTACAAGAGCCAATAGCGGCAAAATAACGTTAATAGAGGGGATATCCCACTTTAACACCTTTAACGTTCGAAGGGAACCTCCTCACCCACGGGCACGACATTTTGTCACGATAAGCTAGAGTCCTTGGGGCAGCCCACAGTAAACATTTGGTGATTCTAGCTTGCGTAGTTATGACATAATACTGCAGTGTGACGGACGGACAGACGTACGCCTCGACGATGGTTAAGACGCGTAAAAATTACAGCTTATACAACGACGTGTGTACATTTGAAAAAGTTATTCACAGCATATTGAGTCTTCGTAAAAAAGGTCAGCAGAATTTTGAATTATGACTAGAAAAGCGGCAACTTATGCGATGAAGAGCGAACGGCCGCCTCCTTGGATGTGAGGATGACGCATCTAAAGAAAAGCTTCGATGCAGCTTTACTGCATGTGAGACACCGCATCATGAAATCATATTAGTTCCGCGCTGCAGGTAAAGTAATAACGACGATCAAAGCGTAGCCGTGTTATTTCTGAAGAGCATGATTAACTCTTGTCAGCTGTATACTGCGATGGAACACGACATCGACAGTCCGTACGCCAAAACGACGAACAACCAGGACAGCATTAACCGCAGAAGGACGAGATACAGAACAAGCCACCAGGATAATAAAAATTACTATTTTACTTAAAATGTTTCATTTACTGTATTTTTAACATAACAATTATATTTTCTGTTACTAAACAGAACAAAAATCAACATAAGCCTAAAGAAACCTGGCCGACACGGCGACCGCGGTATGGGCAGTAATGACAGTATAAACAACTGCTGTAGAAGCTTAACAGTGGCTACAAAATGATCGCTAAAAAGTCATCTTGACTATTGGACACACTAGACCTCTACAAAATCATTTCCGGATCAATTTTATCTTTACTCGACTAATATCCGATCACTTTTCGATTACTTATCGATTGCTTAATGTACCTATCTCTACCCGACTATTTGGAACATGTTTAGAATAGTCGTGTAAAAAGCTAACCAACGTCGACCACTCCGACCACTTCTGCTGACCACTCCCCAATCACGGTTGAGTTATTCTGATCGGCAGTGTGAACCTAGTATTACACGCAAAAACCAGTTTAGCACTTAAAGGAGCCCGCGTATACCATGTGCTCAAAATATGCATTTTGAGACCCCCCAAAAATATAGGGACCGCACTACCCTTAAATCTTCCAAGTGAGAAAGACCGATACCTCTTTTCACATTTCACTTGATAATACACCGTGTCCGAAAAAAATCATTCCGAACATTATCGATTGTCACTCAAAGAAATGTCTACCAATTTTAATAATTTTTAGTACAAATATTTCTGGCACAACTAACCATCAAATGATTGGCCAATTTACCACCTCACTCAATGTCTGCTTTTGCACTACCTGGGGAAAAATAAACCAACGAAATATGCGGGAAAATGAACAAAAATACGTCAAAAAGCATTCCCAACATTATCGTTTGTGACTTGAAGAAAAATTTATAAATTTTGATAATTTTTGGTGCAAACGATTTTGACACAGCTGCCCATCAAACGACTGTTTTAGTTTTCCACCTCACCTAATGTCTGCTTCTGTACTACCTGGAAAAACCAAAGCAAGTAATGTGTGCATTAAAATAAACATAAACTTCTATAAATGTTATATTTTCGGATCTGTGGCCCCGAACAGTCAGTCAATTAAAGTGTCTGACTGTCATGCAGCACTGTGTCAACCAGATGACTTTCACGAATGTTCGTGAATTTAAAAGTGACTGGTGAAGTCTGGATTGATTTGCAGCAGAACATCATTGACACTGCTGTCAACGACACGAGGAACCATCTCTGTGCCTGTAGTCAAGTAATAGGCTCACACTTTAAACATTTTCACTGTAGGCAGTTGTAATTAAATAAACTGTCAATCCAGATAGCAGAAATGTAAAAAAAATGTGTTTTATGTTATATTTCGATTAAATAATAATGCTTTCTTGGACAAAAATACAATATTTTGTTGGTTCTGTTTTCCTCAGGTAATGCAGAAGCAGACATTGGGTGTGGTGGGAAATTAAATAATTGTTTGATGGTTAGTTGTGTCAAAAATATTTTTGTCAAAAATTACTAAAATCTGATAATTCTGCTTTAAGCTACGATCAAAAATGTCTAGGATGTTTTTTCCGGACACGGTGTATAAATGATAAGCTTATTTAAAATTTTTAGCCATGTATTGTAATACACCCCTATCTTTGTTAACAACTCAAGTGATGCACAAATACACGCAAAAATTAGACGTACAAACCGAAAGCATAATGATAGGTTTACCCAATTACCTATCTAAGGCGGAAGCATATGACTGTCTGAGACGTTGTCGCAGGCGTCAAATCACAGTTTTAGATGTCCGATATGATGCCATACTTTTCCCAAAAAAGCTCATAGCTAAATAATGCCACGCACAACGTATCATTATCTCTTATCGGTTTTTGGGCATTTTTGAATTTTCGAAATAACTTATTCCATATGCTACGTAAGCACCGACTGTTTAATTAGCAAACAAAATTAATTTTAAAAATAGCTATTTCATTTTGCATGTGCACCAGTCACATCAGTGTCTGCGTATTTTTTTACTTCTAAATAATTATCGAAACTCACAAAGTTACTCACTGAACAATGTCGTCTGAAAAGTCTGTCGCTCGGATCTGATCTGCTGCGTCTGTGTGCGAAATTCCGACGTCGCTGGCGCTCAGCGGAGCGAACGGCTGTCATCAGCGCAGGCAGCTGCTGCAGCAACTGAAGCAACACAACGTCCGTCGTCCAAACGCCACGCTCGCAACACAACGCAAGACTTTTGCGTACTTTCGACGCAAAAGGAAAAGTACACACGCACAAGTAGGCAACGGGCGTAGCTAACGCAACTGCCAAAATGCAATCATATCATGAGCGGCGTCTATATTTGCGTTGCATGTGTTGCGTTGAATGGAAACTGTAGGCCTAGTTTCACTGGACAGAATGATACGGTTGCTGCTGCTGCTGCTGCTGTTGTTGCTCGTTGCGAATGGTGAGTAATGTGCATAGCTTGAGGGTACACGATGTAAGCTTAGATGCGGAAAGAATTTCAAATGAAATCTCGCTGACTACTTCGTCTCACTGTCAACCAGCCATAAACCATTTGCCGCGTATTTCGCAATACATTTTCAGGAAATGTTGTAATAAACTTTTGACAGATAAATTTTGAATTTCAAAACACATTTATATAGGCTAGCGTCGTGTTTTGCAAACAAATCGGAGCGCATTTTGTTTATTTTCAGTGACTGACTCACTGGCAGCTTGAAAATTGAGCATAATTATAATACGTATACACTGAAAATCATTGATAAATGCCAATATAGCTATGTATTTTATACTTTACTATAAAATTTTATGACAAGAATGGAAACTAGAAAGTAAAAACTATGCCTGACGAGCAAGGTTTACTCATCTATTTATCCATTTTTCAGAATTTACTTGTACGCATTATCATGTCTGTCGTTTTCGTCATATCCTGACAGTAAGTTTACTTCATATTCTTAATTTTGAGTAATGTGTTGCAAAGTATAACCTAAAAAAATCTAAAAAAACTTTGTTGCGTATATCACATACTAAAAAATTTAACAGATGTAGAGAATACGTTCTCGTTTAATATAAAACTTGGCCAATACTATGACAACTAAACAGGCACGCGAATAGATGAAGCACATTCGTTACAGCGGCAGCATGGAGGGATAATAATGCCGAACAAGCTTCAGCAAAGTATGGCTACGATGAAACATAACCAAGCTCTGCATTCTATAATGATGAGTTACTATAGCAGTAGCCTACTGAGTAAAAGGTGTTTCCGCCGCTGCTGTACGTGACTTTTTGTAGTCTATTCACGTCAATGCCGTGTCGTTAGTCGTCATTAACCAACGACGACACAAAGTCTAACGATGAGATCATCGATCGTATGACATCTTGAGTGATATTTTGCCACCCTGCGTATGAACACCTTGGGTGGTTTCATAGGTAGCGGGTCTTTCGTAGCAAAGTAATCAAAACTGACTATTAGTTGATACGAATAGTCATAACACTTTAAATGTAAAGACCAGCGTTCAAATTGCTACAGCCAAAACTATCTTCACAACGTAAAACATTTTTACACCGTCTTAAAAAACGTCCCACTTTGTTATTTTTCATATCTTCGCCAAATATAAACCGTTTTTTAAAATTCTTTTACCGGCACATACTGTAAACAATAGCAATAAAGTAGTTGTTAAATATCCTTTCACACTTTAACTGTGTCGCTATACTACCATATAAAACACAAATTTTCAGAAATTACTAAATTCACTATAATACATACGCAAAAAATCATCTTCTGAAACAATTTTTTATTAATTTTCATGCAAAAATTAAATTATGTTTAGCGTTCCATACATTTCTTATGTTTGTAAACAAAAGCAAATGATATTGTCGTAAATAATAATTTTTAATGCACTGATGATATACCGGTGATATAATGTGCCATTTAGCAGTAGAGACAAGGCTCTGATAAAGAACTTGTACCAGTTAAAAATATACATCGGTCATGTGACCATTCGACTCCCGGGGGTCAACTTCATATGGGTGGTCCATAGTGACCATGCGTCTATCTTGCACCGTTATGGAGATATGGCGCCTCAAATATTGGACGCACGAACCTGAACACAGAAAGAAAGACGGAAGAATGGAAAAAGAAAGAGGAAGGGGAAAGGAAGGAAAGAAAAAAGTGGAAGAGAAAAAGAAAGGGAAAAAAGAAGAAAGAAGGAATGGAAGATAAAGGAAAGGGGAAGGAAAATGAAAAGGAAAAAAAGGAAAAAGAGGAAGGGGAAAAGGAAAGAGGAAGGAAAAGGGAAAGGAGAAAAGGTAATCAAAAAGGAAAAGGAAAGGAAAAGGAAAAAAGATAGGAGAAGGAAAAGAGGAAGGGGAAGGGGAAGGGAAAGGGACGGTTTAAGGAAGATAGCTTAAAAATGTAGGACGCACGGACGCACGCACGCACGGACGCACGGACACTCAGGCGATTTTACACTGTGTGCAATGCTATGCATAGCATTGGACAGACAAAATATGTTACACATCTTGAGATATAGAACTTTTCCTATCTGATTGTTTTTGCAGGTGCGCCTTACTGACTACAATGTCATGACTTGATATAACTACATTTTTACGCGCGAAAGCAGCTCCTGCTTTCAGCGCGTCTTAGCCATCGCAATTCTGTCCGTCCGTCTGTCACACGGGTGGATCAGTCAAAAACGGTGCAAGTTAGAATCTTACCAAATCTTCACCGTCGGCTGCCTGAAAGACTCTAGTTTCAGGAACCGTTAAGTTTTTCTATAAATTCGAAGGGGATCACCCCCAACGAGGGCTCTAAATAAAAGGGGGTAGGCAAAATTTGCGATTTTTGGCTGGCCAATAAGTCGCTGTATCTCAGTAACGGTGCGAGATAGGGCTTAGGTTACTATTAATCAGTAATAGAAAGTAGTACACTGGCTTTCGATTGGCGCCGAATTCAATGACCTTGAATGACCTTAAACGCCAAAATAAGGGGTTTATGGATTTTTTGGCGATTTCGGGCTGCGACACAAGTCTATATCATTCACACGGCGGAGTCACGGAACTATCCTTATGTGCACTTCGGCATGACTGTAATAAAAATGTTCTATTTTATCCCAAATTCCCGCAAATCTAACTCAAACAGCGATAGAATTTTTTTGTTGTACGATTTCGTTGTATTGTGAGCGCAATAATTTATTATTTAGTACATTTCTGATGCACAGTATTTGGTGAAACGGCTTGCATATCTTACAGCGTAATTTGTGACATTTTGTTCGATGGTGCTGCCACCTCGGGAATTGGTTTACAACGCCCAGCACTAACTAACGCCTATTGATTGCATTGATTGATTTGTTATATTTTACGCGCGAAAACAGTTAGTTACTGCTTTCATCGCATCTTAGCCATCGCAATTCTGTCCGACCGTCTGTCTGTCTGTCTGTCCGTCCGTCCGTCATACGGGTGAAACGAGATAGAGCCTAGGTTACTATTAATCACTAATAGGAAGTCGTACACTGGCTCTCGATTGGCGCCGAATTCAATGACCTTGAATGATCTCGAACGCCAAAATAGGGGGTTTTATGGATTTTTTGGCGATTTCGGGCTGCGGCACAAGTCTATATCATTCACAAGGTGGTGCCACGCTATTATCGTTATGCGATCCAGATAGAGAATTTGGTATTTGTATATTAACTTAGCGTGAACACCCCAATTTTCAGCTAAACTACTGAACCGGAACTGCTATGGGCTTTCGCGCGTCTCGTGAGCATTAGCTTAAATTTCTTGTATTTTATTGCAGTTGTAACAAATACATTTTAAGGCCACTGTATCCGCTTTGTCGAATAAATAAGTAAACATTTCATTAGCCTGATACCACCCACAGCGCAGATTTAGTCAGCCGAGTCTTAAATCCTTCCTAAGGTCTGTAAGTTGTACACACGGGTGTGTCAGAAAACGGGCGGACATAGGCCTACCTGGGAGGACACGTCGTTTTTCACACAAATTTTTGGCAGTAACGTTTTATCCATAGGCCTACAATTTTGTTAAAATGCGTTATTAACTTAACAGACGGTTTACGGAACCACGGGTTTGTTTGCTACGTTACTGGTCGACAATGTTATCTGTTTGTCTGTATATTTTTTTAATTTTTTCTTTAAATTTTTTTATTGAGGTGACTATTCGCCCGACAGCCGTAAACAACAGCCTGTAAACTATTGTTCCAGAAGTGAACGAAAACGATAAAAACTCAGTCGCACTCGCCAGGCGGTGGCATCAGTGTCGCTCGGCGTATTTGCGCTACACGTAGTGACCAGAATTAGAGCTAATATTGTGGTGTAAAGTTTATGATTCAGGGTTAAAATAGGGTTAAGGTTTAGTTTTAGTGTGATGGTTAAAGTTAATATTAGCATGTTTCCGAAATCTATTTGAGAATAATGCACACCATAACGAAGCGTATAATATTGGTGATAAATTCGACTTTACTGCAGACAAGTACGAAACTTTCTTAAATACATTATTCGGTTGAACATTAGACATAACATAAAAATTAACTGTTTCAAACCTTATTATTGTTTGGTTGACGTTTCGGCAACCGCTGTTG
>Ga0209367_1009868_pt1 | contig 12877 bp, 6 predicted proteins | sample WorMetLIZISLAND2_FD_187412 | JGI IMG/M metagenome (GOLD analysis project Ga0209367, IMG submission 187412) | Marine gutless worms symbiont microbial communities from Max Planck institute for Marine Microbiology, Germany - Olavius geniculatus... ... | reverse complement strand
CAATAAACAAAAGATGCTTTATTTAGCAAAATTATAAGTTCCTATAACACCTGTGTTCAAAATTGTCAGAACCTGTGCTCGAAGTGTGCCCCACGTGCACGGACACAAGCGCTCAGACGGCGGCGCCACTGGCTGATCACGACATCAATGATCGACTGGTCAAACTGCGCCCACTCGTTGACGAGACGCGTTTTGAGTTCATCGATATTCATCTGACAATTTGAACACAGGTGTTATAGGAACTTATAATTTTGCTAAATAAAGCACTATTTGTTTATTGTGCGCTAATTAAGTCTTTAAAAGTTTATTGCAGATAACAACATTCGGCGTTATGTAGCAATTTGGAACATTTGCGTTTAACACGGTAAGGTGATGATGCAAATTAGATGAGGTGGAAAATGAGTGCACCTCGCATATATTTGGATCGTTTGCCATCTTTCTGCCAAAAGTTATCAAAATCGGTGGAAATTTAATGCAAGTCTGACAAAAACAAATCTGCTTAGTTTTTTTTGGGACACGGTGTATATATACTAGAAAAATTTTCGTTATTATTTCACCCATTTGCCGAGAAGCCCCCAATGGACGGATTGGCACAAAATTTTGCACAGGGGTTTGTCTCGCGGAACCTGTTTCAAATTTTGTGTCATTCGGTTGAGGGGTTTCGGATCTGCGCGGGGTCAAATTTTGCCATTCTCCATTGACTTAGCCGGTCGCCATTAACACAGGGCTGCGCTACCGCGCGCTTGTGATAAATCTTTGAAAAATGCTAACCCTAACTCGATCCCTAGCCTTAATCCTAACCCTAACCCTAATCTTCACCATAACTGTAAGTGAAAATCGTAATTTTAATATTAAGCACAAAATCGTACAACATTACACGTAAAATTGTCGCAACCTGGTGAATTGTGAATGTAAAGCGTATAAAGACGCGTCTGTCGACGTGAATTTCAGTCAAAATAGCATTTGTCGAAATAGTGTCTGTCTCCCTTGTTAAGCTACTGCGAGTATTTATTTATTTATTTATTAGTTCAGCACTGACATTCAAGAACAGAAGCTAAACACAGGTACAAATAAGATTACAATGTCAGGCAAGGACAGAAAGGCTCCGTACAATAGTATTTCTTTGCGTTGTTGAACTTTTATATAGTTAATAAACATGTCCTTACACTTCATATCGCTCACACCACAATTGTAAACACAATTGTAAACATCTATGCTGAACTAGTTATACGCTGGTAACTGTAGGCCCACAAGAGTGTCAAATGCCGAAACGCAGCTGCTAGGCATATAGCGTGGCAATGGGATGGATACCTCGTTCTGCAGAATGTATTTCTAGTTACTAATCATAAAATCAATGTTAAATTTTTTCTGTTAGCTGAAGCATGTCTGTTATTGATCATATGCCAACCTTTCAACACTAACATTTAAGCTGACTGTTTATGACATTTGATTTTATGCATGATGGCTGCCTGTATGCAGGAATGCTGGATCTTCATTGTTTTGTGACTATGTGGTTGTAGGCTGCTGAGAAGGGTCTCAGCCTTGAAGCATTGCATTCGGTGGTGCATGTCAGCTAATGCTAACATACTGAAACTTCAGCAGCGAGGAATTTTGCAGAACGTATTTCCTGAGGCCAGGTTTGTTACATCGAACTGATCCTTTTTGCTGTGCTTCCAGATGGTGTCCATCCCTAAAGAAACCTCTATCCCTACAATTTCTGTTGGACACCCCGAATTAAATGTTGATGCAGTTTTTGTTTGCTTTTATAGTTTTACTGAAACACAGCTGTTTGCATCTAGTCTTGTTACTCTACAGCACTTTTTGTTTTTACTGCTTACTGTTTTTGTGAGCAGTTATATAATAAGTACGCAACATGTCATGACTCATGAAGTAAAAATAATGACAAATTTTTTCTCCATCCCAACTTATTCAGCAGGCTACAACTTTCTAAGTGCATGGGAATTTTTTGGTCTCAGCTGACTGTTGATGTCTGTAGTGTGATTGGTGATAATGTGTTGACTCTTGCCAGTGCTTGATAACTGTGTAATACTGGTCGAATGACCTGTAGTTTATATGGATGGCTGTATAATGTGCCACGATATCATTAGCTCATGCCAATCAGCTGCCACTTGTGAGAATGTAAAGCAGGGATGTGGTCTCGGTCGAGACGTCTCGGTCTCGAGACAGTCTTGAGACATACTAATGTCTCGTCTCGGTCTTGTCTCGGACAAAATCCTCAATGTCTCGGTTTCGTCTCGGTCTCGGAGCAATATGTCTCGGTCTCGGCTTAGTAGATCTCGTCTCGGGTCTCGGGCCATTGCGTCTTGTCGAGACGTTTTGTGCAGGCCCTCGCCTGCATACTGTAGCTGCAGTTAGAGTGATACTAACCAGCATGTCACTTGTGGCTTAAACATATTCGTTTACAGTGTTCTTACTTTTTCATTTACCATTTATCATAAAGCAGAATTATGTCATGTCAGTTTTTTCATCATAAAATGACCTAGTCGCAATGAAGATAAAGTGTATGATGTCAGAATGAATACTATTAGCCAAATGTAGACGACGTATAAGGCTATAATCAGCTGTAGTTTACTAATTTCAGTTTCTTGCATATTGCGATAAACATAATGGCTCATGTCTACAGCACTGCAGTTGCAATGCTTTATGGTGTAACCGTTAATTATTCAGGGATAATTGTCAAGTGCAAAAAACCCACAATATCACAAATAGAAAGCACATACCATGGTGCGAGTTAATTAATCAGTATAATTTTTTTTCATTGTCAATATGTTTAACCATACGTCACGGAAAACTTCTCGGGAGCTTTAAGGTCTCGGCCAGCGTCTCGGAAGCTGCAACATCTCGTCTTGGTTTCGTCTCAACCAAAATTTTGAATGTCGCGGTCTCGTCTCGGTCTCAGAGACATAGGTCTCGGGTCTCGTCTCAGTCTCGGCCCAGCAGGTCTCGTGTACATCCCTGATGTAAAGTGCTTCTGGACATGAGCTGACTCATTTAAGCGGCTTTGTGTTAAGTACTGGACCTGTCTCTGATAGTAAAACCTGCAATATGAAAGTTGCATATGTATCAGAGTATGATATTTCTGAAGCAAAATTTACCAGTTGTTTAATGTTTATGATACATTTGCAACTTTGTTGCACAATAACTGTCAAAAGAGTAAAAACAGAATCTTGAATTGAATTGTTTTGAATTTGTATCCAAATCTGCACAAAATTTGAGATAAACTGGCAAAAATATGTTTCTAGTTTCAGTTGTCATTATTTCCTTCCTGAACTGAATCTTTTAGCTCTCCCATTTTTGGACATTTTATGCTTTGCATAATAATATCTGTATTTCACTTTCTCTCATTTTACATTCATTTAAAACCCTGCCAGTTTTTTTTAGTTTATGAGCTAAATTATACTGGCAGGGCAGTTACTCGTCAGTTTTTAGTTATAAATCACTTATCACATTGTATTGTATTTTTAGGTTCAAACTGGTTTAAACTTTTGCCAGAAACATGATCGCTCTTGATAGTTGCAGTGAAGTCTGCATTTGTGCACTATAGGGTAGCAGATTTGCAGAAAGCGTTGATCGGCTCACCACAGACGGTTTATTGCGGGTTCGATCCAACGGCTGACAGCCTTCATGTTGGCAACTTGCTGGCAGTCATCGCTCTACTGCACTGTCAGAGGGCTGGACATCGCTGCATTGCCGTGGTAATTAGCTATCTAGAGCACTAGCATTGCAGTAAAAAAAAGGTCATCAATTTGTATAGCGCATCGTCACGAGCATGCGCACGCCTCTAATGCGCTTTCGTCACTAACCAGAGCCGCCTGCCGCATGGCCACCGTGTGCAGCCTGCAAACACAGGCTGGCGCAGCGGCCGGCTAGGCAACCCCAGTCAGCTGTACCATGGTCCCCACCTTCCGTAACCCATATAAATGAGTTATTACTCATTTTACCGTCCCTCGGAGGGTAGAAGGCTAAGTCAACCTAGAAGTGTCCATTTTTCTGCCTGTCTGACAGACCGAGTGACGAACAGACAGACAGACAGCCAGTCTGTCCATCTGTTCGTTATTCTGTTTGTCACTCTGTTTCGATTATTCGATCTGTACATCTGTCTGTACATCGGTCGGTCCATCCATGTGTCTTTATCTCGACCCATCTGTGAAGAAGATTTATACTTAGTGTCAAATTCCACTACACGGACGAATGCACAAAATGTTGTACAACATCACCCACGGACGAGGTGCCAACAATTCTACAACATGTTGCCAACTTGTTGAATGAATGAATATGTCAATTTGTATAGTGCCCAACGGACGAACATTTTGCCACATGTCGAGATGTTGTGCTCCGACACTGCCAGAGCCCAACGTGTTGCCAACAATGTTTGCATAGTGGAGTTTGATGCCAACAAGTTGTACAACAAGTAGGAACGACCAATAGGAACGAAGCGTTCCACCACGTGATTGACGATGCAGTTGATGTAAACATGAGAAGCAGACGAGAGGGCTTCAATTTTCTGACAAAAGTGTGATAAATGTATTTTATAATGACCAGAACTGTGTAATACTAAACTCAGCGCTACGGAAAAGACCAAGAAATTGTGAGGTCTTTGGGCCGAAAAGTGCTGGTAAATACGGGATGACCTATATGTAGTCACAAAAACATGCCAGAATAAAATGTGCTAGTCTTCTTCCGTCCCTCCATTTTATCCACTATGACTCGTGTAAACAAAATGTAGCACAACATCTACAACTTGTTCATGTCTCATCCGTTGCTGGTATCGCCACTAATGGACGAGACGCCAGCAATTCTACAGGATGTTGCCAACTTGTTGTACAACGTGTTGTGTGTTCGTCCATCTAGTAGAGTTTGACACTTACTGGTAGTTATAATACTAGCTACCAGTGCAATGATTAATTAATTGCCAGGTTAGTATATTGCTACATAGATAAATAGTGGGTATGGCAGATGACTCATAAACCTGCTGACACTGAACAGGTATACCATCTCAGTATATAATTATCCACTAAGGTTAAGTTGCATGGCTTGGTAGTCTAACGGTAACGTGTCGGACTTGTAATCCTGAGGTCACTCAGGGACACAGGTTCGACTCCGCACAAGGACACTGCTGGGACCTTAGGCAAGTTGTTCACACACATGTGCCTCTGTCACCAAGCAGTATAATTTGGTACCGGTCAAAGGGCGGTGATGCCCCAAGGCTGGGAAGGTAACCGTAGGTCTGGCGTCGCACTGGCCACGCATCACGACTCAAGTGGTTTATCCACCTACGGGCTCAACGGCTGCGAGTGGGAGATGAGCACCCCACCTACGCCCCAGCTGGGGCATGGCTCCCTTTACCTTTTTTACCAAGGTTAAGTCAGCCTTTCATCCCTCTGTAGAAGTAAATCAAGTAACTTGGGTTAACATTCACTTGTGTCAGGTGGCTGTTAACACTGTGATCTCATATAGTAGGCTATGCTTCGGTGATTTCCGGTAGGTTTCTCATAAAGAGTTGTGGATACATTAAATTTCTGCTTTGAAAATATAATCGTTGCATGATGCAGTTAACTGCAGAATTTGTCATATGACATCTGCAACCTGTTGTGCAATTACTTCACTGCTGCATTTTATTGTTTACTCAGTAAAGCCCAAATTCCATTACGCCGACTTTGTGACAAAGTCCGGGACAAGTTCCCGACAAAGTCACGGACTTGTTGCGGACACAAATCATGAAAGTCTGCGACACAAATCACGTCGCCGACTTTCATGATTTGTGTCCGCGACAAGTCCGCGACTTTGTCGGGAACTTGTCCCGGACTTTGTCACAGACTTTGTCGTCGACTTTCCCCGTGCATTGTAATGGACTAAATTCCATTGGAGCGACACAAATGGGTTTGTCACGGACTTTGTCGCAAACATCTCGACATGTCGAGGTGGTTTGTGTCTGCGACTTTCGTGATTTGTGTCCACGACTTTCCCCGTGGGGAAGTTTCGGTGAAAGTCGGCGTAATGGAATTTGGGCTTACACAGAGATGATAATATGTGTCAATGGCATTGTGACAGTGGGATAATCTTTTTCCATATTAATTTTAGCCTGTAAGAAAAATTTTGTCAATTTTTTCAAAAATAAAAAATTGGGTTGGAAATCTCTCATTTTGCAGAATTTATGGGCAGAAGTGAAATTATAAGCACCCATAATCTCCTTCGCTAATGATGTGCATTTGCCCAGCTCGGTGGTGCGACGTCTCGTATTGGTGATCCAAGCGGTCACTGGACCGATCGCAAGCAGCTGAGCTTGGATACGGTTGAACACAATATGCTTGGGATCCAAGATGACATTGAGCGAATTTCCATGAACCACCAGCAGTATTTCGCTTACGGCCAGAAATCCCGCACATTGCCGCTGATGTAAGCATCCTGTTGTATATAAAAAGTATTGCCATGGTAAATGCTAAAATTACTCACTGAGTCGAAAATACAGGGCATCAGACTTCTTTTACATATCATTGTTAAAGTTTTTTGCTCACACATTCTGTGGAATATTTCTGATAACCATTTGTACATTTAAGGTGTAGCGGAATTTTAAGTGATAGTTTTATCACACTTTTTGTCACATTGTGCTAGAAGATAAAAGTTATATAGCATGGTTTTTGAATCACTGTGTATAAAAAAATCTTGACCCCCGTGCTGACATTTTGTGTGGCCGTTTGCTAGCTAGTTATTTTCATATATGAACTAGAAATACGTTCTATGGAAAGAGGTATCTGTTTGATTGCCATGCTATATAGCCTAGCAGCTGCGTATAAGGGGGGTAGGTGCAAACAGGGTGCAATTATCTTTCACGGGGGCCGAGTTGTAGTCAGTTTTGTCTCAAAATTTGTTGCCATGGCAACGGGTCGGCAGGGGAGAAATTATAACAACACTATTGGATAGCCCGGGCCCGAAAATAGGGGGTAGGTGCAAACAACGCGCAATTATTTTTTACGCGGATCGAGTTACACCACTTTGAAATCTCCATTGGCTGTAATGCAAAATTTTGCAATTTTTCAATGGTTGCTATAGCAACAGAGGTCGTTAGGGGGTAAATTTAAATGACACTGTTAGATTGCTTGACCTTGAAAATAGGGGGTAGAAAAACACAGCATGCAATTATCTTTTGCGGTGACCGAGTTATACCATTTTGAAGTCCCCATAGGCCGTAATGCAAATTTTTGAAAATTGGGTTAAAATAGTGGAAGGAGTTATCAGATTTTTGTCTTAAACAAACTCGATCTTACTTTTCAGGCCTCGAATCACTGTGCAAAATTTCGTCAAGATAGAATCAAAATTGCGGCCATAGGAGTGTTTACAGATGGACAGACAGAATGACAAAAGTGATTTTATAATCTGTCTGCTATATCAGTGGGACAGATAAAAATCGCAATACACATTTTGTTGGGAATTTAATTATGAGTACCAGCTGTGAAATTTGTGACAATGATGTCACTGTAACATGATTGGTAGGCAATGCATTGAATATGGCATCATCATCGTAATGTCATTCACAGCTGGTAGCCATGAGTAAAATCTCTGCAAAATGGTTTTTTTCTGTTTTGAAATTTGACCAAATGATGCCATTTTTAAAACTATTAATGGAACAATGCTTATAATTACCGCCCCCATCAGTTATAGTATGTTGTTAAATATGTGTCAGAATTCTGGACAACCGAGAATGGTATAAGGACATGAATGTCGTCAGCTTTCTGTGCGACGTCGGACGAAATTTCCGAATGGGAACCATGCTCAGTCGACACAGGTTCGCAACATTCTTGCCAGGGTTGGCAAAACCATTTGTAAAAAGTCCGACTTCATGGGTTTGGGGGTTTATTGGCTGTTTGGAGTTTTTTTTTCTAAAAGGTTCAGCTTAAAACTTAGATGAAAAGTTTGTCAGTCGATTCATCTAAGTTGTTACTTGCTCTTTGAAGCATAGAATATTTAAAACAGTTGCTAATTTATACGTATAGTTGCTTTAAAGACTTGACCATAATAAAATATTTCATCCTTAGACTTAAATTGGATGACGTTTGGGTGGATGTTATTGCGGTTGGTCTTTTACTGGGTTTTAGGTGCTTTTACTGGCTTTTAGGTGCTTTTACCCAGTAAAACCCATGGGTGTCTTCTCAGGTGTCTCACCTTATGGAAGCTTGTAGCCAGACTTTTCCAAAGGTGTGGGGGGAGAGATTATTCCACACTCACCAAAATGGCTTTTCGTCAATCTAGCTACATGGTCTGCAAAGTTCAGTAAGATCTTTCGTTGAGATCCATGACATAGTCCCTGTCGCAGACATATGTCTTTGTTCTGTTAGCTCCAAAATTGCTGTCTTTCATTATTTTTCTGCAGTGTTTTCTGGATTTTGTCATGGGGTGGGGTGTCTGGTTTGATGTGGATTTGTATAATTTAAAAATAGGACTGCGAAAGCTAATGATTAATTAATTAACAATGATTTTTAGAAATTTTTAGAAATTTTCTGACGATGAAAAAAATGTTATCGTTACATTGTCATTCGCAGTTGCTTGACTAGAAGGTTCTGGCCTTGAAGGTACATCTAAAACCAGATGAAAATGTTTAGTTGAAGTACTCAGTCCCATTGAAACAAAATTTGCAAAATATTAGCTTGGTACTAGCATAATATGTGATCACAGCAATACTCCATTTTTCAGGTAACAAGCTGATTTATTTTTGTGTTATCAATGATGTAATTGATCATTGGCTATCTGGTGTGATTTTGACTTGTCCTGGTTCATTAATAGCTTTAAGTTTTTTTAAAAATTTATTTGATAGTAATAGCTAGTAAATTTGACTGTGGTTGCATCTTGTGGATGAGTCATGATGAAAACTACTTGCTTAACCTACAACAAAAACATGAAAAACAAACTGTGTGTTAAAATTATGGTTAAAGTGTGATTAAAATTAATTTTCAGTGTCCCCCTCAACACTGTTTAAGGGGCGCCTTGCAAATTTGCATATTGACTGATTCACTGATTGAAGTGATTAGCAGAATTAATCACTCAGGAGCTGTGTAATAACTAGAAACTCTGCTGAATATAGATCCTTGCTTGTGTTGATGTCCAGTGTGGAATCTCGGTTAAAAAGTCCCGAGGGCATGTGTCTAACTGAGTTCATGTACCAGGTCTTCCAGGCATATGACTGGCTTTATCTACTCCGCAACTACGACTGTACACTACAGGCATGCATTATTTGTAGAGCGGTCAAATTGATGCATTAATTAATGCAATTATGCGTTAATAAATTAACGGCATACGTGCATTAAAAAAATTAACACGCAGTAAAATAATAATGTGCATACGTAAATTTATGTTAATTTACTAAATTCCGTAAAGCAAAAGTTCCAATATTCCGTTAAACTGCGGTTATTTGACAATCAAATGAATTCAACTAAACTGTAGTTGCTGTTCTATCGCTACTGTAAATAAATAATTATTTCAGCAACAGGCTAATAAATTTCTATGCTAGCTGTGACGGCAGTTATTGTTGATTATACGTTTAAAAAGTGTTTTTAACTTTCTATATTCTACAGGTGCCCCCCAAACGTCTCTGGACCTGGGGTAACTTACCCTTACCCTACTTTTCTTCTCGACCGGCCTGGGTGCGTTAATAATGCGTAAATTAATGTGTTTAAAAAATTAACGCAGTGCATTAATGCATTTTAAAAATAAACGCTTCGACAGCTCTAATTATTTGTGGTAGTGCCAGTAGTAATAATGGTAGCAGTAGTGGTAGTAGTAAGAGTAGAAGTAGAAGCAGGAGTAGTAGTAGTTGTTGTTGTTGTAGTAACAGCAACAGCAGCAGAAATCTGCCTTGCTTTTAGGGAAATAACACTGCTGAACGTTTAGCGTTTAAAAATGCAGTTAATTAATGTCAGTCGAAAATTCAAACAGTCTGACTGTTAAAATCACGTTTTAAAGTGTTCCCCTTTCGTGTGGATACATTTATGCAGTCACTCACATTTTTTGCTTTATCGATAGTGTTCTGATCAAAGCACCAGTCTTTAGTCAGTCGTTCTTTCAGATTGTCGACGTCGTGGATCTGGCAACAGTAGACTTGCTCATTACTGCATATTTTCCCAAATCGTGTGATCCACTAGATATGGACCATAGAAGCAGGGGAGCAGTTTTCAGACACTAGTCTTTTAGCACTGTGAGCATTTTGATTAAACGTTGATCTTCCTTTGAAAATATTTTGTCCATTTATCAAAAATAAGCACTGGTGTTACTGATGATATCGGCCAATAACTGCAGATCTGTAACAACGCTTTGAAGAAAATGAAAATCTTTCTAATAAAATGGCAGATTTCTTGTAAATTCGGTGTCAGTGACAATGTCACATTGTATGGGTTAAATTTGATTTGATTTAGTGCAGGTTTGTACAGGGTGCGGCAAAAAAGTAGTCCCCTAAAGTTTTCACCATTTTCTCAGCAACTGCTTGGAATTTTGACTTGAAATTTTACAGGTTTATTTACAGAAACGTTCTACATCTAACTGCCAAGTGAAATATGATTCTGTTGAAAAACAATGGAATTATAGACTTCTGAACATGACTGCTTTCTCATTTTTTAGCATTAAAAATGTTTAAGCTAAAAATGCTATTTAATTTTCAAAAAAACGGTTACCACATTACTGCCTATGACGTTACAGTGACGCTTTTACAAACAGTAATTTATTTTGTTTATAAATTATCACTAAATTGTCGTTCTTTTAAAGCAATCGCTGGCTGCCCACTGGGTTCATCTTCCAGCAGGACAGCGCATCAGCACACACAGCGCATAACTCCACGCAGCGCACAGAACTGGCTGCAGGCCAACTGCCCAGATTTCATCAGAAAAGACCAATAGCCTCCAAATTTGCCAAATACGAATTCAGTGGACTATCACGTGTGGCGTGCAATGTTGGAGCTTACCGCAAGCTTAAAACAAAGCCGAAAACAATCACGGAACTCAAGGAATCGCTTCAGTTTATCTGGAGCAACCTACCACAAGGACCGATCGACAAGACTGTGAAAGACTTCTCAAATTAAGAGACTGAAGGCTTGTGTTGGAGCTTGGAGCTGTCGGTGGACACTTTGAACATTCACAGTGACAATGGAATTCTGGCATCTGATCATTAGTTAACTGTGTTGTTTGACTTGTTTCGACGATGTTATTAAACTGGTGTTGTAGCTTGAACATTTTTTCACGCTGAAAAATTGGTAGGCGATCATGTCAAAAAATCTATAACTTCGTCATTTTTCAATGGAATCAAATTTTATTTGGTATTTAGCTGTAGAACAATTCAGTAAATATATCTGTAAAATTTCACATTAAAACGCTAAATGGTTGCTGAGAAAACAGCAAAAAACTTTGGGGGATTCTTATTTTGCTGCACCTCATAGTTGTTATTTCATTTTCTTCAGGTGGCTCAATTTTTGCTGGACACTACAGGGTGGGCCAAAAAATGTATAACATTCTGAAACTTTTGACATATGATGTGCCTTTTTACTGGTAACTGTTGCTAAGTTATTGACGATCAAACAGGTCCTTTTATTCGGCCCACCCACTATGTGGCGATTTTCTATAATTATGGCTTTGCTGTGTTATTGTAGATTGGTGGCTCAGACCAACTAGGCAATATTGTATCCGGCTTTGAACTCATCAGTCGGTTAACCGATAAACCCGTGTACGGTAACTATTTTATTATTGTTACCAAAGAACTTATACACATTTTTTATGATTGACAGAAGAAAAATTGTAGGATCAGCTTATTTGACATTGTTAATTTTTAGAGCTGTCAAGGTGTTAATTTTTTAACGCATTAACGCTGTGCGTTAATTTTTTTAATGCATTAATTAACGCGTAAATTAATGCACTCAGTCCTGTCGAGATGGAGAGTAGGGGGTAAATTACCCCGGGCCCGAGACGTTTATGGGACCCGCCTGTAGAATATAGAAAGTTAGAAAAATGAAAAAAGTTTAAAAACACATATAATGTTTATTTTTTAAACATATTTTATTAGAAATTTATTAACCTGTCAATGAAATAAATAAGTAATTGTTTATTTACAGTAGTGATGAAACGAAAACTAGTTTAGTTACTTGATTTCATTCGATTGTCATATAACCGCAGTTTAATAGAATATCCGAACTTTTGCTGCACACAATTTAGTAACTGAATGGAATAAATTTACGCATGTGCGTTAATTTTTTTAATGTGCGTTAATTTTTTAACATGCGTTAATTTATTAACGCATTAACGCGTTAATTAACGCGTCAACTGAGACAGCTCTATTAATTTTGTTACTGTATGTACGCTGTACAATTAAATATGTCAGAGCTATAGAGCATCACTCCTCATCTGCCACTGTGAGACAACAGATGTTTTGTGGCTCCGGCCTTAAACTGTGGAGCAGCCTGCCAGTTCATCTGAGACAAACTGACATAACTTTGAACAGTCTATGGGGCTTAAGGTCATTTAGTTTGGGCACTGAGATTGCGCCGCATTGCAACTGGCTGTTAAATAAATAAATGTACAAAACATTAGTTTATACACTTGTTAACGGCAACATTTAAGGAATTGCACATCGAAAACAGAAAAATTACAAAAGGTGATATTGCCCGCATCACACTGACTGTGTGTCAATGTGCTGCTGAATAATATCACCTTTTGTAATTTTTGCTGTTTTCGATGTGCAAGTCCTTAAATGTTGCCATTAACAAGTGTATAAACTGATGTTTTGTACATTTATATTTGCTGTTTTATTACTAAAATACTGTTTTCCTACTGGTGATCAGTTACAAAGATATTGCGCTTCAGATTTTGTCTTACAGTAGCCAAGC
>Ga0209367_1009867_pt1 | contig 12877 bp, 10 predicted proteins | sample WorMetLIZISLAND2_FD_187412 | JGI IMG/M metagenome (GOLD analysis project Ga0209367, IMG submission 187412) | Marine gutless worms symbiont microbial communities from Max Planck institute for Marine Microbiology, Germany - Olavius geniculatus... ... | reverse complement strand
TGTGGCCAAGCATGCGTCGGATGATAGGCGTCGCGGCCCGTCGACGTCACCGAGGCGTCAGCGTGTAACTTCTAGGAGCCGTTCACCCAGACGTTCATCGAGAGATGGTGCCTCAGATCGGCGTTCGGGGAAGATCTCACTGTCGCTGGACGAGTACCGCAAGATGATGATGTATGGTCGTCGTCGCTGGAGATAGAGCTTTTGAAGACTGTCACAAGAACTGAGTTACTTACCTAGCGTAGATTTGGTTTAGTTGTTATGTGACACTTTTGTTGCAAGACTTGATTATATGCTAGTATTTTTTTACTTTTGTTTTTTTGCACTGTTTGCTAGTTTGACTAGTGATTCTATGTTATTCTGATCGATTTGATTGTGGAACGATTTAATTTAGTTGTATAGCCGAGATTGCTGTCGAGGACGACAGCCTGGCGGGGCGGACGATGGTGTGGCGAGTGTCGCCATCGCCACTTATGTTTTTCCCTTTTTTGATAGCTTTATTAATATAATGTGTGCTTTCAGTTGTGGCCAGGTTAGTCCAGCATACCGACGTTAGAAGTTTCTTCTTCTTTCTTTTACTGGCCGTCTCACTCACCTCATTTCTCATGAGGATCCTCACCTCACTTTATTGTTTATCGCGAGTATCCTCACTCCTCGCGAGCGTCCTCGCCTCACCTCATTCCTTGTGAGGATCCTCAGATCCTCACTTAGAAACCTATAAAAGGAAGCGAGCTGCGGCGGCTAGGAGAATTTAGATGAGACAGCCTCGTACTGACAACAGGTGCGTAGCACGTATACTGACCGCCGTGTGCGGTGCGGAATAGGACGGGGTAGAGGCCCGGGTTTTGGCCTGGCTGTACGGCTGCAATAATTGGAATTTAATATAGGCTGTTAATGCGGTCTATTGGTAATTAATTCGTAGTTTAAGTTTGTTGATTTGAAGCTACAGTATTGACTACTTTGTTATTTTTGTTGGGCCTCTATAGTCCGTGTATATGTGTAGCACTGTTTATGCAGTTTTATGCACTTTTGTTCGTTAATAAACTTTTGCATTTTATAATAATTTGTGTTCTCAATGGCCACTGAGGGAGATGACCAGCCGCGGCCAGGCTATGAAGGCCGTGACTGGAGTACTGAGCGTAAGCATGAACCCGATATGACCCAGAGAGAATGCCAGAGTCGGACGGAGTGGATGGCGGTCGGCGACGGAGTTCATTACCGGATGCAGCACCATCAAGGAGACAGCGACTTGGAAGATGCAGCATCAGTTGAAGACCATGCAGAATCGCTGCCACCGGAAGCTGAATCTGTCGTCGACGATGTGAGAAGAGAGAAACTTGTAACCCAGCTTGCGGTTCATAGCACGTCCGATGATCTACCGACACGGGCGTGGCAAGCTGGAGGCGCCACTCAACCAAGCGTCTGTACGCCCTACGACCCAAAGGTTGCCCAACAACCGACAACATTAGGGCGTCACGTTACATTATCATAACTGATGACAGGGTATAGTGTTAACATATTAAAATGACGATTTACGATGTTGCATTCATACATTTATTGAATAGCCTATGCCAGATGGCAGCAATACAGTAGCCTACAATAGTAAACATGCAGTAATAAAAATACAATGGTAAAATACTGTGCCTAAGATCAGTGGCTTCTATCCCCCATATTAGGAATCGAAATCAGGTGCAACTTTCCCCCACTTTTGGGCTTAAGGTTCCCTCTCCAATTTCAAGCTCAAGTCCCTCCACTTTCGAACTCAAGTCCCCCTTTTGGCTCTGCTCCTCTCTAGGGGTATTTTTTGTTAAAGATAAATTACAAAATAGAGGGGGAATAAAAAAGGGAACAGTTTTGTTAAGGGTGTTCATTGCCCAGTAAAAAGTCTTGTTAAGAGTTAGATTGCCCAGTGGAACAGTTTTGATCTAAATCCTCAACAAAACTTCCCCCCTCTATTTTTCACTGGGTGCAAGCTGCACCCACCAGCTATAGGGATAGAAGCCACTGCTTAAAATAAAGTTAAAATACAGCAAAAAGTTATGTAGAATATAAAACACAGTCACAATTCAATTCAACCACTGCTACCGTGTACATAGTCCTATGATGCATTTATACAGTGTACGGTTATGTTCGACAGTCTACCGTGTTCAATGGCAAAACGCATTAAAACTAGATTTTTATTAATTTACCATGAAAGATTCAGCTACAGATCAATTTCGTTATATGAGCCAATTGAACTTAGCCTAGATATGTAAATCAAGCATTAATACTTAAGTTTCCATCTAGCATAACAGTACGGCTGTAGACAAACTTTCTTTCCCAATTTGCCGAAAAACGTATAAAATAGACATAATGCGTTTTACCAAAGTAGGGTAGAAATAGAAAGCAGCATTAACCCTATAGCGTTTAAACGCTAGCGTTCATGTAGCGTTGATGTAGCATTGACGAGCGCATGGAACAAGAGATTCAGTGACCTCGTGTAGCTGGTCAGGGGGTCAGGGGGGCGAAGCCACCCTGAAGCTGAAGCACTTTTGGTTTTTAGACGTTCAACGGAAGCCACAAATTTACCCACTTTTGTAAACTTTAGAGACGCAAAAAAATCAAATATTTGTGTTATAGTTGCAAAAAAATCATGAGTGGCCATGAAATTGGGGGGGCTAAAACAAAACTGGGGGAAGGATACCTGTGCCCCCCGGCCTGGGCCTAAAACCGCCACTGGCCACAGTACATCCGTGATGGACAGACGGACGGACGGACGACAACCCACATGTGACAACAGCTCGACCGTTACTAAAGTACAGTCGACTAAAAATTAACGCACATGGGTAAGTTTACTAAATTCTGTGAAGCGAAAGCTCCAATATTTACCTTATATTAAATTGCGGTTATTTGCAGTGGCATTTCTAGCCCTTAATATCTGGGGGGCATGGTCCCATAGCGAGCGCGGTAGCGCGAACCTATAATGGGATCTGAGGGCGGAGCTCCCAACGGGATCCATGGGCAAAGCCCTTGATGAGGGGTCAGGGGGGAAAGTCCCCCTGAAGCTGAAGCACTTCTGGTTTTTGGGCATTCGATGGAAGCTGCAAATTTGCCCACTTTTCTACAATTTGGTAACACAAAGAAATCAGATTTTGTGTTATCTTTGCAAAAAAAATCGTGGGTGGCCACGAAACTGGGGGGCTGGAGCATAACTGGGGGGGCTGTGCCCCCCCGGCCCCGGCCTAAAACCGCCACTGTATATACAGCAAGTCTTTTGATATATTAATTAAAATGTAACTGAAATACGGCGATATTGTATACAGCTAATGTTCAAAAAAAGAAATAGTGTAATAGTCAGCAAAGTGTCACTGTCACTTTCACTCGAAGCGGACTGTGCGTGCGACGGCACGCAAGGTCTCTTTCACCGTCTTCTATAGCTTCTATAGCCATCACGTGGCGCTGCACAGATGGTGTGCAGTTGACGCTGCGGAATCTCGACGGACATCTTGAGATGCGTTGCCGGCAGCAGTGTCGTGGACGTCGCGGCCGCACCCTGCTGCAGTGACTCGATGGCGCACCACACTAACGTGCGGTTACGACCGACCAACGCAGCGAAGCCCCTATTCCACGTTTCGTCCGGTCGTCGCCGTTCAGCGTTGCGACACGCATGTTCTAGGTAGACACCGGGAACAGCGGCCGCAGCGAACGCAGCGTGATGCGCGGAACAGGTACGCCGCCGCCGCCGTCGTCGTCGTCAGCCACTGCAGCAGGTCGCTAGCAGCTTCTGTAGCTTGTCGGTCTCATCCACGTCGGTTAGGGAATGCATTGGTTCTTGCCAGTTGCTTACTGTCCAGCCTACGGGTGCCGAGGCATCTGGCACTGCAGCCACAAAGCAGTGATGGGCAAAAGTTAACTACAAGTTTGCTAACGAACACTTGACTTAATTTATGTGGTTTCGATCACTAAGTTTAAACCAGAAATCTGAGCTAATGCTCATTAGACGCGCGACAGCCTAGTGCAGTTCCTATTGGCTGGTAATCTTGGTCTCTCTCCATCCATTTCGTCGTAATTCACTTTTTTTGCAAAAAAATCGCTAAAAATGACTATTTTTAGAGTTCAAGGTCAATCAACGTCGTCAGTGTTGACAATCTTATGAAGCTCGTCGCCAGTGCTTGTTATGATAAGCAGCATGTCTGTGCCTATCTGCAAACATTTTAACGTTAGTCGAGCCATTAACGGTAGAAATCGTAGAATAACGCCTTTTAGGGCGGTACCCTATTTGTCCTCCTCGTTCGTGGGGACCCCCTGCACCCAGTGACATGAAATTTTGTCCCGAAATACTAGGGGACTCTAGGCTATAATAAGGTAAAAAACCGAAGTCTCTATCTCACCTGGGCTCCAATCGGTACCGAGTTGTGACAGACAGACAGACACCAAAACGGAATTACCACAGCTAATACGCGCTCTGCTAGCTCTCACGCATAATACAACATTTCAATTTTAAAACAGTACTGTAATTACGTTTTAATTGCCTGGCAAATCCAGTGTAGTATAAAAGTACTTCAGCAGATTGAGCGATTTCGCAATTTTCACTTTTTTTGCAAAAGGTAAAAGTGTAAATTTCACTGACTGTTGAATATGTGTGATTCAGTTGGTAACAAATGCGATTCGATTCGAAATAATTTTGATGCAGTTTAGTTAACTGGCGATTTAAGCTTCAATGAATTTTAACATGCAACTAGTGATTACTGGATGTAGATAGCGAGAGGTCAAATAGGCCGAGAGTACGGCCTTCGCACAGCAACAGCGACCGACAGGGTCCGACTTCCGGTCGCGGAGAATAAGCCATTTCCACGAGGTTACTGAATCACTTGCTCCATGCGCTATTGACGCTACATCAACGCTGCCTTCGAACGCTGCAATCAACGCTAATATATCACACGTAAAGAAATTTGCTTATTTATTTTCTTGCATGAAGTTTGTTTATGTTTATGTTTACATCTGGGGAACAGGAGAGGTTCGAACGCAATCTAATTCCCTGTACGAACGCTGCAATCAACGCTAGTATAATAGACGTAGAGGAGTTTTGCTGTAAATTCATGATTTGCAGTGATAAGTTGCATAGTATGGAATTGACGACGTTAGTAAGTGGCATCCGTGTTCGAGACTGCGTGCTGGTTGTCGTCTGTTCGTTCGCTATCTATCTGTTACGGGCGAGAAATCACTTCGATCTGCAGCCGGCCTGGCGTAGCCATGTCGATGCGCAGACGGTGTACGCCAACGGCCGCTACCCTGGCAAAAACGAGCATCTGCCGAGACCCATTGTGACTGACCTGGATGGTGATGGAAACATGGAAGTTGTGCTGGTGACTGGTAGCTTGGAGCTGCAGGTCTGTGTACTCCCTCAGCGAGACAGTCAGATGCCCTCAGCGCGCACGCTGCCGAGTCTGGACGTCCAGCAGTCAGTTGAGCTGGTCATTAACAGGGACGAAACTGACAGTCATCGACCTATTGTACTTGACACGGGATATATACTGCCGGCCATGGCTGAGCATCAGCAACGAACTCAGGTACAATACGTGAGTTCATGTTTCGTCGAGAAGTAGGATTATGGCTTCAGTCGACACTGTCTTTTAGAATAAATACCAAGATAATCGGAAACATGAACTGAAGTTAGAATTCGGTGTTATCTTTCTTCTAAGAACCAACATTTCCGACTATCTACCAGATAAGAAGAAAGATAATCGGAAACGGCAGCCAACACCAAAGTTAATCCGAACATTACCGATTAACACCAGACAGCTCCAATGCAAAAGAATAGGCGTATTTTCTTAGCAATTAGAAACTTTCTAATTGGTTTTCAGTTCACTTTTTAATCTATAGATAAGAAGTAAGTTAATCGGATTCGGTTCTTAGCGGATGTCAGATTAAGCGGATGCCGATTAGAAAAAAGATAATCCTACTTCTCGACGAAACATGAACTCACGTGATATCTTATACTGTTTGTTATCACGTGATGGCATTGGATTGGATGCTTTTAATCACAAAGCAGTCATAACAGAACTGGAAACAAAAGTATGTAGTGTGATAGATTACGTTTGTTATGTTAGAATTTTATAATGGTATGAACATAAGAGGTAATAGCCTGTGTCCACTATCTTGATACGATACAATACGATACGAATGACTGCTTAGGTATCATATAATTATTAGGCAAGTGTTGCGTGGAGAGCCAGCCCGCATATAGATTAAGTGGCTTCCATTGCTTACCATTTTGCTATACAGATGCAGGCTGTGAGCCCTGTTCCTGATCTCAAACCTTATTTTAGGCTTAAAACCATGACTTTTTTTTACTACATTCAGTGAGTAAGCCAAAGTGAGTGTTGCACCAGCTATTAGCAAGCAGCTGCAGCTGCCCAAATAAATGGCTTGCTGTGCTATGAGTAGGTTATATTTTATATTGAAGAAAATAAGTCTAACAATACTTATAACAACATATAGGTTACGCATGACAACTTAAAGTTTGTTTTTTTCATGTTTACATTCTCGTGGTACCGTACTTGAAACATTAATATAGTTATCGGGTGATAACATTATTGAAAATGATTGTAATTTTGTTTCATGTAGGTGATTGTAGTGCTGTATGATGACTGGACGGTGAATTGCTATGACAACCGCCTTCAGTTACTTTGGTCTCAAGTTTTGTTCGATGTCACTCATTCCGAGTGGCGTCGTTACAATGTTCGCGCTGCCGGGCTACTTATTAGTCCTCATAATCTGGCATCTGGAGACAATGGCACCATAATAGTTACTGCCAGCTTTGTGCACTCGGATCACAATATACGGTTTGCCGTACATCACTATAGTTGTATTGTATTAGTTACTTGCAGTGCAAACATTATACCAGCTACATATATTGGCTGATACATTATTTGCATTGTTCGTAAGTAAATTATGTGTAAGTATGTTATTTACAGCAGACAGTGTCAGCAAGAAAACTGCTAAATCTTGGGCACTGCAGTAGTTTTCAGTTTCAACATTTTTTTACTTTTTATCTGAGTATATATTTTTGAACTATGCAGTTTTCATGTTCAGTAGGATGTTTTAGGAAGATTTAAATGAATGTATGTGATACCCATCCTGTAACAATAAAAGATAGTATGGTTAGTATAGAAAATTTTGTGTGAAGTGCAATGTGTTGCCAAAATGTGTTGCCAAAACAGAACTTTTCACTAGCTGTACTTGTGTTTTTTTCTAGAAGTGATTGCTGATTCATATCATGATTATGCAGAATGATAGATTATAAATTCAGAATTCAGAATAGCAAATGATTATGAAGTTGTCTACAATATGTACTCGAGTATAAGTTGATTCATATATTGTTGACTCCCAGCTTTTAGGGCAAAAATCTTTCCAAAATTTTTTTACAAGTACTCAAGTATGTAAAATATTTGCCTGCTTGCAGGTGCATTTGTCTGTGTCAAGTGGCAGATATGATCCTGTATGGTATGTGATGCTCTGTAGCTTGAGATGGTTCAGCTATGATCACCCTTTGATCTTTTCAGTTGGATTCTGTGCTTCGGTGTTGTTGATTGGTAGCTTGAACAATGTTTGACCCGTAAAACATTCTTGTTAAAGGTTTCCAGTTAGCTGAGCATTTTGGTGACCTGTTTTGGTGTGTATTAACTGAGTTATATTATATTAGTTGTAGTAACAGAAGCAGCTGGCAAGTTTGTATGTACAGTCTGTACACAATCATGTGTACAGACTGTATGTGTGCATTAATTCACAATATTTTCGCAGTTTGCTAATAGTTAAGGTGAAACTTGCAGGCTGAAGTGAAGCCATATCACTGGAATATTTTACATACTTGTGTACTTGTGAAAAAATTTTGGAAAGATTTTTGCTTTAAAAGCTGGGAGTCATCAATTTATATGAATCAACTTACACTCGAGTATATATTGTACAGAAATTCATAATCATTTGCTATTCTGAATTCTATTCTATTCTGTTCTGAATTGCTATTCTGAATGCTATTCTAATGTTTTTAGGGCAAAGCCTCTTAACACCAGACATCACAGTGAAGGTGCTGTGCACTCAGACATTGCTGGTGATGACACCCAAGCTGACCGAGGTGATGACAAATACACGCATCTGTCATCATTCGCTCTCAGTGGCAGCGATGGCGGTGTCCGATGGCACCATGTTGCAGGAGATTTTGAGAAGAGTCATGCTAAGGTCTTGAACAGTTGCACTTGCTGGTGAATTGTGAAGAACTTTCTTGGACTTTTATGCTGCAGCTTTAGCATGTCCAAGAGGGCTGCATATGTTAGCATGCAGTAAGCTCATCCTGTGAGAGTGTTGACCTTTCTTTATGTGTTTTAAAGATTGAGTCCCATATGGAATGTGCCATGATACTAATTGCTTATGATTAGAGCTGCTATACTAGTAAGGGACCTACTGATGGTTCATAGTTTAATAGTTAACTGCTCAAAATTTAATCACACTAGTTAATCATTATTATTTTAAACCATGAAGTAAACTGTGATTATTTCATCAGTATCTCTAAGGATGCATGTGCTTTTGCACACACTCAGCTGAGTAATCGAGTAAAATGAGTTTTTTTATCCAGTCTAAGATTAGTGTTCAGTCATATTCTCTCGAGAAAGAGATGATTCTTTGTTGTCAATGTATCCAGCTGAGCTAAAAAGTAAAAAGACATTCACGTGGAACAGATGTCAGGATACATTGCGATTACATAACTACAATGCTTTAGTGATATTAGTCATTAAAGTTTGTAAATTTAAAAAAATTAATTGCGTTAATTTTTGTAGCTTTGCTTAGCAAGCAGCTCTGCTTGGGTAAATGTTACTGTCATTTATAGGTTGTGAGAAAGATGATACTAATTCACTTATTGCATTATTTAGTGGTGTGTTTAATAATTGGTGTGTAGCTTGGTAGTCTAACATAGCATGTCAGACGACTGATTGCAAGGTTGCTGGTTTAACTCTTGCTCAGTCCACTGCCAAGTAACAACTCTGGGCAAGTTGTTCAGACCCACATGCCTCTGTCACCAAGCAGTGCAATTTGGTACCAGCTTAAAGGTCCATGGCCACGGTCAAACTCACTCGCGCAATTTCTGTAGATTTAGATTAGACTTTTAACCTTGCATATATAATATGTCGATTTGAGCTTCATAAATATATGAAATCAATGCGCAAATTCAAACGAAATGCGGCATTACGTTACGTTATGCGAAATATTCTAATCCATCAGTGCCCACAGTGACGTCATGACCCTAGCCCATATAGATCATGAATATTAATGGCTAGCCGATGACGTCATCATTCTAGGCTAGGCCATAGCCTATAATAACGTCATGAATATTAATTCATGACGTCTATAGGCTAAACTCATGACGTCACAGCAGGTCATCATGGCGGCGCGTTTTCTACGTCGTTTTCTTAGATCGTCGACTTCAAAGGTAAATTTTTCCGTGTTGACAGAACGCTCGGCGCCGATATTACTGTCAAAGTTATCATAAAATTCTGCACTTTCAGGAAAATGGATAAAATGTATATGTTAATTTTGGTGACCACGGACCTTTAACTGACGAGAAGTTTATGGCAGCATGTGGGAGTGGTCTGGTCTTTGACCCATATAACTGAGCTGTGTTTGCACTCGTGCCAGCTTGGAGTTTCAGAAATGGAGATAAATGCCGCTTGCATCGGTCGCAGAGCTGCGAGAGAGCACTGTTGGGGGTGGCAATTTTAATAACTGTTCAACTTAATCACAATATTTTCACAGTTTGCTAATAGTTAAGGTGAAACTTGCAGGCTGAAATGAAGCCATATCACTGGAAGCTGGGATTGAAGCGAGCACTCTGGCATAGTGGCCAGGTGCACTGGTCTAAATACACAGCGGACCTTCTGCAGCATTTGGTATTGACCTAGTCTCAGTGTTGTGTTGGCTTTTGAATGTAGTACTTTCTTACTTGATGATTTGCTTACTATGTCGGATGTTTTTTGCTGTTATTTTGTTATTTTGACTATTGGATGTGATGTGATGTATTTAATGTACAGGTGTTCTCTCTGTCCATCTATCTTGTCTGGGATATCCAGTGCATTATAGCATTGTAACTAGATGGACGGCTTCACAATATGTTGGCACTGAGTTGATGGATATATGTTTTAGCATAGCCTAATAACGGAATACTAAAGCTGGTAATGATTAAAAAATTTTGATAGTTAATATTTTACAAAACTAACTATTAATTAATCGTTAGTTTTGATTAAAACTAACAGTAGTTATTGTGCAAAAAGTGCATGTTTTGTCAGTTTTGTAAGTCATTTAGCTAACAGCTGTCGCACATGCACTGAGACAACAATAGATGTTTATTATCAGGTTTAAGTGTTTGTTTTATCCAATCACATTTCCCAGAGAAAGCGATTGTCACTAATCAAAATAACGCTTGTCATTGTATCGACTTTTTAATGCATTCTTTAGTAGAAAACTTAATTATCAAAATGTTTATATATACATGTTTGTTTATAAAATATTCAACAGAATAACACGTACATACATACATGCAGCTAAGAAAAATATAATATAAAAAATAAATTATTAATTTGTAAACAATTTAGCAGTTAGCTATGTGATTAATCAACTTCCTTAGTTTGTGCATATAGCCTCATGCATGGCATAGCATTGAAGATACTCGGTTGGACCTTGCTGAACTGCGTCGCACCCAGGTCATCAGCAGTGATCTCAGCTCGGCTGGTGGCATTCAACCGACTTTGGCTCCACTGTCTGATGTGATTGGTCTGCAGCATGAACACATTGTAGGACAGACCTTTGGTGGCATGCAGCCACACAGCCGGCATGAGCATGTCAAGTGGCCCAATGCTGTCCTTATCCACCATGACTCAGGCATTCAGGTATTATGCTCTGTACAGGCTTCTTTGCTACTTTTCCTTCTGCTACTACTTCCCCATGTTCTGGAATAGATAGCATTATAAGGTTGATGACTGTTACATATACACACTTAAAATGGTGAGTTCTGACAATTTTAGGTTTAGGTTTTTTTGTGTGTGTTTTTCATTTGCTGATATGTGTTGTGCTACAACATGGCATTTTACAACACTGTGCCATTTGCATTGATCGTTCATTAGCTTAAAACGCAATTTGGCTGTTAGTTATGTATTTTTTACTATGGTAGTTGTGACGTAACGCTGGCATTGTGGAATGTGCGGTGACAACAAGCTTGCTTGTCTCAGCTGGTGCTGTCAGTTGCTGCAACACTACCTTGCTTTGATGGTGAACTTCAACACATTTCATGATGTTGCCATTACATCACGAATAGGGTGGAATATTCAACTAACAGGCAAATATTGTTTAGATGTTTTACTACTGTGCATATTATACATACATAATTTTGTAAGTCGTGTGTATGATACATATTATATACACCCACTGAAAATTTTGTGGGTATTTATTGTCACTTGACTGAGATATGGAAGAAAAAAGGGTGCCTTTTTATTAAAATATTGTTTGTATAATTCAGGTGTTGTCCTTGATGACCGGTCGACCATTGACTGAACTGCTGCTGGTCGGCCGCAGTCGAGCGAGCTCGTTTGCTGACGTCAACGATGATGACGAAGTTGACGAGGTTCGTGCGGATTTTGCACTGAAATGTGAGGCAGACGTTTCTACCTTTCTGCCACGACCTCGGGCACTGTTTACAGGCCCGCTGTGTGACTCGCCATTCTGGTGGGGTGGAGTCTCCATGTCGAATCTCTTCCAGACTGTTGATGTTGTCAGTGAAGATACACACATCGCGGTGCCTCCTGTTATCATTCCACGGTTAGTAGTGCATTGTTGTAGTAGTTGTTGTTGTTGTTCTGGTGGGATGGAGTCTTTGTGTCAAATTTCTTCAAGACAGTTGATGTTGTCAACGAAGATGCACACATTGCAGTGCCTTTTGTAATTGTTCCATGGTAAGTAGTAGTAGTAGTATTAGTAGTAGTAGTAGTAGTAGTAGTAGTAGTAGTAGTTGTTGTTGTTGTTGTTTTGGTGGGATGGAGTCTTCATGTCAAATCTCTTCCAGACAGTTGATGTTGTCAACGAAGATACACATGTCAAAGTGCCTCTTGTCATTGTTCTGCAGTAAGATGCCAGTGTTGTAGTTGCAGATGTAGTTGTTGTTAGTGTAGTAGTTGCTAGTGTACTATTTGCTAGTGTAGTCAAATTTTTTTCAAACAGTCTATGTCGTCCATAAAGGTAAGCATGTCACACTACCTCCTGTCATCGTTAGATGCATGACGTTTTGATGGCTTCACTTAGAACTTGAATTTATGTAAAAAAACTGTTCAGTTTATATACAGTGTAAGGGTGACATGGTGGTTGTAGATATAAAACAGCACAAATCACAATTTCAAAAGTCAAACTTTACCATTACACAGTCAGCAAAGTTCTTCTGACATTGTGTAATGGTGATGTTTGAATTTTTAAATTGTGATTTGTGCTGTTTTATATCTACAACCACGATGTCATCCTTACACTGTATATAAACTGAACAGTTTTTTACATAAATATTTGCAGTTTTATTGCCGTTGGAAGTAATCTACAGCTGAATAAAATCAGACAGTAGAATAACCACTACAACTGCTACCACAACTACTGCTACTCCTATTTCTACGTCGACTATAAGTAACTTTTACTTTACCATTACCATACTCTACCCCTACCTCTACCTATTGTTACCGTAATCTTACAACTACACTACCACTATCTTGCCCCTATCCTTACTACTACCACTACTACGTATACCGTGATGGGAGTCACATTTTTGACAAACCACAATAATAATTTAAAATGACCCAACACTAGCACCAACGTTGTC
>Ga0209367_1009866_pt1 | contig 12877 bp, 5 predicted proteins | sample WorMetLIZISLAND2_FD_187412 | JGI IMG/M metagenome (GOLD analysis project Ga0209367, IMG submission 187412) | Marine gutless worms symbiont microbial communities from Max Planck institute for Marine Microbiology, Germany - Olavius geniculatus... ... | reverse complement strand
AAAATAGATATGCAAATTAGGCAACCTTCTAACTTGGGGTATTTCTACGTTAGGTCAGTGTCATCAAATGTTCATATACTGAACACGTTTGGTTAACAGATTTCATGTGTGACCATTAAACGGTTAATACTGAATTCCCGAGGATAGAAAACTAAAGAAAGTGTAAATGACTGCCAAGGTGGTTGGTGATGCATCTTGCAGTCTCTTGCACTTTACTAATAGTTTTGCCGTTCTGTTCAACTCGGCTTACTTTGGCATTGGCCTGGTTTTGTTAAAGACCACTTTTAGTTATGTAACAGTTTCTGTCAAATGTTACTAGGCCTCATAAATCAGTAATAATTTTTATAAATCTGATGCCAGCAGTTGTGAAAAGTTTGCTGACATAAATACATTTCGTTTATTGCATATTATCTTGTTGTGTGGTTTGCAGTTGAATACTTTAGCACGGTCGCATTCTTACAATCCTCTCTGGGCTCAGCTTGGGTCAGTGTCATATCACAGTTTCATCAGTTGCTTTTTTTCACGCAACAGCAGCTACTGCTGTAGCGCATATCTTAGCCACCGCAATTCTCTCCGTCCATCTGTCCATCCATCCGTCACATGGGTGGATCAGTCAAAAGATAGGATCCACTAGCTAGCAAGCTAGGATCGCCAAATCTTCACCGTCGACTGCCTGGAAGGCTCCAGTTTCATAATCCGTACAGTTTTTCCATAAATTCGAAAAGGGTGCTAAATGAGAGGGGGTGGGGAAAGTTTGCGATGTTAAGCCAATACGGCTGAGCACGACTGGTTGTGCTGTCTGGCGCTGTCTGACGAGCGTAAAAGAAACATCGTTGCTAGGATGGGTGAGCTTAGATTTCGTTCGCACCGGGCTTTCAAATATGCGCCTCTGTTGCGCGTTCCCATTTGCATTAGCTGGGCTGTTCTTGTATCATAGTGTTAACAAAATGCGCATAATGCAATTTCATATTTTAACTTACCTTAATTTTGAACAGGACCTCATTAGTGATAATGTTGTTTTGCGACTCAAAAGGTGTTCAGTCTGTAAGAAGATTCTGTGCCAAAAATCATAGATGGCTTTTTTCAGAACAAGTTTTGGCAACTGTAATCCTGGTATTAATCTTGTTAGTTATGTATTATGTAACATTAAATAAATGTTTGAAAATTTGCAAATTCATATGTTTTAAGTTCTAAAAGCTTTATGGTATTGAAACATTTCATTATCGTTATTAGTGGAACAGGAACTAGAATTAAATTTAATTTGGGGTGGTGGGTTTACCCGGTGCAGCATTTTGGGTATATACCCGGGTCTCTCAGTCATATTTATAATAGTGATCTTGGCTGTTGCGTTGTCATGACTTGCGGTTTTATTTGTGTTTTTTCTGGCAGCTTGTACTTAAGTCATGTTAAAAGTCCCCTAGTGTAATATAATGTTGTGTGACTGGCAGGGATCTGTATGGAGCTGTGGGTTTTCCACGCTGCGTCACGCGGACGGTGATCGTCGGTAAAGACGTGGCGCTTATTGAACAGATCCTTCGTGTTCTTACTTACTTCATCCGGTGCAGCGAGCTCACCGAGAACACGGAGGAGTGTCCCTTGTTGACTGTTGATATTGACATAGACACCACAACGCTAATGTCGACAAGCGACACATCTACTCCTGTGGGCTGTTCGACTGCTGATGTAACATTAATGAGCACTTCTGTTAAAACTACTTCGTTGTCTGCTAGTGGAGAGAAGGCTCAGCTAACTGTGTCTGACAGTAGCCCAGCATTGGTTTTGAAGCCTGCACCAAAGTCTTATGCCCATGCCACACAGAGCAGTTCTGTATCAACAGGCGGTAAAACTGTTACAGCCACGTGTGACACTGCATTGAGCAGTAATGCCCGCGGCACACATGTTCATTTTCAGAACGGTGGTGATAGCGACATGTCTAGGTGTTTCATTGCCTCGCCCAAGTCAGAAGATCTTCAGAGTAGAACAGTCTTCGAAAGTTCTGCATCTACCACGGCTATCATGGCGGAACAGTCTGAAGGGCAAAGTGCCAACACCCAGCCTGACTCCAGACCACAGCTCTTGTTTTGTTCCAATGTTTTTGAAGCATTGCGGTCAGTGTCAGGTTTAACCTGTTCTGGTTGTGACGTTGCTCGACCGTGTGATGACTGCAGAGAAACTTTTAAGAAGTCAGTCTTAGAAGATGACTGTCAAACATACGTCGATGATCTTGGCTGTTGTAAACCGTCACATTGTAGCATATCTGGTGCACCTTCCAACCCATTTGTAGGGAGAAATTGTGGTGAAGTTTCATCACCATCTTCTGATTCGCCGAAACCCTGTCATCTGTCACCGATGTCAGCCATTGAGGACGTGCGTGTAGAGCGAGTCAATCACGTAGGTCGGAAACCAGCTGTCGATCGTCAACCGCAGCTGCATCGCATACCGTTGGAAAAACCGTCGGATTCCCGTAGCACTAGCACACCATCACCAGAAGACCAGATCATCGTTAGACAATTGCCACAATACCAGCGTGGCATCAGCATGTTTGACGAGTTATACGATGGCACAGTTCCAGTTATCGACTTATGTACCGGTCCCTGCGACAAGCCGGCTTTTACGTTTGGTGCGGATGATTCCAGGGCGTTTGATGAAATCATGAATGAACCTGAGCCGTGTCCGGACGTTAGTCACATCAACGTCAGTCAACTCTCCGGCAGTAGCAGCTCGTCAGACATGGTCTCCGCTCCGCCAGTGGATCAGAACAACATCGTTCCACCAAGTTCTCTCATGTCTGGTATGGTTTTCCACCAACGTACAGATGGTTTTGGCATATCCGAAGCATTGGACAGCAATACGGTGACGCTAAGTTCCGAGCTGGTTTCCGACCCAGTTGCTACAAAACTGTCATCTACACTGGAGACTTTTGACAGTGTGTTTTCAGACAGCGATGTTCCATCAATTTCCCAGATGGCAGCTGACGCGATCATCGTTGAACCATCGTTGTCGTTGCGGCCGTCCTTCGACAATGTTTTTGTCGACCAGCACTTTGTCTCCATCGCAGGTGTGAACAGCGATGGACAACACTTGGATGACCTTCTGGACGGTCCGTCGAGGCAGCTGATCAGCAGTGCTATCAAGCTGATGCAAGATGTTTACAGCCAGACATCGCAGTCAAGTGCCGAGGATCTAGATGTGCCAGCCGTCGACTACTTCAGTCAGACTGGCCTTGGACCTTCACCTCGCAGTCGACAACGGCACCCCAGCGGACAGTCAAATACATCCGCTGCACGCTGCCGGTACTTACCATCTCTCACTGCTGATTATTGTTAGAGTAATTATAGCTGGAAATTTCTTCAGTAATTAATGATCATTTACAATAGCGTGATTGGTGTTATTGTCCAAATGTTTGCATTTTTTAGTTTAACAACTTTATAACTTTTTCAGCTAACAGTGCTCAGATAAGCACTTGTTTTATCTAGTCTTACGGACTGATTAATTTTATTTGGCACTTCACTGTTATACTTCTCGAACTAATTTTTTTTATGACGTGGTGGCCACAGGTCTCTTAAAGTCCTGGAAATTTTTCGAAAATTTTTCCAATTTCTCCAGGGTTTAGAAAGTCCTTGAAAACCACTAAATAGAGTCTAGAAAGTTCTGGAATTTGACGGACGGTGGTCTTGAAAGGTCCTCGAATTTTAGTTTTTCGAAATCGCTGTGACCTTAATGTTAAAATGACATGGTAAAATATTGCAGGGGGAGGTCTGGAAAAAGTACTGGAAAGTCCTTGAGAAGTTGTTGATTTTTTGGCCTTCAAACTGTGAAGACCTGTGAATTGTGTCGTTTGGCTGTAAGCCATCGCTTTATTGGATTTCACTCTCGCCAGCTCAAAGTGCCACTCCCTCATAACGAAGCTAGTTCAGCTAGATCTGTCCAAGTGCCTATGCAAAATCTTCTTTTCTTAAGATGATGGTAGTTGTGTGAAGATGTATGAATTGTGTTATTTATGTTGTGTTTATGCATCAAACAGTTCGGCGACGCCGTCGGACAGCACAGTGTGTCGTCAGATTTCGTCAACCAGCGTCTGTGCAGAATCTCATCCTCTCTGTGCCTATGATTGCCTCATGGAACTCCCTGTGCCAAAGTACGTACTCAGCATTCTTGATTGCTTTCTGATGCCGGCCAATTATTGCGGATTTTTATGCAGCATGTGTATTGTGCATTAAGGAATATAGGCCACTGTCGGCAGTACTTTGTTAAGTACTATTTTAGTTTAATTGGCAATTTATTCAGGAGTTATGTTGTCTAACAATACTTAACATCATAGAATTTGTATCTGCAAAAGATATTATATTGTGAAGAAATATGCCAGTAGTTTAGTCATTATCATTTAGGCTGAATCACTCTGGCAGTGCAAACGATTTTGGCTATTCCTACGCATTTGTCTGTCTGTTTGTCCATGTCTCACCCAGGCATCCTGCTGAAACCATATGACGAATTTGCTTTTGCCCATTTGGCATGCAGTTTTGGGGTTCCCTTCCCCGTAGAGAATGGTTAGAATTTTTGCTTGAACCCCCAACCAAAACATGCAGTTGCTAATTTTACTTCTACCGCCGGGCAAATAGAAGCGTGCAGCAATTCCGCCTTATACCTAATTACCTTGGTGCTTGTTTTGTATAATTATCATTAACATCATCATCATCATCTTTACTGTTATCATTATTATATAACAGAGGTCGTGAGTCGTTGGAAGAAGGAATACTGTCGCCGGAGTCAAACCTCGGTCGGTCGCTGCTAGCAGGCTTCTGTCCAAGTTATCAGCCAGACTTTGTCCTTCATGGCACGAGTGATCAAAGCTTCCTTGACAGACAGCTGCACGCTGATCTACAGCTTACGCTCAAAGTAAGTCTACAATTTCTTGTCTATCTTGGTAGGTGGCATGGCGTAGCGGTAATGAGTTGTGTTCGATCAACGAAGTTGCTTTACACCAGGCCAGGTTAGTACTTGGATGGGTGACAGTCTACGGGCAGGTAAACCATCTCTGTATGTAACCAGTCGTCTTCCATCCTTTGGGGTAGGTAAATCGAGTACCGGCCTACCTGGCTGGGGTTAAGACAGGGCAGGTGTGATCCCATATGGCAGGTGACGCTCTGTAGCTCTGAGATGGGTTTCCTGTGAAGAGCTGTACATTACCTTTAACCTTTAACTTTACGTGTTGTTTATTTGGCAAGCGTAGAAAGCAATCCACCAACTGAGACTGAGCAGACTGACTTCTAGAGCCTCCTTTATAGGACAGATTACATCTCCAATCTGTGTCCCCAGTGTGAAGTAAAGAGGTGACAGCACAACATTTACTGTTTCTCTTCTTCTCTTTGGGGCATCTGCCCCTCCTCACTTAAACAATAGAAAATTTTTTTTTAAAAACGTTAAAATACGTAAAAAAAATGTGGAAAGAAATAAAAAAATAGGTTTAAAAACGTTGAATAAAAACGTTGGTCATAATTTGTTCAACTTTTCGCCCAATGCCTAATGCTGTAGTCTTGGTATACCTTAAACTATAGTCTAGATAAAGAGAACTTTATTCAATTTCAATTTAACCATGTGGTCATAAGACCATAGCACTAAACTAACCAAATATACTTTTTATTTGGTTCATTTGGGCTAACTAAGTAAACTACCATCAGTATGACCAATTAATTCATTCCTGTGGTTCCAAAAGTGCTTCTCAAAGTTCTTGATAGGCATTTTAATGCACGTTTTTTTAAATAAAAAAAAAACGTTGGAAAACAATTTTTAAAACATTATAAAAAAATTTTTTAAACGTGGCAAAAATTAAAAAACGTTAAAAAACGTTTTTTACATCTATGACATAAACAGCATCTGGCGGGCTCATCACAACAACAGCAGCAACAACAGCAACTTATTTTCTGTCTCGTGGTTTATTTGTTAGCTAGCAAGATTATGCAGAAAACTTAGTTGGTCATCTCATGTTGTTGCTAAAACTGACACATAACAATAATAATGGTAATGATAATAATTAATAAATTTGTTTAGCCCCAGTATGTTGAGAGACTTCAGAGGCGCTGGATGGACAGTCACAGTGGTGCAACACGGCTAAGAGCTAGGCCTAAATATCTTACAAAGAGAAATGTTTTTAAACTACGCTTGAATAGAGCTAGAAGATAAAGTGTCAGTAGACTGATCTAACTAGAAAACTTTTTTTATCTGTGACATTCAGAAAATTACGCAAGATGAGAAATGTACAGAAACATGATTATTTTTTTACTGTTTTGTGTACAGAACTCCTTACTCGATGAACCGATCGCAGAGGCCTTGTGTATCGTTGCCGACCTTGACAACTGGTGAGCGATACCTGAGTCACTGTGTGTTATTATTTCCAGCAAATAGTTCTAAATCTGCGACTGATAATCATACCTGTTGGTAGAAATTATATTTGGTGATTACTGATCCGTTGTGGCGATTTGCATTTTGTCACTAAAGCAGGGTGACTGCACTCCTGACAGTGTGAAATTCTTTCACTCTACCCCGATTTTTTCTAAATGTTTTTTATGTTTAGAGAATAACACCATCCAGCTTGTGTGGTAGTAATGTAAAAGTGGACTTTTAGTGAGTTGAAATTGAAAATAAGCGATTGGTGTTATTACGTTATAACTAGGCGGAGGATGTCTGCATAATATATTGGCACTGGAATAATTCTGGTCCGCAAAAACTTTGCATGGTGTCTCAAAATAGCTGCTACATTCTCCAAAAAATGTGCCATTTCTATTTTTTGACTAACTCTGCTGTTTTCTGTCTGTCTGTCTTAGTGGTGCGCAGCTAAATCCATTGAAAATTTCAGTTTTCGGTTTTCTAAAAAATGGAACCGAACTGACATTAAATTTTGAAAAACGACAACTCAGTTTTTGCAGTTTTGTTTTTAAGAAACTGAACCTCCGGTTTTTAAATGGTTTTTACACTTTTCATGTTAGTTGTAATAGCCTTCTCTGGGCTTAGTTTCGAAACACTTAAACCGACGATTAGTTGCACCATTGTAGCAGTTATCACACGAATTTGTCTGTGTTATTTCTGATGCCATATGCAGAGCAAAAGATGGCTACCGCAGACGACGGTAGCAGTGCGAATTTGAAATCTCCTGCTTGGCAGTTTTTTATCCTACACGCTAATCATTTGACGGTAAAAACCAAAACCAAACCGAAAACTGAATCAAAGTCATCTTTTGAAAACCACACATACCCATTCTGTATCTCTCTTTTTTTCTCCTGTGAGTGGTGATGGTGAAATGTCTAATTGTATATGTAGGTCAGTAAAGCTATACAGGTGTAAATTCAATGACGCTGAACATCTGCATGAACAGCTGCTCATTTCCTCATCCAAACTTGTTGGTCGGCTCATCGAATCTGTTCACGAGTTCTGCGCTATGAAAGTCTCCGCTGAATTTGTACGTTACTTGCTTTTCTGTCTATCTGTCATTGGGTGAGCGGAGGTTAAGTGATGCAAACTAATTCTCGATCCACTAGAGAAAGAGTGTTTGTCCAGAAAATAGGCAAGAAAAGGAATTGGTGAAGAGATGAGTATTGAGATGCTGATGGAAGGTGGACATACACTGTTTTTTTATGCACGATAGCTAGCATAGCTGTAGCATGTATTAGCTATGGTAATTATGTCTTGGTGTCTTGGTGTCTGTCACAACCCGGTATTGTTTCAAGACCAAGCTAGATAGAGACTTCGGGTTTTCACCATATGATAGCTTAGGGTCTCTAGTATTTTTTGACAGAATTTCATGCTGCTGGGTAAAGGGGGTCCCCACAAACTAGGGGCAAAAGAGAGGTTAGGTCAGGTCAGGTAGTCGCTTAGTCGTGAGACCGTAGCGTTGCTCTTCCACCGTGACCGCATTTAATAGCCAGCTTCCATTGATAGCAGGTGGGCGGATGTTGTCTCTTCGCAGTTGGTCTATCCACCTGCCACGTGGACGACCGGGACGACGTTTCCATGTAGGGTCAGGGAGGCGTCCCTGAGACAACCTGACGCAACTGTGGAGTGCCTTGTGAGCTGGTGGTCGATAGGGGAGAGAGACCGGTGCGAGCGGCAATCTTTTTTCCGTACGAATTGATGCCATGATATGCCTAGGATGCGATGCTGGCATTTCATGTGGAATGCATCTAGTGATTTGCTGTCTGCCACTGTGAGGGTCCAGGTTTCAGATGCGTATAGGAGCACTGACTGTACCAAGGCGAGGTAGATGCGGAGTTTAGTAGAGAGGGATAATCGTTTGTCTTTCCAAGTGTTGTCTAATGAGGACATTACTGCGGAAGCGAAACCGATACATCTTCGTATGTCCAACGAGACTGGCCGCCGTCAGATGACTGAGAGCTTCCCAGGTATATAGTCAGAAACAGCACCCCCTTAAAAAGGCGTTATTCTACTGGTATTGGCTCATTTAGCATGCAAATGGTTGCAGACAGGCACAGACATGCGGTTTATCATAACAAGCACTGGCAACGAGCTTCTTAGGATTGTCAACATCGATGACCTTGAATGACCATTAGCCTTAAAATGGGGGTTTTTAGTGATTTTTTGGTGATTTTTGGCTGCAAAAGAGTGAATTGCGACGACGTGGATGGAGATAGACCAAGATTATCTGCAAACAGGAACTGCTATAGGCTCTTGTGCATCTCATGATCATTAGCTCAGATTTTTTGTTTTGTTTATCTGTTTGTCAGTCTGACTATATATCTTTCTCTCTGTCTACTTGTGTTGTGTTTTTTGCTGCTTATGTCGTGTGCATTGTTAGCAAATACAGACAGTCGGTGTGGTCAACTGTCACTGATACTTTTATCTAAACCGGAGTTTTAGATCATAGTTTAGAAATTCTCAGTCAAGTTTGACATGCTTTAGTCTAAGTCTTCAGTCTTTGACTAAAGTGCTGGCAAAACTTGACCTCAGCCATTAAGTGATTATTTATGCCAAACGGTTGGCTAGCTTTTCGGAACTAACACTGTGTTACATATGCTATAGTGGATTCTCCACCCTCCAGATTAGCCAGGATTTTTTTACCATTACGAGATAGGACATAAACTGAGACTCTGTTGTGTTTGCCAGGTGGCAGCACTGTTTTTGGTTGAGGTTTAAGAGCCTTGATCACTTCTAGTGATTAACGTATGATTATTGTAGTGTCTGATGCACTTGGAAGATCAGTTGCAGTCGATCTATCTTAAGAGCAAATTGCTGGCCGAATACATCAAAGTGCATCGACGAGTCTTCTCACATGAGCTTGCCGCTTTACATGAGTATGTTGCTTCCTAGTGTTTTATGTGTAGACAGCTTCTTACTATAATGCGCGGAAAGTCTGTCTGTTGTCTGTCTGTCAGCCCCCTCTAGCGCCTTCCCTGTTGCATGGTCGCGAACCCTGACCGTGGTGTTTAAGTCCTTGGGCCTTAGGTACGTGCCCCTACCTTGACTCCCACCTGCCCCCACAGGCAGCTTGAGGGGGCGGGGGTTGAGTTGTTGGGTCTTCTTTTTTTGCTGATTCTGTCAACTTTGTCATTAGTGCTCAGCTTTGTGGCGACATCTGGTGAATGACGGCCACTTAAAGGTCACAGCCTAAGGCCGGCCATGAATTTCATAGTCTCTGTGATGTGTGCCGGTATCACAAAGTAGCATCACCCCCCTTAAAATGTCGCCTTTTGATAAAATAGAATCGCCCTGGGAGCGAGGTTTGTGGCGAAAAAAACCACCCCTTCGCTTGAAAATTCGCCCCCACCCAATGTAACGTCGCCTCCCTGATTAAATCGCTTACTCCTGCATTTTGCTTTCAAGTCTAATTGTGCACACAAACAGCAAGTACGTTATGAGACATTAAACATGCAGGTTTTGGATGTTTGATGATGCTGAAATGTAAAACGACTTTATGGTGCTGGCAACCGCCAGGTGAAGCTCATTATGTAATTGTCGGAGGTTGTGTTACTTTGGCGGGCAGTAGTAACCAAACTCTTGCGTGCATTCATTTTACTAGCAAAGTAACCCGCCCATAGGTCGAGTACCTTGCTAGTTACCACCAATGTTTACAGGAAAAAACCTTGATTTTGTGACGAAAAACCAGGTTTATTGGGAGAAGAATCATGTGTGAAGTTATATGTAAAAGATGGCAAGGAAGTGTGATTTTTCTTAAAGAAATCCTCTTTTGTGGTCATCTCTTGATTTTTCTTTTCTAATGGAGGGATAATTTTTTAGCTCAATCTAAAAGGTCAAAGTTCATGGTTATGGTTGTGCAGTACAGCATGTAGCTAGACGGACAGCTGCATATTATGTTGGTACCGGGTGGGCCAAAAAAGTAAGATGCAAACTTTTGTCTGTATCTTTGGCGGATATTGACTGATTTTCAGCATTTTTTATGAGCACACTCGTTGAAGATTTGCGATTAAGTGATTATTAAATGTTCAACCACACCTTGACTGTTGCTACATTACCTTGTGAAATGTTTGTATCTGCTTGTTTATGTGGGCATAACGGATCGCAGACCATACACATACACTAGACTGGTTAGCTGTACTAAGCTAATGTGTAATGTGTAGGGCCCACTGTTTTCCTCAGGAAATTTTGCCAAATTCCGCTTTGCAAAATTCCGCAGCTCACCGCTGCAAAATTGTCCAAATTTTGTGGCTCACCACTGGCTTCCATTTGTGAGTAAACAGAGCTATATTCTGTTCAGAAACTTCAGTTATTGGAAGGCTGGCATTGTGCTTTGTTATGCTAGCAACATACAAAGATAATTATTAATTTTTTCTCTTTTTAAAAGTGCATCCTGTTTGTTTCGTACGATTTTGCTGTATTGCGATGGCTTTTAGTAGGGTCCACAGTTTTATACAGTTTAGTTTGAATTTTTTCGATAAAACTGTGTCATCATCTAACGTCTTTGTGCATCATCAAGCCAAAGATCATACTTATCATACTAGTCGTTTCTCAGCTTTTACGAAATTCCGCGGATATATCGAAATTCCGCGGAAAGGGGCAAATTTTGCGGTTCGGCTCGAAATTTTGTGGCCCGTGGAAAACTGGGCCCTACTAATGTGTAATGCCATTCGGTTGTGTGGTGTGTCTATAATCCGAATGTTCAGTAATCCAAAGGTTCTATAGTTCGAAGGTGTATACTGCATTTTTACTGACTTTAACTAACCCTAATTTTTACCCTGGCCTTACTCTTTGTTGGGAGGAAATGCCAGAGATTGAGTCAATGTCTGTAGAAGTGTGTAGGAAAGAACCTTAAAACTTTTCGACTATCTACCTTTGGACTACTGAACCTTTGGATTATTCAGCTGCCCCCATGCAAATCGGCCATCTTGGGAATGAGCGGCCTACGGTCATCACATCATGTTGTATCATCTGACCAACTAGCAATATAGCCATTTAGAGAACCGTGATTTTACTTGCCTACATGCTGCTATAGCAACTTCTGTGTCATGCCATGTCTCTGGTATACGCCATGTCCAGAAAAAACATCCCGAACATTATCGATTGTCACTTGAAGTAGGGATATCCAATTTTTATAATGACTTTAAGAAGGATTGACAGATTTTAATAATTTTTGGTGCAAACATTTTTGACACAACTGCCGATAAAATGACTCTCCAGTTTTTCGCCTCACCAAATGTCTGCTTCTGCACTACCTGGGAAAGCCCTAACAAGCGAAATAGGACAAAATGCAATATTTCATTGGTTTTGTTTCTCCAGGTAGTGCAGAAACAAACATTGGGTGAGGTGGAAAATTGGAGAGTCATTTGATCGGCATTTGTGTTAAAATATTAGTGTCAAAAAATATTAAAATCTGATAATTCTTCTTCAAGTTACAATCAAAAATGTCCGGGATGTTTTTTCCGGACACGATGTATATCATTGTGCTGGTTCGCTGTGTGTTGTTGGTAGGTTTGATGCAAGTGACATTGCGCTGTTGCTGGCCGTCGCTGGGACTCACAGCCCTGACCTTCTGCTCTCGTTGACTGAGAACCAGCTGCTGAAATGTGAAGCACTTGCACAGAGAACCAGCTTATGAAATGCACAACAAGCAGATCCACTTCCCAGTCATTTCCTCTTTCTCAGCTGCTGGCTGTTGAATATAGCCGTCTTTGTGTCACAATTTTTAGTTCTGCCAAATGCCGTTGAAGAGCGGACTGCCAGCCCACTTGAGTATACATACAGGGTGCGGCAGAAAAAAATGGACCCCTAAATTTTTTCGCCATTTTCTCAGCAACCGTGTGGGATTTTAATATGAAATTTTACAGCTTTATTTATTGAAACCTTCTACATCTAACTGCCAAGTAAAATTTGATTTTGTTAAAAAACGACAAAGTTATAGACTTTTTAACATGACCGTTTACCGATTTTTCAGCATTCAAAAATGTTCCGGTTACAACACCAATTTAATAACATCGTTGAAACAACACAGCTAAATAATCGTGATCAAATGCCAGAATTCCATTGTCACTGCGAATGTTCGAAGTGTTCACCACCAGCTCCAAACAACAACACCAGCCTCCAGTCGCCCTATTTGAGAAATCTTTTACAGCCTTGTCGAGCGGTCCGTGTGGCAGGTTACCTCAGATAACCTGAAGCGCTTCTTCGAATTTGGCGCTTGTTTTCAGCTTTGTTTTAAGCTTGCAGTAAGCCTCCAACATTGCGCCCCATAAGTGATAGTCCATTGGGTTTATATTCGACGAATTTGGAGGCCATTGGTTTTTTGTGATGATATCTGGACAGCTAGCCCGCAGCCAGTTCTCTGCGCTGCGAGGCGTTGCGAGCTGTGTGTGCTGACGCGCTCGGCGCGCCATAGAAGATGAATCCGGTGGGCAGCCGGCGATTGCTTTAAAGG
>Ga0209367_1009865_pt1 | contig 12878 bp, 10 predicted proteins | sample WorMetLIZISLAND2_FD_187412 | JGI IMG/M metagenome (GOLD analysis project Ga0209367, IMG submission 187412) | Marine gutless worms symbiont microbial communities from Max Planck institute for Marine Microbiology, Germany - Olavius geniculatus... ... | reverse complement strand
CAACGGGTCGCCTAACTTGCTGATACGCTGTAACCGGTTCTCTATGTCAAAGAAGCTGCGCTGGCCCATGCTTCCCCCATCATCTGAGCGTTTATCTTTGGACTGGCCCGAGTTTTCCCGCAGTTAGACTGCTAGGCAGGCTATTTTGCAAGGTGCCCTTTAGAGGCTGTCTAAAAACCTTGAGTACCTGACAACCGGTCAAATCTTTTCTGAAATCGGATCAGAAGGATGAAAAGATTTCTCGTTGCACTCGAAATGACAAAGAGGCGAGTTTATTTTTATTTAAAATCAATATGTTAGTTTTTAGACAGCCTCTTAGTCGTACTGCGCATCCTTCCAGCGCCGCAGGGCCGTGAAGACCTCCACGCCGGTGGTCAAGGACCTGCCGGCCGCGGTCTCGGCGGCGGCTTTGACCGCCGGTATCCCGGTGCGTAGAAAGGGATTGGTTGCCAGCTCTTCGCTCAACCGGGATGGGACGCTGGGCCGGTCCAGTGCGCGGAGATCGGATACCGCCTGTTGCCGTTGGGCAATAGCGGTGCTCTCGGGCTCGACCCGGCCGGCGAAGCCCAGGTTGGCCAGGGTGTACTCATGGGCGCAATAGCAGAGGGTCTCCGCCGGGAGGGCGGCGATGCGCTCCAGGGAAGCGGCAAGCTGCTCGAAGGTGCCGTCGAATACCCGTCCGCAGCCGGCCGCGAACAGGGTGTCGCCGCAGAAGAGGACACCGGTGCCCAGATAAGCGATATGGGTCGAGGTGTGACCCGGTATCGCTAAGACCCAGAACCGCTCGCCGAGATCCGGGAGCTCGACCGCATCGCCCGCGCGGACCACATGGGTAAGACCGCGGACCCGCCGGTCCTCGGGGCCGAAGATCCAGACCTTGGGAAACGCTGCCCGTAGCGCCTCCACGCCGCCGATATGGTCGTAATGGTGATGGGTGATCAGGACGGCGCTGAGCTCCAACCCCTGTGCCTCCAGAGCTGTCAGCACGGGCTCCTCATCCCCGGGGTCCACCACCGCAGCTTGGGTGCTGCCCGAGTCCCTCAACAGCCAGATGTAATTGTCCTCGAATGCCGGTATGGGGCTGATCTCGAGCATGGGAAGTGGAATCATGGACACGAGATGTCTCTGCTCCCACCGTTCAGGATCCCGTTTCCATCGCTGTCCACGGCCTGCCGCAGGCGTCCGCTCGGAGACAGCACGACGGCCCGTGCAGCCTGCACCCCACGCTCGTCACACAATCTCCAGGTCGCATTGAAGCCACGGGACGCCCCCATGTCATCGAAAGTGATCCGGGTCCGTCCGGCGCGTAGCGTCATGTCGTCGATGCCTTCCCATACGCGCAGGAGGCAATCTTCCCCGGCCAGGCAGGCGTCGGTGCCCAGGTCCAGCTTGGCGTCCCGGTCGTAGTCCGCGAATAGGATCCAGCCCTTTTCCCACTGTTTCCTGCCGTCACACGCGGGTTTTATTACGGCCTGCGGAGAAGCACTGGCGCACAGAGTCACCGGCATCCCACGTTTGACGGCCTCGTTGCGCGCCAGATTGACCGCCGCCACGAACTCGTTGAGGCGGCTGACCGCCCGTTGGTCCAACACGAACCCCCGCAGTACCGGAACGGCCAGCGCCGTAACCACACCCACGATCGCGACCGTGATCAGCAGCTCGAGCGCGGTGAAACCGAAAGCGGAACCCCGGACCGGACTTGCTGTCTCGAGCTCGGGGCGATCGGTAAAAAATTTCTTTTCAATCAACAAGTTGATTCCAGTTTCCAGCTTCCGAGCAGCTTTGAACCGCAGCGGCGAACGTAGGGGCCATCCCTTGCGGGTGCTCGGCCAGGTAGGTCGGGAGTCGCGGAACAAACCCCAACCTCAACCTGAATCCACCGTAAATGAACGCAAATGGGTGATGGTAAATTTATAAGTGTTTGGTGTGAAGAGATTCATTTCGATCCCCTCTCCCTAAGCCCCCTCGCTGCGCTCGGGGCAAGCTCTCTCCCAGAGGGAGAGGGAGCGGCTCGTGGCGTGCCCAAATACACTGCTATTGGCTGTGTTGCAACTCATAAATTAACCACTACCCGCAAATGATTTGTGTTGATTTGCGGCAAAAAACCCGGGCGGGCGCTTGCTTTGCCCATCCTACAGGCCGGCATCCTGGGCCGCCACCACGGAGCGCCGCCATCCTGGCGGCAAATAATTGCCGGCAGGATGGCGGCGCTCCCGGCTTTGCCCGACCCGGATCAAAAACCAATATCTGGTAATCAAAATAATCTCGGACACAAGATGTTGTATGTTTGAACCGATTGGTTTAAATTTTTAAACAGATCGGTTTAAACGAACGAGCGAGAGATCATGCACAATACCCTGCCCCGTCTCGCGGTCCTTCCCACCCGTGTACGCAAACGCGACGGCCAAGAAGTCTCCTTCGACGCCCGCAAGATCGAGTCCGCCATCCTGCGCGCCGGTCAGGCGAGCGGGGAATTCGGGGCCCTCGAGGCCACCGGACTCACGACGCAGGTAGTCAAGGTCATCAGCCATCGCCTGGAGCTGGGCCGCATCCCGGACATCGAGGGCATCCAGGACGTGGTGGAGCAGACCCTGATCGCCGCCAACCACTTCGAGACCGCCCGCGCCTACATCGTCTACCGCGAGCAGCACTCACGGCTGCGCCAGGACCGCCGCACCCTGGTGGATGTGGCGGCGTCCGTCAACGAGTACCTGGACCGCTCCGACTGGCGGGTCGCCGCCAACGCCAACCAAGGCTACTCCCTGGGCGGGCTGATCCTCAACAGCGCTGGCAAGATGATCGCCAACTACTGGCTCTCCCACGTCTACCCGCCGGAGGTCGGAGAAGCCCACCGGGAGGGGGACCTTCACATCCACGACCTGGACATGCTCGCCGGCTACTGCGCGGGCTGGTCCCTGCGCACCCTCCTGCATGAGGGGTTGAACGGGGTTCCCGGCAAGGTGGAGGCCGGTCCCCCCAAGCATATGTCCTCCGCCGTGGGCCAGATCGTCAATTTTTTAGGCACGCTGCAGAACGAGTGGGCCGGCGCCCAGGCCTTCTCCAGCTTCGATACCTACATGGCCCCCTATGTCCGCAAGGATCGCCTGGACTACGGGCAGGTCAGACAGGCCATTCAGGAGCTCATCTACAACCTGAATGTGCCGTCCCGGTGGGGGTGTCAAACCCCCTTCACTAATCTCACCTTCGACTGGATGTGCCCGGAGGACCTGCGCGAGCAGGTCCCGGTCATCGGCGGCCAGGAGCAGCCCTTCACCTATGGTGACCTCCAGGCGGAGATGGATCTGATCAACCGGGCCTATATCGAGGTGATGACTTCGGGAGACGCCAAGGGACGCATCTTCACCTTTCCCATCCCCACCTACAATATCACCGAGGACTTTCCCTGGGAGAACGAGAACGCGGACCGGCTGTTCGCCATGACCGCCCGCTACGGGCTTCCCTACTTCCAGAACTTCATCAACTCCGAGCTCAAGCCGAACATGGTGCGCTCCATGTGTTGTCGGCTGCAGCTCGACCTACGCGAGCTTCTCAAGCGCGGCAACGGGTTGTTCGGCTCCGCGGAGCAGACCGGCTCCATCGGCGTAGTGACCATCAACTGCGCGAGGTTGGGATACCAATACCCCGGCGACGAGGCGGGACTTCACGCTCGGCTCGATACCCTGTTGGAGTTGGCGCGCAACAGCCTGGAGATCAAGCGGAAGGTCATCCAACGCCACATGGATCAGGGACTCTTTCCCTACACCAAACGGTTTCTGGGCACCCTGCGCAACCACTTCTCCACCATCGGTGTCAACGGCATCAACGAGATGATCCGCAACTTCACCGGCGATGCCGATGACATCACCAGCGCCCGGGGGCAGGCCTTAGCCGCCCGCTTCCTGGACTGGGTGCGCGACAAAATGGTCGCGTTTCAGGAGCAGACCGGACACATGTACAACCTGGAGGCCACCCCGGCGGAGGGCACCACCTACCGCTTCGCCAAGGAAGACCGCAAGCGGTATCCGGAGATCATCCAGTCCGGGACCCCGGATGCCCCCTATTACACCAACAGCTCCCAGCTCCCGGTGGGGTATACGGACGATCCCTTTCAGGCCCTGGCGCTGCAGGAAGACCTCCAGTCCAAGTACACCGGCGGCACCGTGCTGCACCTCTACATGAGCGAGCACATTTCGGGCGTGGAGGCCTGCAAACGTCTGGTAAGGCGGTCGCTGACCAACTTCCGCCTGCCCTACATCACGGTGACACCCGTCTTCTCCATCTGCCCCAAACACGGCTATCTCCCCGGAGAATACGAGTTCTGCCCCAGCTGCGACCAGGAGCTGATCGCCCGGAAACAGGCGGAGCTGTCGGAAGCGGAGACGCCGGAACAGGTATCCGTGCCCGTCGGCGAGCCGGCTGCGGCTTGATCGCAATCGAAGCAGCAAGAGAAAACGTAACTGTTCAGGCACCCCATTTTGCACGGTGAAAACACAACAGGAAAAAACTACGAATCACACGAATCAGCGCGAATCCGTTTTCGCGTGGATTCGCGTGATTCGTAGTTCTTCCGTCTTAAGGCTGGGTAGCTGAATAGTTACCGGAAAACCCCATAGAGGTTCCTCGAAAACATGAAACCAAGCAACGCACCGCTACTGCACGATCATGAACGCACCCGCTGCGAGGTCTGGACCCGTGTCATGGGTTACCACCGCCCCGTCTCAGCCTTCAATGCCGGCAAACGCGCCGAACACCGGGAACGCCAATACTTCAGCGAGTGCCCGGCGGTAACGGGGGGTAGGGAGATAGAGGCGGAGCGGATCGCTCGCGCCGCCTGATGAATATGTAGGATGTGGTGAGCCCACGGGCAGGGACGCCCGTGGCGAACCGCATCATTCGTGTCCGTTGGCTCGTTCCGCGCTCCAGCCAGTGAGCAAAACGATGGGCACGCTTCGCTTTGTGCATCCTACCGCACAGGTGGGGATTTAAAGAAACCGAAGTGGAAGACCTGACCTTGAAATCATCCTGATAGGCGCTCGCTTTGCCCATCCTACAGGATGATTAACCACAGAGGACACAGAGCACACAGAGATGGAAATGCGATTAGCCCGAATGGAGTGTGGTTTATGATCGATTTCAGTGTCCGCCGTCCTGTCAGCACGAAAAATCCCTCACAATCGTCCTCGCTCAGATAAACGTCAACAGCCCCTGGGTTGGGGTGAGGTCGCCTCCGGCAGGGGGTGACAAACCCCAACACAACAATGGTAAAGGCAACGACCGAAACCATTTATTATCCATTGGTTCACAAGAAAAAATCCTGTTAATCCTGAAAATCTTGTTAATCCTGTACTATTTTGCGGATAAATCTTCCCTGAAAACTTCCATGACACCTGAAGCCCAATCACTGCGCATCGGTGGTCTCACCCCCATGACCACCCTCGACTACCCAGGGGAGCTGGCGGCCGTGGTCTTCTGCCGGGGTTGCCCCTGGCGCTGCCGTTACTGCCACAACGGCCACCTGCTGTCGCCGAAAAGCGGAGAGCAGCTCCCCTGGTCCGAGGTGCGTGCCTTCCTCAAAAGGCGCGTCGGGCTCTTGGACGCCTTGGTCTTCAGCGGTGGCGAACCGACCTTGCAAACCGCCCTGCCGGCCGCCATGCAAGAGGCTAGGTCGCTGGGCTTCAAGATCGGTCTGCACACCGCCGGCCCTTATCCGGACCGCCTGCGTTCTTTATTAGCCTTTATCGACTGGGTGGGATTGGATATCAAGGCACTCCCCACGGACTATCCGGCGGTCACCGGAGTCCCGGATTCCGGCACGCGAGCCTGGGAAAGCCTGGCACTGCTGCTCAACGCGGGAATCGATCTGCAGGTAAGGACAACGGTCCTGCCGGACTGGCGCGACGAGCGGGACATCCGGCCCCTGGCGGACCGGCTCGCGGCCCTCGGCGTCAGGGACCATGTCCTGCAACCCTGTCGCACGGATTCGACCCTGGATCCGAGGCTGGGAAGGGCGGGGGCTCCTCCTCCCACCGCGGCGGCGTATCGGTTGGACAATGATGCCATGGTCGTCGACCGGAGAGTGGCCTGAACCTTAGGTAGCTTTTGCTGTCGGGCGAGGGGTGTTCTCAATTGAGCCGGATTCTCGCCGAGAACCAGGGTCAGGTCTTTTCGGTTGCTGAGTCTCCCCGGTTTTCTCGCAGACTTGCCATCCCTGGCGTCCGGATTCCGGCATCCTGACCGGAATGACGGCTCGGTTGCCGGCCCCACGAGTCGCTCCCCGCAATGGAGCTTCAATATATTGATTAAGGGTATTGGTTAATTCTTAAATGGAAGCATCGCCAATAGTAGTGTGTTGGGCACGTCACCAGCTGTACCCCCTCTCCCTCTGGGAGAGGACCGGGGAGAGGGGATCAAATTTTAGACAGTCTCTAAGGGGTTCGAGGAGGCAACCCGATCACAGACTGTAGTACATATCGAACTCGAGCGGGTGAGTGGTCATGCGTAGCGAGGTTACCTCTTCCATCTTCAGGTCGATATAGCCATCGATCAGATCATCGCTGAACACCCCGCCCGCGGTGAGGAAGTCCCGATCCTTGTCCAATGCATCCAGGGCCTGGTCCAACGCATAGCAGACCTGGGCGATGCCCTTCTCCTCTTCGGGCGGCAGGTCGTAGAGGTCCTTGTCCATGGGATCACCGGGGTCGATCTTGTTCAGGACCCCGTCCAGACCGGCCATCATCATCGCGGAGAAGGAGAGATAGGGATTGCCGGTGGAATCCGGGAACCGGACCTCGATGCGGCGTGCCTTGGGATTGGCCACATGGGGGATGCGGACCGCGGCCGAACGGTTGCGCGCCGAGTAGGCCAGCATGACCGGTGCCTCGAAGCCGGGTACGAGACGCTTGTAGGAGTTGGTCGAGGCGTTGGTGAAGGCATTGAGGGTACGGGCATGCTTGATGATGCCGCCGATGTAGTAGAGCGCCGTCTCGGAGAGACCGCCGTACTTGTCGCCCGAGAAGACGTTCTGTCCGTCCTTGCCCAGGGATTGATGCACGTGCATCCCATTCCCATTGTCGCCGACCAGAGGCTTGGGCATGAAGGTAGCGGTCTTACCATAGGCATGGGCCACATTCCAGACCACGTACTTCAGGATCTGATTCCAGTCCGCGCGCTTGACCAGGGTAGTGAACCGAGTGCCGATCTCACACTGACCGGCGGTGGCGACCTCGTGGTGGTGGACCTCGGTGATTACGCCCATCTCTTCCATGGCCAGGCACATGGCGGAACGGAGATCGTTCAGGGAATCGACCGGCGGGACGGGGAAATAGCCGCCCTTGGTGCCCGGACGGTGACCGATGTTGCCGTCCTCATAGACCCGCTCGGAGTTCCATTCGGCCTCTTCGGAATCGACCTTGTAGAAGGCACCACTCATGTCGGCCCCCCACCGGACGTCATCCAATACGAAGAACTCGGGCTCCGGGCCGAAATAGGCGGCGTCGGCAATCCCGGTGGATTTGAGATAGGCCTCGGCGCGCTTGGCCAGGGAGCGGGGATCACGCTCGTAGCCCTGCATGGTGGAGGGCTCCAGGATATCGCAACGGATAATCAATTGATCCTCATCGGAAAAGGGGTCCATGGTCGCGGTGTCCGCGTCCGGCATCAGAACCATATCCGACTCATGGATACCCTTCCAGCCGGCAATCGAGGAGCCGTCGAACATCTTGCCTTCCGTGAAGAAATCCTCGTCGATAACGCCGGCCGGCAGGGTAACATGCTGCTCCTTACCGCGGGTATCGGTGAAACGAAGATCGACGAACTTTACTTCCTCTTGTTTGATCTTCTCTATGACACTGGATGACATGCACTTATCTCCGATGGTTGCTGTTTCAAGGGTACCCCAAAGACTTCAAGGCACCCTGCGGGGTGAGAAACCCCATCATATTCAGTTCAAGGGCATCTTGAAAGGCGCGGGCACTCGCCTTATCGGATGTCTGTTTGCAACAATCATGCCGGAATCCCCGAGCCGACAGGAGAATTGTTTGAGCCGCAGAGGTGCGGAGAGCGTTTGCGCGGTATCAGGACGGTGTAGTCGAAGTCCAGCACGACCGCGGAGTCGTATTTCCCCTCCTGATCTCGATAGGGGAAGGCGGCGCAATCCTGGTCCTTCACGGCGACCAGGCGTAAACGCAGGGCACCCAGATCGGTGCGGCCCGGCAGCGCGTCCTTGTTCAGGACTTGGGACCAGGCGTAGACCGTATCGCCGGCGAAGATGGGGGCCACGTGGCGGCCGCCGTTGATGGCGGCGATCTTGAAGGCGTTGGCTAGGCCGTTGAAGGCGAAGGAGCGCGCCAGGCTGATGACGTGACCGCCGTAGACGATACGCTTGCCGAAGCGGCCATCTTTTTCGGTATGCTGGTTGAAGTGCACCTTGGCGGTATTCTGGTAGAGCCGGGTGGCGATCATGTGGTCGCTCTCCTCCACCGTCATGGCGTCCACATGGTCGATCTTTTCGCCTTCCTCATAGTCGTCCCAGAAATAGGTGCTCCCGGCCAGATCCGTGTCGTAACCGGAGAGGTCCAGTGCGTCCGGTACGATCAGGTCGGTGGTAGGGACCGCCTGCGGCAGCTCGGGCACCACCGGATCAGGGGTCGGAGCGTCGAGGTCTTTTTTGCGCACCATCACCCAACGGACATATTCGAGCACCGTTTCTCCCCCTTGCCTGGTGCCCACGGAGCGCACATAGACGGTCCCGGTCTTGCCGTTCGAGTTCTCCTTGAGGCCGATCACTTCGGAGACGGTGCGGATGGTGTCTCCCGGATAGACCAGGGTGTGGAAGCGTCCGGAGGCATAGCCGAGATTGGCAATGGCGTTGAGCGAGATGTCCGGCACCGTTTTCCCGAACACCAGATGGAACAGCAACATGTCGTCCAGGGGTGCGCGCGGCAGCCCGATGGCCGCGGCAAAGGCGCTGGAGGACTGGACCGCGAAGCGGGAGCCGTAAAGCGCGGTGTAGAGGGCCACGTCTCCATCCGTGATGGTGCGCGGCGTGGCATGGATGATCCGCATCCCAACGCGAAAATCCTCGAAAAAGTTACCGGGATTGGTCTTTGTGCTCATGGTATTCCCCTGGATTCGAGCGTGAGTCGCCTGACTCGATGATATGAGGAGCGGACCATTTTGACCAGTAACGGAAAATCTCCCGCCCATGGTGGAGGGTGTCACAAAAGCTCCTCTCCCGCCGGGAGAGGGGCTTGCCCCGCACCTATCGCCGAGAGATCCAGCGACACCAGGGTGCGCCCAAGCGATAGGTGCGGGGCAAGCCCGCGCCTACCGATCGAGGGGTATCTTGCAAAGCTCGACCTTTCGTAACAAAATTGTCATATTGTTTCCGCTTTCCCTTGGTTGCAAGGGTCCGAAGAGGACCGAAGGGCGGCGGTGCCTTTTAGCTGCAGGAGGAAGATCCTTAAAAAAATATGGCCCTGATCGCGCGTGAATATCTCATCCCGGACGGGATCGGCTTGGAGGATATCGAGGCTCTGATCCGAGACCGGATGCGCTACGTCGAAGATCCCGCGTATGAGGTCACCAGGCGGTTCCTGGATAGCTTTGACTGGCGTCTCTATCTCGCCCAGGCCACGCTGGAAGAGCGGTTGGACGCCGAGGGCCGACGGTTGTTGTGGTGGGATTCGGGCGCCGATACGCTACCCCAGGTACAGGGTATCGAGGCGGCACCGGGTTTGGTCCGGGATCTGCCCGCGGGTCCGGTGCGCGACCGGCTGGAGCCGGTGCTGGGGGTCCGCCGGTTGTTGCCCCTGCTGGAGGTCCGCAGTCGAGTGCGGCCTCTGCGCCTGCTCAACGAGGACGACAAGACGGTGGTCCGCCTTCGGCTGGAAGACAACCGCTTCAGGGACCCGGCCCGCGACCGCGGAGGGCCCCTGGCGGCGCGGGTCTGCCTGCTGCCGGTTCGGGGTTATGCGGCGGAGCTGCGGGAGACGGCCCGGATACTCGGCCGGGAGCTGGAGCCGACGCGCAACCAGGTCTTGGCGGAGGCCCTGGCCGCCACGGGCCGCCGTCCGGGGGATTACTCCTCGAAGCTCGATTACCGCCTGGATGGGGACCGGCGGGCGGATGCCACCGCCAAGGAGATTCTGCGTGGGCTGCTGGATACCCTGGAGGCCAATCTCGAGGGCACCGCGGCGAACCTGGACTCGGAGTTCCTGCACGACCTGCGGGTAGCCACCAGACGCACCCGCTCAGCGCTCACTCAAATCAAGGATGTGTTCGCGCCGGAGCTGGCGGAGGACTATAAGGCACGCTTTGCCTGGGTGCAGCGGATCACGGGTCCGGTGCGGGATCTGGATGTCTATCTGCTGGCCTTCGACGGTTACCAGGCGCGCCTGCCCGCACCCCTGCGGCCTGGTCTCGAGCCCTTGCGGGCGTTTCTGGCGGATCAGTACGACGGGGCCCACCAGGCGCTGGTGCAGGCGCTCGGGTCGACGGAATTCAGGGATCTGCTGACCGCCTGGCGGGCCTTTCTCGAAGCCCCGGTCCCGGAGCGGTCTGCCGTTCGCAACGCCATGCGCCCCACCAGGGAGGTGGCGGACGCCCGTATCCGGAGCATGTATCGGCGGGTGCGCAAGGCGGGTCGGGCCATCACCCCCGATTCCCCCGCCCCCGACCTGCACGCGCTACGCAAGCATTGCAAGAAGCTGCGCTATCTGCTGGAGTTCTTCAGCAGCCTTTACCCACGGCAGCAGGTCGGTCCCCTGGTCAAGACGCTCAAGCGACTGCTCGACAACCTGGGCCGGTTCCAGGACACGGCGGTCCAGGTCGACCACCTGCGGGAGACCGCCCGGCGGATGCGCGATGCGGGAGGCGTCGAGACCGATACCCTGCTCGCCATGGGCGCCCTGATCGGCAGTCTGTTCGAGCGCCAGCGACAGGCCCGGGTCGAGTTCTCGGCGATCTTCGCCGACTTCGATTCGAAACGGAATCGGCTGGTCTTTCACGACCTGTTCGTCCCCGCACGCAAACGAGGTCAGCGGCCTTGAAGGTCATCGGCGTCTACAACATCAAGGGTGGAGTAGGGAAGACCGCCACCGCCGTCAATATCGCCTATCTGGCCGCGGAAGCGGGCAATCGCACCCTGGTGTGGGACCTGGACCCCCAGGCCGCCGCCACCTATTACTTCCGGATCAGGCCCAAGGTCAAAGGGGGCGGCAAGGCCCTGGTGAAGGGTAAGCGGGTGCTCGAGGGGTTGGTGAAGGGGACCGATTTCGAGAACCTGGACCTGCTGCCCGCGGACTTCTCCTTCCGCAACCTGGATCTGGCGTTGGAGGATGTCAGGCAGCCCACCAGGCGGCTGTCACGGTTACTCAAGCCCCTGGCCGAGGACTACGACTACGGCTTTCTGGACTGCCCGCCCGGTATCTCCCTGGTCTCGGAGAACATCTTCCGGGCCTCCGATGTCATCCTGGTGCCCATGATCCCGAACCACCCTCTCGGCGCGGACCCTGGATCAGCTACTGGGGTTTCTCGAAGCGCACGGCCGGCTCGGGGAGCTGCGGGTACTGCCCCTGTTCACCATGGTGGATCGCCGCAAGCGCCTGCATCTGGACATCATCGAACGCCTGGCGGAGGACTACCCGGATCTGCTCGCCACCCACATCCCCGATGCCTCGGACGTGGAACGGATGGGCATCCACCGCCAACCCTTGTTGGCCTACGCACCCTCCGGTACTGCCGCCGGGGCCTACCGGGCCCTGTGGGATGAGCTCGAGCGCAAGATTTGATCCCCTCTCGCCCTTTGATTCCCTCACCCTTTACCCCGCACCTATCGCCGGTAGCTCCAGCAGCTTCTCTACCGACTCCCCCCAGCGATAGGTGCGGGGCGAAACCCAGCTTTTGCGGTAACCTGGTTTGCCGGGTCTCGTCCCTCGACCCAGTCTACCTCTTCTATATCTATGGGTTGGTTTTTAGACAGCCTCTAAAAAAGGGAGCATAACCGCCCATCCCCCAAACCGGACCTTCCGATCATTGCAGGTTCGGGCATAGCGAGAAGGCGGCCCGGGGCAAACCCCCGCCTGCCCTCAAAGAGCGTTCAAAGAGCGGTCCACTTCTTCCAGACGTCGGCCTTCCGCATCCGGTGATCGGCCCTGGTCAGCTTCCGATGATTGGGGCTGTCGGGATTGTTGCACCAGCCCATGCTCTGGGCCATCACCCTTTTTCCGTCATCGGAGAGCTTGCGCATCCCGCCCCAGAATCGGCAGGTCGCGCAGGTGTCCTCCGATGTGGCATCGACGGCGAGGCCCTCCCCGGATCCGCCGTGCTTATGCCCGTGTCCATGCGCGTGCTCATCCGACGCCTGCACGCCTATCGGTGCGAGTGCGACCGTACCGACGCCGACGAGCAGCTTTCCCGAAGCAGCCAGAAAACCGCGGCGTGTTTTGAACGACATTGGGTACCTCACGTTCCATATCATGGATTGTTACGCCTCGACCGGCCGGTGGCGAGGAGCTATTATATAATCGCAGATTACTTAGAGGGTGTTTGAAAAGGCAATTTCCGTCACGAGCCGGAGAACGATCGCCATTTCTGACCGTCGCAGGTGCTTGAAAATGCAGGGAATAGGAAATTGCCAGGGTCTAGATAACTTTAGAGAGGATTTTCTCTCAGTAGAGATAAGTATTATATCATATAAGCTTTCCTCTCGATGATTGAATCTAAATTCACATTCTTTCAGGTGTAAATGAAAGGAAATTATATACAATAGTGCCGAAAGCCGCCGCCGGTTCCCGGCTGACGGCTTGGGCCGGATGGGTTACTTCCTGGCGTGACGGACGTTGACCGAGCGGGTCACCGCCCTGCCGAAATTGTCCATT
>Ga0209367_1009864_pt1 | contig 12880 bp, 5 predicted proteins | sample WorMetLIZISLAND2_FD_187412 | JGI IMG/M metagenome (GOLD analysis project Ga0209367, IMG submission 187412) | Marine gutless worms symbiont microbial communities from Max Planck institute for Marine Microbiology, Germany - Olavius geniculatus... ... | reverse complement strand
TGGATCGGGATTATAAAACTAAACGCAGCTCCGAGCCTCGTGCAAAATTTTGCGCCGATCGGCCGACGGAGCTCGGAGATTACGCGAGGAAAAAAAATAAATGCCAGCAAAACTATCGCTTCCGGGCGAACTGTCTGTCTAAAAGTTGCAACTTCCTGTACTTTCCTCTTTAACGTTTTCGGCGCACGACGCGACTGGCTGCTGCGTTGAGCAATCGCTACAGGTAATCAGCGCACTAGAGATTTCTTCGAAATGATAGTGCGCTATATAAATGTTCACATTATTATTATTATTATTTTTTTATACCCCCGGTAGTAAAGGTTCCCGGGGGTTAAAAACAAAAGTTAAAAACAAAGCTGGAATGGCTATTGGTCCGGTGGATCCATGGAAAACGAGTCGTGCAAAAGCACCGAGTTATTATTATTATTATTAAGCTTACTGTTTTGAATGGTTTGACTGTGAACAGCGCGAGTGATACATGCGAAGCGTCACGACCGTCAAGCTGCAGTGCTGCCCAACATCTCGGGTACGCTTATACATAAAACTCGTGCATTACAGTGATAAATGTACAAAACATCAGTTTATACACTTGTTAACGACAACATTTGAGGACTTGCACATCGAAAACAGCAACAATTACAAAAGGTGATATTGCCCGCATCGCATTGACTGTGGGTCAGTGTGCTGCTGAATAATATGAAAAAAATTAATTGGTTAATCAACAAAAACTAATTTTAATCGTAATTCTAACTACAGGCAAGCTATTTCTGATTGAACTTTAATTAATTGGCCGACTATGAAAGTCACTTAGCCTACTTTTTTGTCCATTTTTTCAGGTCCCGATGAGCCATTGTAGGCTAATTCAATTGAAAGTATAACTGACTTCGTTTGCAGTTATTTACACCTTATTGGCTCACGACGCTGCAAGCTATAAGCTTAAGTGACACTTATTGTCAGACACCGTGTCTGTGTCCAATTCTGTCTGCGACGCTGCGTATCCGTCTGTCCACAGAAGTACAGCTAGACCTGTCTCTAACAGTCGCAAGCCACGTTGCCTACCAGCTTGTTTGTATAATATTTCCTATATGCATTTGTTTGCATGAGAGAACAGCTTGCAGTATTAGATGCGCACACACTTACTGACAATAAATTCCAGGCCATTCCAGGAGGACTTTCCGCGAGGCGTGGGATATCTGTGTATAATGTCTGTTGCGTTGTGTGGACAGAATGTTTACGATGAACATGCGAGCGCTCGGACTGAGCCAAGCAGTCTGCATCAAATTCATCGTCAAACAAGCCAAGCAGGCTAACCTCACCCAAGGTCAGCCACAGTCCATCGATTTTCCCTGCGCTTTTGATGACCTTATGTCACCAAATTGCACGCAGACTTTCAAAACGTTTCCCGTGCTGTCACACCAAACCCCTTTCATTTTTCGCTTTTGTACGCATCCACGACATATAGGGTGACACGATAGGTCGTGAACGATTTAATATGGCAAATTAAACATGTTAAAGGTATCATTAATTATTAAAATGTTGTCAGCGTTTAGGGAAATTTAATACAATATTGTGTGAAAAATATCACAACTGCCCGTTACTTGTTCGATTTATACGGGCTAACATAATTATGTCACACAAAAAAGCAGTGACCTCACACAGACCATCTGCCACCTGACAAATACAAAAAAAACTTAATACAAGTTTTTTTGTAGTTATTCGCTGTGAGTGATGTAGTGAAATCTAATCTTCTCGAATGTACAGTGTACTCTAACCTTCCCTGAAAATTTTAGCCAAATTCCCCTATAACTTTTTGTGTAGACTTAATCCTTCTGACAAACAAAGCAACAGATAAATGCCACATGTCGTGTCATAATATCGTGTCATGAGCCGCTTGGCGCAGGCGAATGCATAATGTGTTCGTGTCTGTGTAGACGAGATATCTGAGCTGAAGTCAAACATTGTTCAGACTGCGGCGACAACACAACACGGCGTCCACAACAACAACAAATGACTAAAAACCAGAGTCGTCTTAACACCATCTCGCGCCCTAGACCCGCCTCTTCTCGAGCCTCATACACTCTTTCAGTGCGGCCGAGTGCAGAACCCCGGCCAAAATCGGTTTCGGTAGGCCTATGCCTACATTATCAGCGTGAATTTTGAAAGGACTCTGATGACGGCATCACAATGTTTGGAGTACGGGGTATGTCCCCGGCCCCACTTGAAGCAGCACGGAACGACTGAGGTCCTTGACACATGCAGGCCTACTGACATTCAATCCGACCGTTGGAACTTGCACCGTTTTGCTTATGACGCTGCACTGATGGAAACCACGCTTAAAAGTTAAGACAGGTTAACAGCAGTGCAGAATATGCATAGGCTTAGTGATGGTTTCCAATAGCGTAATCCGCAGACTGTGCATGACAAGTATCAACATTGCGGACAATGCAAGATATTCTGTGAAAAATTAGGTACTTGATTACAGTAACTATACGAACATGGATTATACAATGGATTAGATGTACAGTAGTGTAGCACGGATCTAGGATCCTGGTTCCACAGTACGTTAGGCGCCCTCAGCGCGGAACCTCAGATTTTAAAGGACTGACAACGGACGACCTACCACATAGTGCAACCTAAATAGCATGGGGAGCACTGTAACCTTCCCCATTCGAGTTTGGGGCAAAAGCCAAGCGACCAAGAGTACTGTTATTTTTCAAATTCACAGGATGCGTCAAAAATCACAACATGTATGCACTTCTTTGTTAGTTTCTTTTTCAGAAAGTGAGGCATGTTAATTTTAATTGTCTTATCTTTTGTGTTGCTGGCTCAGCCCGGGGGTCTCAGTAGGTCAGAGGCCCCAGTTTATTTTTTCTACACCACTGATCATAACATGCAACAGCACATGTATCAAAAAACATACACCAACTACAACAACAGTACTGTTGAAACACTACAAGTACCACAATCAAGCATTCTATGCTCGTAACACACCATGTCTCAAAACAACCGTGCAAAATAGTTTTTCTCAAAAATTCATCAAATTTCCACCAACTTTGACAATTTTTGGCGCAACAGGTGGCAAGGAAAATGAAATTATGTGAAGTGCGCTCATCTCGCGTCAACGCACTGCTGTGTTAAACGCACTGTTACACTGTTACATAACGCGGCAACAATTAGTATCATACTGTTCAATTTTGCATTATCGAAGGGCACCATGCAATCTAATAATTCTGTGGCATCAGAGTTGGTGAAAATCAAATGAAGTGCTGACCAAAATAATTTTGTGCACAGTTTTTGAGATACATTGGGCGACTTCACGTTTTGACTTAGACTTTCACTGAGCCTTTTCGCTGAGCCAAAACTAAAGCTGACCGCTAAAGTCTGTACTTAGACCAAAGTTCAACTAAACAATTAAAAATGGCGGAAAACCAGTAAACATAACAGGAAATAAATCAACCAGTCACACTTGGACTTGCTTCTTTAATTGCACCGCGCACGCAAATGACGTAATTACGTAACCTCTTACGTCATTATGTAGCAATTACGGCGTTTATTTTTGGTACCAGACTGTTTTAATTTACTAAACTATCTGTGTTAGTCGCCATGTTTTCGCCCAGCGAAATCACTTCACTTTTTGACTTAAGTAGGTACTTAGACCGAAGTTTAGGCTCAGCGAAAGTCTCAGCGAAAGTCTAAGTCAAAAAGTGATGTCGCCCATTGTATTTAAAGGCATCAGCAAGAGCAGAGCCGCAGCTAATGAAACTTCATGTGCAGTGGCATATAAGTGACATTATGCATACTTCCCTGTGCCATTTTCCCTACCTCCCATCCCCTGCCCACAATCCTCTTCAATCTCTCCCCAATAGTCCTCTCTGCCCCCTTTCCCTTTGTCCTTCCCGTTTTCCCTCTGTATCTAGAGAGAGACTACAGTGTAGCCTACAAGGTTTGGGGTATGACTTCTGAAAATGTTTTGAAAGTAAATGTGTGATTTGGTGCATTCCACTGCAATCTGACAACAAATTTGCATGTCTCCAGTTTCCACTTTCACTGCTAAAAGCAAAACGTTGAATAAAAGTTGCATATATAACAACATTTCTGTCAGCTTGCAGTTCTACAGTTAATAAAAATACACATGGCCCATGGCTCCATGTCAGTGTTCACCATATAATGAACTTGAGGAAAAACATTCAATATAGCACATGCACACTGGTTTTTAGCAATAAGGCGCTTTCAAATATAAATATGCCTGCAGTGCAGTGCATCTCTTAGCTATTACTGCTACAGAACAATACTACACAATATATACATGTAACACACTAGTTAGTTAGTTGCAGTTTGGAATGGAATACACACAAAAATATGAAGCGCACATAATCATCATTGGTCAACAAATGGTAGAAACTTTGATTGCTACCAGCTGTCAATGTATAATTGATTAGACTTTACTGTGTTGTTTTATTCACCGGTCAATTCCACCAATGCATCGGATTGCCAACTCTGCTAGGCTGAAAATACCAAATGTATCAAATGTATTTCACTTAAATAAAAATGCTAAATTTTCAACAATACCATCTACAATAAAATCGTTCACTACTGCCAATTTAATTAATTCCAAACTAATGCCAAAAACTGCCAAATTGCTGAACTAAAATTTGTACAGTCACGTTTCATTAAAAAATGCCAAATTTGACTTATTTGGAATTTTGAGTCACTGCTTGGCAACCCTTCCAATGCACCAATGGAATTCAGTGGCTAAATTAAACAACACAAGGTTCATGTAATGTTAATGTTGATGGCTATCATCGGAAGAACTGTAGCTTCTCACGCAGCCATTCTTCTGTCAGGTCCTCAGGGTTACGCACTTCAAACACCTTTCAACCACACAGCAGACAAAAATGCTGTGACAGAAATGCCAATAATCTGACTGTAACCCTGGGCATATTCATGGTGACAGACTTGCTGTTTATCTCATTATAACACAAGGCATACATACCGCGATAGACTTGCTGAAAATCACACAATCTGCTCACAACACATGGTGGTAGGCATGGTGTAGTGGTAACGCGTCTGATCCGATCAGCAAAGTTACTGTATGCCGGGCCCAGTTAATACTGCGATGGGTGACTGCCTGTGGGCAGGTAAACCATCTCGGGATGTAACCAACCGCCGAGGTCAACTCAGCCTTCCATCCCTCCGGGGTAGGTAAATCGAGTTCCGGCCTATCTGGCTGGGGTTAAGGCAGGGCACGTTCACCTCTGTCGGGTGGCAGGTAACACTGTGTGATCCCATATGACAAGTGACGCTCCGTAGGTCTGAGATGGGTTCGCTCATTAGGAGCTATATGCGACCTTTAACATTTCTTTTAACACATAGGACATAACCACTGCATCACACTTGCTGTTCATATCGTTATAAATAACACCATATGTAAATGCTGAGGCAAACTTGCTGACAAACAGTCTGACTGTAGCACAGGCACAGACACACAGGACATAAACAAGTGTTTGGTGTATGTCACAGTGCTGTGACAGACTTAGGGCCGGTTTCTAGATCTTTCAGTTAAATGATCAGTTAGTAAACCGTCTGTTAACTGTAACTCGCTAGTTAAGTTTGTGCGTGTTTCTGAACAAAACCTAACTGGCTGTCAGCTAACTGAGCGGTAAACTATAGTTGCTTAGCCACGATGCACACGACACTTATCATTTCCGCCTAGCGCTCCGCCTAGCGCAGGCAAGCGTCATGAATATTAATGAGTGCAAGCGCTCGCCAGCCAGCCTACGAGCCAGCCAAGCAGACAGCCATTTTGTCCATTCCCGAATGAATTTTTTGTAGTAAAATTTGTAGCAGCAAACATCTCCTCGTGCGTTTTGAAGACATTGCTATACGGTAAAAATCGTTTTATAGTATCACATTCTTCAATTAACTGCTTGCTAAATGGTACAAAAGTTGCGTTAAATACGATAACTATGATCGACGGTTAGCTAACTGGCCGACTTGGGCCAGTTAAATTTTTGGCCATTAAAACCGTTGGTTAGTGCAACGGGAAACGCGAGTTATGCAAATCTGCCAGTTAACGCTAACTTGACCGGCCAGTTAAGATCCAGAAACCCACCCTTACTGTTAATCTTGCTATAACACAGTATTTAGACACTGTAATAGTCATTATAATGCAGCACATAAAAACTGTGACAAACTTGCTGTTTGTTAATCAACTGCTACACAGAAGATGTGAAGACAAGAGCTCAGAAGAGTGAAGACCTCAAACTAATTAGTCCACCCAGAAGCGATAGCCTACATGGCGGACTTCTTTTACTGCAGATGTTTTATTTTTTATTTATTTTTTTATTTCAACGCAAAATCTCCAAGATCCGTCGGCTGATCAGCGTGAAATTTTGCACAATGATCAGTTCTAGGTCAAATGTTATGATGCCGTTACAAAATTTCAAGGGTCCTACCCCGAAAAAATTCTACGGGCCAAAAACATGCAAAATTTGGCCCAATTTCGGATGACTTCAAATATCTCCGGAACGGATGAAAATATTCAAAATCGGACAAGTACATTTTGTACTGCGATTCCTCCCGCGTGGGGTGAAAGAATTTTGGTGAACTGTGGTCCACTAATCACGCAAATTAAGCAGTGAAATCATACTCACTCAAATCGACTTTTTTGCAAGAACATTTCTCGGCCTGTAAGAGGTGCTGCACCCCCAAATTTTTACACACGCTAGAGAATGACCAAGTCTTACTAGTGCACCCCCCAATGGGGATGGTGGTCCCCCTTACAATTTTTTTCAAAGGGGGTACAAAATTGGCTTAAATTTCAGCAAGTGTGCACCTATAACTTTGATGTCCGAAAGAAGCTGAAACCTCCATGTACAAAACTGCTCGATTTACCGACCCAAGTTTGACAAAGACTTACTTGCCCTTAGTGTTAGTAATTTAGCAAGATGGTCCGCAGACAGTCACACATCCAAGTTAGTGGTAATCACTTGACAGCGAACCAACCGGAAGTCAACTGATCGTAAGTCCAACATGCTACTGTTATGCCACCAAGCCGCATTGTAAATAAGTAACTAAAAGCATGAATGTATTCAGCACAAGAATGAACAATGACAGTACCTTGCCAAGGCTGATTTCACTGACAAGTGATTTCATGCTACCAGCGTACATCATCTGTTGCTCCGGGTTGCAACCTGACTCACAAAATCAATCACACATGACGACAACTCAGAAAATCGTGATTTATTTGTGTGACATTGAGAACGTGTCTGCCTGAAATGCTTGATAGCGACAGACAAGCAATAGAACAAGAAAGTTCTTTCTCGCAGATCAGTCATCACCTCAGTCAAGCACCTTCTGGTTTGTGGCAAAAACTCCCGAGCACCGAGATTCATGGGCCAACTGTTTCCAGGGCCAGTGCTTATTTATTATATGGTATGATGTATACACACGTTCAGTCAAAATTTCATATGATCGACAAAATAAGCCAACTTTTATGGCAGCCATAGTTTATTTGCCCAACAAAACTGGCCAATATAATCAGTGCGCCATGACATGGCTAATTTTATCGTTCGCAACTTCATACAATATCAGCTTTGCGAACACACAACAGCAGATCGCAAAAATAATACCTGCATTATTTTTACCGCATCTAACAAACAAAAATATAAAAAATGTAGAATAACTAACAAAATATAACTAAAATGAATACTCATCTTGCGCCTGTAAGCAGTCCGTATGGCAATATGAACAAAGTCGGCTGACCAATATATATAAGTAAGTTAGAAAATTTTATCATTTTTATCATCCATAACAGAACATGTTCTATGTTAAATGATAAAGTAAGCAGGGAAGTAAGTCCATAAAGTTTCAATATTTCATTTATACAGCACACTGCTACTTTAGTATAGGAACTATATTTTAATATATAGTACACTTAATCCAGCTAATAAAGGCTAGCATACATATGTACCTTGTGGGCTGACAAAAATGAAGCAGAGTGGATAAGACTTGCGTCCATCATCATGTTGATAACAATAGCTGTAGACTATGAACCTCGGCTGACTGTCTGGCAGCTCATCACGTATCTCATCCACACTACAGTCCTAACAACCACACCAAGCAAGTGAGCAAGTAAGTAAATAACAGACACAAACATACGCCATTGTAAATTGGTTCAGTGACAGACTGATCATACTAAATACTGGCATGCAGTTACAAAAAGCTACACTAAAACAATAAAAGAGTGCTGAAAAGTGCGCACTATTTTACTTTAAAATATTAATAATAACTTTACTTAATCATTTTTTGCTTTTGTTTATCTAATTGTAGTAATCAATTTGTTAAAAGTTAGTATGGATTAGACTGGTTTAATTGAGACAAGTCTAACTACGAGGGTCATTCAAAAAGTTCGTAGACCAATATAGATGGATATCATGAATGTTGCTGACATTGTGCCACTGATTAGTACCATCCTTCAATACAATACAGGTCAACCCACTTAATCGCATACCGCTTAATTGCATATCCCACTTACTTGCACAGAACGCAAATAACAAAACCAAAAAGTATCCTTTCTGGGCTAAATATGCCCGCTTAATTGCATACCACTTAATTGCATAATCCCATGTATTTGAATACCCATAAGCAAAAACATTTCCGCTTAATGGAATAAGTCAGCTGCGCAGGTCGACACTAGCCTGGTTATAAGCAGAGTATAACGAGCATTGCCTCCTACAGAGTTGGTCAGCCAGGAACAGACGACTCATTATCTCATGACGCTGGACTTAATGAGCTGATAAGAGACAACAGCGATGATGGGAGAAGGCTGCAGGGAGGCAGACAACCAAGCTGGACCAGTGCGAGGAGGGAATAGAGTAGTACAGGTGGACAGCTGGCCTGACCACCCATCCCTAGCTAAGCAAAATAACGTCTTTTTATTAGAAGTTGTATGGTATTTGTTGACATTCGAGGGGAACCCCCACACCCAGGGGCACGAAATTTTGTCACGAAAAACTACAGACATTGAGGCAGCGCACAGTGCGCCATTTTGATACAGTGCCAGAGTTCCGACGGACGAAAGGACAGATGGACAGACGGACAGACACCATGGCTAAGACGCGCGAAGCATTCTGCTATCGCACGTAAAAAGTGTAAGTATAGAAAAATGTACATGAACAAATATGACCAGAAACAAAGCAGAAAGCAGGTAATTAAGCAACACTAAAACACTGTGCAGAAAAACTGCAGAAATAAACACACTGAGAAGAGTTCAAAAGACCTCGTATTCTTCATCCAGAACAATTGTTCGTTTCTCTCTCTCTATCTTCACTAAAAATAGTAATGCAACAAAAAGTAAAATACAGTACACAAAAACTAGCAAAAATATTTCACATTTAATGACGTATTACTAAAGCTCATAATTGTGGTAAAATGTTAGCAGTCAACTTTTCAAGAATAAACAATTGTCTGCATACATAAACAGTAAATTACCACATAATTACAGCTCACAGAGGTTAACACAAAATGGAAACATCTACAGATTTTCTTACTGATGATAGCAGCATTGTTAGTGGCTTTACGAAAGCGGAATTTCTTTAGCTTCTCCTTCAAGTCTTTATCAATGCTGCATATACTCACATTCTCCGCCTGTCAACAAATACCATACAACTTCTAATAAACACCAAGTCTCCGACATTTGCCAAGGAGTATTTGCATTCTGTACAAACTACAAATAAATGTCAAATCTCAAACATAAGCCAGACATCCAATACAATGCTGGCGTCTGGCTGGGGTGACGCTGATGCATTGTTTCACAAGTCGCGAGATCCAGATGGCCAAGTAACACAGGCTGAACGGTAGTTCAAGCCATGTGTTAACGGCGACTTCTCTTTCCTATGGGAAAACCAAAAATTTGACACCCCACAGAATCAAAACCCCCGATCTGATTGAGATAAAATTTGGCACGATTGATTACGTCGGCTAGATGACCCCTCATGCAAAATTTCATGTAAATCTGCACAAGGAGGACTTCTTGGCAAATAGGTGAAATATATGCAAAAATTTTTCTAGCTGTACATATACCTTTTTTCTTCAACTCACCTACAGGTCAGACCCTTCGGCGAATTTTTGCATGCAATGGCTCAAACGACGTGGTCTCACACAAGAATGTGCCTTTTGAAGGCTAAAATATCTTAAATTAATGTTTAACATATTTGTTCAAAAAATTCCAAAAAAATTACAATGGAGCCTATGGGGAGAATTAAACAATTCTTAAACGGCCATAACTTTGGCTATGTATAAGATAGAGTCGTAATTTTTGGTTCTATAGTATGGTTTTTGGGGATGGCCAATCTAACAGTGTCATTTAATTTTACCCCGGACCCTCCATGGCAACAAAATTTGGGACAAAATGGGCTATAACTCGGCTGGTGTAAAAGATATCTGCGAGACTTGCGTCTATAGGGGGGTTAATGGGGATGGGCCATCAAATGCTGCCAACTGCATTTTCCCCCGACCAACCCCCATTGCCATGGCAACAAAATTTGGAATAAAATTGGCTATAACTCGCCTTATAAAAGATATCTGTGAGATTTTTGCGTCTATAAAGAGGTTTTCGTGGATGGGCCAGTGAATGCTGCCAATCGAACTTTACCCCGACTGACCCTCGAACTTTACTCCGACTGACCCTTGTTGCAATGGAAAATTTGGGACAAAATGGGTTATAACTCAACATATGTATGAGATATCTCCAAGATTCTTGTATCTAACAAGAGGTTTTAAGACTGGAGCAAATATATAACTTTAGTAAGTCTACCATGGCTGATATTGCTCGCATCACACTGACTGTGTGTCAATGTGCTGCTGAATAATATCACCTTTTGTAATTTTTGCTGTTTTCAATGTGCAAGTCCTTAAATGTTCCCATTAACAAGTGTATAAACCGATGTTTTATACATTTATTTGTAATAATAATAATAATACCAATGCCAATGTTTATAGTGCTGTCATCATGGCACAGCCATTGCGAGATTTCACCCAGTTCATTCGACTGAATGTAGCACGAGTGCCAGGTGGCTGCAGACCACTGGACCAAGCCAGGCAGACCAGGCAGCTACAGAAACTACATTTGCCATCGCCATTTATTATTACTCAGCTAAACAGCTGATACTCATTTTACCGTCCCACGGAGGGTAGAAGGCTGAGTCGACCTAGCTGGCAGGCTTCGCACCGAGATGGTTTACCTGCCCGCAGGCAGTCACCCATCGCAGTACTAACCGGGACCGGCGTAGAGTGACTTTGTTTCATCCGAAACACGTTACCAATTACGCCACGCCACCAGTAGTACTGGTAGTAATTGTTGTAGTGTTCTTCTTACTTGGATTGCAATATTAAAAGCTACAGACAACCGTTTAACCTTTAACATGGTATACAATGCATAGCGACTACGCACAGGCGGAACACAACACTGACGACACGCCCACCCACTAACAACGGTCGCTCAAAGTCATCAGACGGCTTATTTTAACAATAGCTAAACTAACAAACACTATTTTACAATTGCTTCAACGCATTTTAATCACTATACGACGCGTAATTGTAAGAATGAAGACGAACATTAACCATTATATTGTTTTCGGTACTACTGCCGGATGTTTATTATTTACATCGAGGTTCTATTTTTAAAACGAGCTGTCGAGTTTGCTATGAAAGTAAGTAAAACACAACAGTTACGAATTCACGTTTGCGCACGGCGGACAGCGATATTGGACGATAGCGTCGTCAGCCTGCGCGGAAAGTCCGTTTGTCCGTCTGTCTGTCAGCGCCTTCCTTGTTGCACGGTCGCGAACCCCGACCACGGCGTTTGAGTCCTTGGGCCTTAGGTACGTAACCCCATCTTCACCCCCATCTTCCCCCACGGGCAGCTTGAGGGGGCGGGGGTTGAGTTGCCGGGTCTTCTTTCCCCGCTGATTCTGTCAAGTTCGTCAGTATAGTGATCAGCTTCGTGGCGACATCTGGTGAATGACGGCCACTTAACGGTCCCAGCCTGCAGTATAAGGCCTTAAGGCCGGCCATGAATCACACCTCACACGGTAGTGTGAGTGTTGTAAGGACGACCTTCAAAGTATATGGGAAAAGGCAAATTTTGACCCTCAGCCAACCAAAAACCCCTGAACCGATCGTCACCAAATTTGAATGGCGTGATTACGTCGTGGACCCCTACCACCAAACAAAATTTGGGCTCAATCCGTCCAGGGGTTTTTGCTCCCCATATAGGTGAAATATACACCCCCCGTGTTCGAAATTTACTACACTTTTTTTTCTTTTGGTTCTTGAACTCGCCTACAGGCGAGTCCGTTAGACCGATTTTCGCGCTTAATACGTCATATGACGCGGTTCTGCGCAAGGAAGTGCCTTTTTGTTGATATATAATAAAAATTATATTTTTCACTTATTTATTAGAAAAATTCGCAAAAAAAATTACAATGGCGCTTATGGGGAAAATTTAAAAATCCTTTAAACTGTCATAACTTCGGTTGTGTGCAAGATAGAGTCGTAATTTTGGGCTCTAGGATATGGTTTTCGGGGACGGCCTAACTAACGGTGACATTTATATTTACCCCCGGTAGACCCCCGTTGCCATGGCAACGAAATTTGGAACAAAATTGGCTATAACTCGGCTTGTGTAAGACATTTTTTGCGATATTTTTGCGCCTATAGAGGGGGGTTTTCGGGGATGGGCCATCGAACGCTGCCAATCGCATTTTTCCCCGACCGACCCCCGTTGCCATGGCAACGAAATTTGGGACAAAATTGGCTATAACTCGGCTTGTGTAAGAAATTTTTGCGATATTTTTGCGCTTATAGGGGGGTTTTCGGG
>Ga0209367_1009863_pt1 | contig 12880 bp, 12 predicted proteins | sample WorMetLIZISLAND2_FD_187412 | JGI IMG/M metagenome (GOLD analysis project Ga0209367, IMG submission 187412) | Marine gutless worms symbiont microbial communities from Max Planck institute for Marine Microbiology, Germany - Olavius geniculatus... ... | reverse complement strand
TGAAGAGGGGTACCCCCTAAAAAGACGTCATTTTGCCGTTATTGGCTCGAATAATGTGAAAACGGTTGCAGATAGGCACAGACATGCTGCTTATCATAACAAGCACTGGTGACAGGCTTTTTAGATTTATCAACATCGATGACCTTGAATGACCTTGCACCTTCAAAATAGGGATTTTTAGTGAATTTTTCTGCGATTTTTGGATGCGACACACATTTTAAGAGTGAATTGCGCCAAAATGGCTGGAGATAGACCTGGACTTTTTGTGCATAACATTTTTAGCATAGAACGTACATTTTTAAGAATCTACAAATAGCTATTTTTCCGCTATTGGCTCGTGTAGCTTGAAAACGGTTGCAGATCGGCAGACATGCTGCTTATCATAACAAGCAATATAGTGACAAGCTTTTGATTGGTGTAAACATCGATGACCTTGAATGACCTGAATTTCTAAAATAGGGGTTTTAGTGTTTTTTGCAATTTGTGGCTGCGGCGTAGATTTCAAGAGTGAATTGCGTCAGAATAGATAGAGTTAAATCAAGACAACATGCGAATAGGAACTGCTAAGGCTGTCGCGCGTCTCATGAGCTTTGCTCAAATTACTTGTTTGGTAAGGATAACACAAATATCTGATTTTTTGGCGTTTCCAAATTTTAGAAAAGTGAGCAAATTTGCGGCTTCCATTGAACGTTTAAAAGCCGAAAGTGCTTCAGCTTCAGGGGGGCTTTGCCCCATGTCCGCCTGACCAGGGGCTGTGTCCCTGGACCCCGCTGGGGACTCCGCCCCAAGATCCCCGTTATAGGCTCGCGCTACCGCGCTCGCCATGGGGCCGTGTCCCCCAGATATTGCGGGCTAAAACCGCCACTGAGCGGAAGATAGCTCCCGCGGCGAGTTCCGTTGCGGAGCTCTGGCCGCAAACGCGTTTTTTTGCTCATGAAAAAGCCCTTAGGCTTAAAACGTTGTAGTTTTACTGCACAAATTTGCGTATTTCTTGGGCTGTGGGGGGTGCACGTACGTGCACCATCTGCGCCCCTGTCTATGCTTCGAAGAAAACTGCACAAGTTCTGGAAGAGCTTTCTCGGAAGCAAGTGGCAAGGAGTGTTGGGAACTTGCACATGAGTGCAGACTGCAGACGCGCCTGGAAAGCACTTTGAACATTTCGTGCAGCTGTATGACTAGCGGCGTCATCGCCGGGTTACATAAGTAGGCATGCCACGAACAGGAAGTTGCGATTATCCGACGGACAATTGCAAATTTTCGACCTGGGAGATTATGTCAGCTCAGAATTTCGACTTTGCCTCTAAGGTGCCACCGAAATTTGAGTTTTTTACCCGAAATTTTGCGATTTTGGACGACAATTTTCCGCCAGGAAGAGTATTCCCCCCGCAATTTTCCGACGGGGCAATTGCGCCCCCCCATTCTCCCGGCCACGACCCCACTGCGACTGGCATTCGTGCAGCTATGTCATGTGATCGTGGTGATTTGGCTGGACACATGGCTGAAGTGGGGAGTGGACATGCATTCAGTGCGGGTGGCATACCCAGCCGGTGGTGCCCACATTGAACTGCATGTTATAATGCTACTGTTATACAGTGTGGCATTGTTGGGCCGTTAAGTCGGTCGCGCTCGTTACGCTGGCGGTGTTGGCATTCTACCGTACAGCAATTCGTCAGTGCCCCACTATAGGATCGCCCCAGAAAAGTCTCCCTCGGCAGACAATTTACCGGCAAAAAATCGCCCCGCGCGGAGGCCGACCGGACGGGACGGATTTTTACCGAGAGACTTTTCTGCGGGCGATCCTATATGGGGAAACTTTTTATGGGGCCGGCGATAGAGGAGACACAAATTCCGTGATTATCTCTTCCCGGGCGGAATTTTCATTGGGGAGACATCTTAATGTGACACCAGCACAATAATTCATGTCCGCTGCAGCTCTAGCTAAACAGTGCATGCAGTTCTCTCTCCCTGGTCCCGGCGACCCACCGCATCGCAGTGGGGCTCCCCCGTCGTTGAGCCGGGCCACGTGGCCACGGGTACATTGCGCCGCCCGCCCGCCCCTCTAGACGGATGAGGACTCACCATGCGTGGATCGTCGTCCGCAGCGGCGTAGATCGATTCAAAAAGTCTACACGTGCACAATTTTTCACGGTAAAGGCGCGTACAGCTCGACGTAACTGAACTGACATGGTTTAGTTTTTGACGAACTGACCATGGGCAAGCAGTAATGCATTGCAGTAGGTATGCATAGTCACGTACACGTCAACCAATGACGAATGGGCTCGCCCATTGGTCAGTTCGTCAGTTACGTCGCTCTATACGCGCCTTAGCGCATCTCAGAGCTACGTGAGATGAGATCACACGATCTATCAGCAGAGCTAGCTTGATGAGCGCTCGTCTAGTCAGCCTATACACTTGAACCGGCTTGATGAGTGCTGCAGCCAGCTTTATATCGTGTTAACTCACTCACAGACAACTGGGACAGATTGAATGGCAGAAAAGCTGTAAATTATTTCTCCCTTTCTTCGGTGGAAATAATAAAAAGTTTAATCTTTGACTTGCTGCACCAGCTACCTATACTCACAATTATAGCTTTCGGTGATCATCCGGCGGTAGGTCAGTCAGTAGGACAGTCAAAATGTCAAATCTTTTGACATCAGTCAAATTTTGACCGATCCGAGTAGCGTTTGACCGCGGTCCGACTACACGAACTATAAACCCTAACCCTATCCTTAACCTTATTTCCAAAAGCTAAGCCTATATATCACTGTTTCCCAAATTCTCGGTCTTGCCGGGGCGTCCTTGACCGCGTCTTTCGACGTGACGACCAGCTATCGAAACTGTGGATCGCCAGCGGACGGAACTTTGTGTAGAGTACGGACAAACGTGTGCGCGCGTGCACTGCTGTCGAGCGTTGGTTGCTGTAGCGGACCGGCGAGTTTACGCTACGTCACTCTCTACGTAGATAGGCCAGCCAGCCTACTGTAAACAGCAGTTCAGTGGGCCCTGGCCCAGTAGCTGGGAGGAGATGTGTGTTCCGGTGTCGCACCGAGGACGATGACTTCGTGAATGAATGAATGCATCACCTGTCACGAAAAACGTCAATGCATGCACCTTGGATACGGACGGCTGAGGAGTCGACAAGCCGCGCGCTGCTGGAAACTTCAGACTGTGGGCCAACGTCAGCACCAGCAACAATCACTGCTGATGATACAGCTGATCGGAGTCGGTAACTTATTAACGCCATATGTCACTGCCAACAAGACCCCAAGGTACGACAAGGACTAATACTGTAGTGTAGGCGAATCCCTGCTGTCTGCGGTCACCGCTGACGTGTTAAGCTGAAGTGTGCATTTCTGGGATCAGAATTTTTATGAATGAATGAATGGTTACATACCGAGATGGTTTACCTGCCCGCAGGCAGTCACCCATCGTAGTATTAACCCGGGGTGAAAACCTAGTGTGGCCGATAGGGGCGGTGGTATGTCTGATAGCTGCAAACTGCCGATCTAGTTGTTCGCTGATGCGGGCAATGGATGGCCGCATAGTGCGCTGCAATATCATTAGCTCGTGCCAATCACTCAGCTGCCGCCTCCGAGATTGTAAAGCGATTCCTTTCACAACTCTGACTTGACGAAGCGCTATAGAAACTGCCGGACCTTTAATTCATCTTCATTTCAGTCTGACGTTATTCTGCGTGTCGCCCCGCTCGACGCCCCAGGAACTCGTGGGCCTGGTTCATTGAACACAAGAGAATGATCATCAGCTGGTGTAGCCAACGACGTTTAGACAGACAGGATGGTGATAGTCAAACGATGAGTAAATATTTGCAGAGTTGTGCACGTCATCTGCACAGCATGTCATGATGGTGCACTTGCAGCGAACGGGTGACTGCTGACAGATCAGAATCATCTTGCCAGTCTCACTGCAGTCGCAGCCTTCAGATTACTCCGCCAGCCTCTCTTGTCTGCTAGTGCAGTCAGTACAGTCTGTGCCATAACTCCATGGCCTGTGCGGCGGCGTCGAATGGAATTTGTCAACACGTCGGTCGGCGTCGGACCGGTATAGCTGTGCCCCGGCCACTGCGTCATTTAGTGCCTGGCTCTGGCGTGCCGACTATCTGCGGTCCATGCGTCCGTACGGCCTGATGCGCCTCGGGCGACATGCGGAGTCAGTCGATCCACCTAGTGGGCCTACGCTGTCAAGCGACTCGAGCCAGATAACAGACGCACGCAGTATAGGCCTACAGCTGAGCGTCAGACCACAGGCATGCTAAAGTTGCACTCGAGACGTCCTCCTGTCTCTGACTGCCAGTAGCTGACTCTCAGACTCAGTCGCGGCTTCGCTCCCTCTCACGCCGAGTCTGCAACTGGCAGCATCGCCGCAGGCGACGTCACTGACACGGTTCTGCTGACCGTGTGTGACTATAGGCGCTATGTTGCGATGCTTTGATCCACCAGCATAGTAGGCCCTGCTCTGACGCTGTGTATTGAATCTGTGCTGGTAAAAGGTAAAGGTAAAGGCCAACACTTACTATAGCGCTTCTTACCGTTGCTCAGAAGTGTTTTACAATCTCGGAAGTGGCAGCTGATTGGCATGAGCTAATGATACCGCAGCGCACTATGCGGCCAACCACTGACCGCGTTAACGAACAATTGGACCCGCGGTTTGCAGCTAGCAGACATACCACCGCCACAATCAGCCACCATTGGACTTCACCCCGTAGCCCGTAAGCTACTACTCATTTCCCGTCCCACGGAGGGTAGGAGGCTGAGTTGGCCTCATTACGATGAAAACATTGCTGGACACTACCGGATACTGAAGGGGGCAGTCCGGCCATTGCTCCCTCCTTTCAGTCACGCGCAGTGGCCACGTTCTTTAAAGCACGGAGGCGACAAACCAGATGCAGCACGAGAACATGATAGACACAAATATTCAGAAACCGCAAAATATAAATTGTAAGCAAAAATTCTGCAAAAAACGCTTTCAGCTGATCCCCTGACCAGGGGACCCGGAAGTGGGTCTAAGCCTTTAGACTCCTATAGGCTCGCCCTACAGCGAGTTCGTTATCAACTATCTGTTATCAACAGAAGTTACACTTTCTCGTCACCAGTGGCGTTGTGGGTTAAAAAAAGCAGGCGGCACAGTAGTATAGTTGCAATTTTCAAGCAAATTTCCGACAATTTCAACTATGCCTTTTAATTTTTCCAAAATCGGGGGTTTTCAGTCCCAAATGTTGCATTTTTGGACGTAAATTTACGAGCAAGGTTTTCTGACAATTTTCCGAGGGCGCAAAATTAAGGGAAGGGGCAGCTGAACTGAACCCCCCTCCCCACTGCATGACGCCACTGCTCGTCACCACTGAACCCGAGAATAGCTAAATGTTTACTGATGAGCGATGGGAAAATGCGCCAGAGCTACACATGTAGGTCTCCGTGGCTAGGTCTAAATAGATTTGACAGACACTGACAGTGTCAGAGCAGACGGCGAGATTGAGTGGCACCATTCATCAACGTATATGACTGCTGCTGCTGCTGTTGTGTACTGATGTACAGGACAACGAAAAGACTGGAGCATCTACGAGTAGGTCTTCAAGCTGGAACTGGTGGGACGAGACGAAACAAGTTTTCACGGTGGTTATCCAGAATGTGACTCGATAGTTTCTGAGATCACTGTGAAAACTTATTTCGTCAACAGAGACAACTCGTCAAGAAGAAGCATCAGCGATGTTGATATCATATCTGGCAAAAATATACCAGCAACTGATACCAGCAATTGTCTCCACCCCCGCCTCCCCCACAATTTTTGGCTTGTCCAAAAAGTGTCACAAAATTTTCTTTGTGTTGGAAAATTTTTATCCAAAAATGCTAAATTTTGGGCTAAGAACACAGAAAAAGCAACAGAAACATCAGTAATGCTTAGTTATGTAGTACATAGCTTTCTGTAAAATATACAGTTGTAAAAATGCACACTGCACTACTCATAATTATTAATTGATTATGGTTACCAGCATGTTACAACCAAACCTAATTATTATTTATTTTGACAAAAGACAAATCAACATTATGCGGACATAACATGCAGTATAAACGACAACAGAAATAATATGACAACTCTGATATTACAGATGTTACAGAGACAAAGGCAAACTGATGAACACATGATGATGATAGTAATGGACTAGATATATTATGTCAAAGCTATATACACTGTATGTCTCAAAAAACATCCCCAACATTTTTGATTGTAACTTAAAGAAAAATTATCAGATCGTAATAATTTTTGGTGTGAATATTCCTGACACAACTTACAATCAACTGACCATTTATTTTTCACGTCACCTAATGTCTGCTTCTGCACTAGCTGTGGAAATCAGACCAAGCGAAATATGCGTTGAAATATACAAAAAGCATGAAAAAACATCCCAGACATTATCGATCATAACTTGAAGAAAGATTATCTGATTTTAATAATTTTTGGCACAGATATTTCTGACACAAGTGGCTATTAAATGTCTGCTCAAGTTCCCTCCTCACCCAACGTCTGCTACTGCACTACCTGTGGAAAGCACGAGCAAAATACGTGTTGAAATGAATGAAAAACGTCAATAAATTCCATCTATTCAGATCTGTGGCCCCCGACAGCCAGTTGATACAAGGTTAGACTGTCATAAAGCAGTGTGTCTACCAGATAATGTTCAAAAACGTTTATGAATTCAAGAAACGACTGATGAAGTCTGGATTAGTCTGGAGCAGGACATTATCGATACTGCTGTCAACGAATGGGGAAAGCATCTCTGTGCCTGTGTTTGCACAATGGGCTGACATTTTGAGCAATTTTACTGCAGGCAGCTGAAAAATGAAACAACTAGATAAAATGTCAGCCAATGCGTCAAAAATGTGAACAAAATGTTTTTTGTGCCTTATTCAGATAAAGTAATTAATATCACAGAAGTGAAAATGTAATATTTCTTGGTTCTGTTTTCCCCAGGTAGTGTAGAAACACCCATAGGGTGAGATGGAAAAATGAATAGCCAGTTATTCTGAGAGACCAGATGCAGACAATACATATGACAGATGGTGTTGTGGTCTATTAGCTACCACGCTATGTTCCATCAACAAAGTTGCTCCACACTAACCGGACCAGTTAGTACATGGACGGCACGGGTGACTGTCTTTTGAGTTTTGACAGGCAAACTACCTGGGTATATAACCAACTGCCATGTCAACTCAGCCTTCCATCCTTCCAGGGGTAGGTAAATCGAGTACCAGCCTGTCTGGCTGGGATTAAAATGTGACACGTTCACCTGTGTCGAGTGGCACGTAGCACTGTGTGATCCCACATGGCAGGTGACGCTCCACAGCACTGAGACGGATTACTCATAAAGAGCTATATAGACATTAAAACAGCCTTCTATATCTTGCGTAAGACATAGGCTCCAGCTAAATGATAATACAAATTTTTAAGTAATGGAAATGACCATTACCATGACCATGATAAAGATGATAACAACATTTCATGGCCATGATGATGCTAGTAACATAGCATTTGGCACTAGGCTATACTGACACAAAAATGTCATTCTAAGAAAGCGTAAATCATTGGGGATTGACGACGTTACTGCTGGATATTAGGGCATTGCAAAATTTCTAGCAGTTGTCCGTAGTAACCATTCCACGCTATGTAACTGCCTAGTCGCATTTTGAATGCCACGGAATTTGGTGTCAAACCGGCCCAGTCCTTACCTTACCTTATCTTACCTTTGGGGTGGACACCTGTCCAGTGCTGAGGCCGTATCAGCTCAGCCCAATGCACAGTCCGGCCTACAGTATTTGAAACAATTTTCTGTGCAGAACTGTGCTCTCGGCTTATAATGACCCAAGTTTAACAAGAAAAGAAAAAAGCAATACTAGCTGTGTTCAACGTCTGTAACTGATGAATTCAGTATAGCACTAACAGGCAGCAGAGCCAACGTCATCGTTGTACACCCCTCCAGTGTTGTACTAGTGGTACAGTCCAATGTCGTCGTATACCCCTGCACAGTGGTATGTCCCGGTGTCAACACTCTGTTGCTATCTGTGATCGTAGGTAAGTCATCGGCACGAGTGACATCACGCTTCTTGGGTGGGTAGAGAACCTTGTGTACAGCATGGCAATGCTTGCGTAGGTTTTCAGCGATCCCACTACGGTAAGCGCAGTACGGACAGACGAATGCTTTGACGCCAGAGTGTACTAATTGATGTCTGACAAGCTGCGCTCGCACTGTGAACTTCTTGGTGCACTGATCGCAGGCGAACGTCTTCTCCCCGTGACAACGCATGTGACTGCGCAGCCGTTTCACTGCTGCAGCCAGTCGCACGCATCAGTCCAACAAATAGTTTGAGAATCCTACGTCAGGTTTTAAAATTTGACAAAATCTGTGAATTTCACAAGATTTTAAAAAACCTGTTTGCCACGCTTAGGTTCTGAGTCCATTTAACCTGTTGTTTTGGTGCAGTACCGTGACTAATTAACATGTTCTCGTGGACTCGGGACAGTAGACCTAATTGGACTGCTGATAGCCTACGTAAATAAGTTCTTGAATGACAATAAGAAGATCAATGAATTTTCAGTTTGCTCCACATAAAAATGCAGTACCCCGATGTGCCTAATGTGTCAAAAAATAAAAATTCGCTCCTTGCTTCAAAATTCATAGAATATTTTTTTTAATCGTAAATGCAAATTCTCAAACTATGCACCAATCAATCAGTTATCATCATCATCATCACAGCGTGAACAAGCTACAAAAGTAGACAAATAAAAAATAACAAATGATAATAAAATACATAATCAAGAAAAAGTTGACACCACACAGTATATTCTGGCCACCAAAAATATCAATACACATGATAGCATGCAGTCAGCATCTTAAGTCTCAAGTTCGTTACTGACAGCATGTCTGCTAAAGTACCATAGTTAATCAGCTGACTGTATGCTGTATTGAGTCGCCTATCATACATTGTTGCTAAAATTAACCAGCTAAACTATTAAAAACTAAGTAACAAGTAATTAACTAATAATAACTAACAAGAAAGTGATTCTTCGAAAAGAAATGACGTGGCAGAGAGTCAAGTTGTGGTAAAGCCAGGATGCCAGTAGATTGTGCCCCGTAACGATACATTCTTTCTAAATTTACTGGCTTTTATACCTAACTAATAAGTAAAGAACTGAGTTGAGTTTGATTCACTGAACAAAGAAGCTGGCATTACAGAGGACAGTAAAGGAAGCTGTGACAGTAAATAAGTAAAATCTGAATGACTGACACTTTGCGGAGAAGTCACAGATGGTGCAGGGAAACGGTCGGTCGTCGACATGACTGAGTCGCTTGTGTTCTTTCAGCGAGTAGATCGTCATGAGTCTAGCGCCGCAGATGTCACATCGGTGCTCTGGCCGACGACACGGCGCGTGCTTCAGTTCATGTCGGTGCAGAACGGAGCGAGTGTACGCCGTGTAGTTGCACGAGCTGCATTTGTAGCGGCGCTCACGCTTCAATGACCCAGACCCATGCTTCTCTGTGACATCATCACTATCAGCATCAATCCATCCATCGATCCGTAAACTCGCAAAGCAAAAGCACTCCTTAAACAGAGTTCTCAAAAGTGCCTGGTGGGCCAAAAAAGTGCCACTTTACTTTTGTCCATATCTTTGCCAATTATTGACTGATTTTCAAAATTCTTTCACTGTTGCACTCTGCAGACACTTTGTGATAATGTGATTATTATAGATCCCGCCACATCGTGAATGTAAAATATCAATGAAATATGCATACATAACAATAATAACAAACAAACTTTTTGGTAAAATTGAAAAAAAACACTTCAGACCAACATTGCAGTGAATGGTCTGTATGACACTAGACTGTGTGGGTATAACACAGTCTAGTGTCATACGAATCATTTATCGCAATGTTGGCCTGAAGCGTTTTTTTATTTACCTAAATATTTGTTAACATCATTAGTTTTTGCTTACATTTATATTTCACAAGGTAGTGTAGAGACGCATTTATGGTGTGGTGAGATATATAATAACCACATTAATGCAAGTTGTCTGCAGAATGTACTACTGAAAGAATTGTGAAAATTGGTCAATAACTGGGAAAGATATGGACAAAAGTAAAGTGGCACGTTTTTTATGGCCCATGGTGTATAGGCATTAGACATGATTTGAGACATTGTCTATTGATGTCACTGCTTTGAAATCAAAAAAGGTAGGTTAGTTCCACACAATCCGTGCTAATAAGCCAATAGGCAGATGCTAGAATCTACACTGTAGTGATCATTCGATATATCGAAAATATCGATATATCGTTTTTGATATCGATATACCGCATCGTCAAAAAAAATATCAAATTTTTCGATATATCGCGATACTTTTTAAATATCACAATATTTTACACCTAACATTTATATTTTTTCAATACGTGTAGCTTAATGTCAGTAATTTCGTACAGCGAATAGCGTAACATCGAATTCGGTACACAGTGACTCTAGTGCCATGACGTAATTGGTTATGTTTACAACTGTAATCGTCAGTTTTTGAGTTTTGATGTGTTACAGCTATGTCGTAGAGCTTCTGTGGCATGGGTTGTCGACGTTGTTGTGTGTCTGTCCATCTGTGGGTCACGGATGTATTGTGGCTAAACGGTGCAAGATAGGGCATAAGTTGCTATTGATCACTAAGATGATAAAAATCATTGACATTAAATGATTTTGCAGGTCAGTAGGCCTACTGCAACTGTAACTGTATAAGCTGTAATGCATCTTCCCCAGCAACAGCTCGGCTTCTTGTTAGTTACCGCATTACCAAAATAATGACAATACATGAAAAAAGCGACAAACTAAACAAAGCAAACTAGCAACATAATGTCGTAATTCAGCGAAATTTATGACAGTTTTTAGTTAATTATGTTTTCTGACATATTCTACGACTCTGCTTCTAGTACTACGTAGAGCATATTACCTTATTCAGTGTTCACATTTTGATCCTTTGCTTGTATAACATTTACTTACTTATTATTTTGAAAAAAATCAACATCAATATTGCAATATTTTGTAAAATATCGTATCGATATCGTATTGAAATTGAAATCCTGATATCAAATCATCACTACTACGCTGACTGAAGTGATTGTGTACAAAACCTGAACAGTGCAATAATGATAATCATCATCATCATCAGCATTCACAGTAGCAGCAAGCTATCTCACAGTCACGTTCACTGTTGCTTTTGTTTAATGATTATATTTTCTGAAACTTGCTCTTCAAATGACAATTTCAGACAAATCTTCAGCTCTGTAGCATCTTTTTTAGGTTCCCACTTTTTGGTTAATTTGACCGGACCAATGTTAATAGTAACAGTAAACAAAGTAAACAAAAAGCCCAGATGTAACTGGGAAAGGCTGACCGTACCGCCTATGTCGAAGGGCCAGTGTCCGACTTCCGGTCGTGGGGAGAAAACGATTACCCCAAGTTCCATACACATTACACAATGCTGCTGTCAAATGCTACAATCAACGCTAACTATTATAACAGATGTCACACTCGATCATCTCAACAAGCATTATATCATAATAAAGCAGCCCATTTGGGGAAGGAAGAGTTGGAAGGGGTCCAAATTGGCACCAAAGAGCAATGCTGTTTGCTTCTGCAGACAGTTTTTCATTAAGACGTACCATTTAGCTGCAATATTTACTTACAGACAGATGAGACAGAGAGATGAACACAACCTTGTGCAACAGGGTGGTCCTTAAAAGTCGAACTTATGAAAACATTTGCTCTGACACCTTAAATATGTTCCTTTCAGGGAGAAAAAAATCGACAAAAAAAATTTCCCTAAAATATTTCAACATTTAGAGGTGGCTCAAGAAATTTGAATTCTACTATAGGTTTACAATGAACATGCTGCAGCAAATACGCAGTCAACATCAGTGCTCCTTGAAAACAAGATTTGAGCTAATGCTCACAAGACGCGCGAAAGCCTATAGCATTTCCGGTTCAGTAGTTTAGCTAAAAATTGGGGTGTTCACGCTAAGTTAATATACAAATACCAAATTCTCTATCTGGATCGCATAATTATAGTTCCGTGGCGCCACCTTGTGAATGATATAGACTTGTGTCGCAGCCCGAAATCGCCAAAAAATCCATAAAACCCCCTATTTTGGCGTTCAAGGTCATTGAATTCGGCGCCAATCGAGAGCCAACGTACAACTTCCTATTAGTGATTAATAGTAATCTAGGCCCTATCTCGCACCGTTACTGAGATACAGCGACTTATTGGCCAAAAATCGCAAATTTTGTCCACCCCCCTCTCATCTAGGGCCCTCGTTTGGGGTGACCCTCTTTGAATTTACGGAAAAGCTTTATGGTTCCCGAAACTAGAGTCTTCCAGGCAGCCGACGGTGAAGATTTGGTGATCCTAGCTTGCACCGTTTTTGACTGATCCACCCGTGTGACGGACGAACGGACAGACAGAATTGGATAGCTAAGATGCGCTGAAAGCAGTAGCTGCTTTCGCGCGTAATAACCGCTGGCACCATAATTTGTCTGTGGCAGTTTGAGGACCAATAGCGGTTAAAAAGGTTAAAGGTTAATGGTGCATATAGCTCTTAATGATCCCATCTCTGAGCTACGGAGCGTCACTTGTCATATGGGATCACACAGTTACCTGCCACCCGTCAGAGGCGAACGCGCCCCACCTTAACCCCAGCCAAATAGGCCGGTACTCGATTTACCTACCCCAGAGGGACGGAAGGCTGAGTTGACCTAGGCGGTTGGTTACATCCCGAGATGGTTTACCTGCCCACAGGCAGTCACCCATCGCAGTATTAACCGGGCCCGGCGTACAG
>Ga0209367_1009862_pt1 | contig 12881 bp, 10 predicted proteins | sample WorMetLIZISLAND2_FD_187412 | JGI IMG/M metagenome (GOLD analysis project Ga0209367, IMG submission 187412) | Marine gutless worms symbiont microbial communities from Max Planck institute for Marine Microbiology, Germany - Olavius geniculatus... ... | reverse complement strand
AACGACAGCAGAAAGATAAAGACCCTGGTGTTCGGAATGATGGATGGTTCAAACAAAAGAGGACGGCCTCACCGAGAATGGTCAGATGACATTGAGCAGTGGTGTGCGACAACCTTGCAGGAATTAAGCCACGCTGCCCTAGATAGGCAGCGGTGGGCAGCGATAGTAAGAATGGCGTCAGACACCAACGGGCATTGAGCCCACGGTTGTCGGTGATGATGATGATGAGTGACAATACCAATGCAGACCTATTGGAAAGAATTGATAGAATGAGCATGGAAAAGTTGTCTTATTTTCGGGTTTAAAATTGTCATTTAGAACCCGCAAAATAATTGGTATAACGTGAAAAGTGTACATCTTCTTATCACCGGACTGCAAATACGGTTAGGGTTAGGATTCAAGTGAGCGTTAGGGTTTGGGACAGAGTTAGGGCAGAGATACAGTATTGCCCTATATTGAATCAGGAGCTGGCTATTTACAGTCAACCGGCTATTCAGGCTATATATTGCATACAACCATAGGAAATGAAGGCATCGTTGGTCCACATGTTAACCCTAACCCTGTTCCGTAATTCTTCCGTAACCCTTCCGCTTTATTTGTCATCGCTATTTATATACCTATGGTCCTGCATATAAGGTCTCTCATAATATTTGCTATATAATTCAGTATGCAAATAAGCATGTGTGCTGTCCAAACTGCTTAAGAATTTTTTGGTTTATGATGTATAACTGTGCATTTCAGAATGAATCCGATGAAGGGACAACAATTGTGCGCAAACACACGAGCAGCAATAATACTACGCAATGCTGAGAATGTCAACCGGGAAAGAGCAGCAATTACTACTGTACCAGCAAAGAACAAGCAAGCAAAGGAAAACAGAAGAAAATGGGTTCGCTTGTAGTTGTTTATTATTATGTTTTACTAAGGTGCGCTTATCAGTATAGTTTATCACACAAGTTTTGCGATAGACTAGGTTCTTAATATATCTCATAGAGGCACAGACAGATGCAAAGAAAAATGTCATATTTTACATTTTACCAATTTGTATCTTTTTTCTTTTGGAAACTTGCTATTGGAGATCACATATTTTTTTTAACATTTACCAATTTTACACAAAAGCTTTCTTAACTTTTAGTGGCCCAAAGGTGAGTCCATTGGACCAAACCCTTGAATTATTATTAGTTTTAGAAGTCATCTGTTGGTTTTCAGAGACAAGCATCCATAACTTTGTTTGTACGGACCGTACACGTTTTTTGACATATTACACGTATACCTGCCCCAACCCTTAGGGCATAAAAAAATCCGAATCTTAGGACCCTTAAGAAGATGTCAAACAAACGACAAAGTCTTCTGACTTATGTGGGCGTGGTTTAATTGCCCGACAAAATCGGTTGACAAAATCGGTGAACCATGGCACACGGCCGATATTTTCGTCGGCTAATTCATACGATATCAGCTAGCGCAACAGCTAAATGCAGATCGCAAAATAATACTTGCATCATTTTTTTCAGCATTTAATGAACAAAAATAAATGGAAAACACAATAAATAACAAAAAAATAAGTATTCATTTTCCATTGTAGGCAATCACCATGGCAATATAAACAAAATTTGTTGTCTGATATACAAAAAGTCGGCCGACAAAATCGTCGAAGATAAAACATGCTCTATCCTGGCCTACAAAATTGGGCGATTTTGTCGCCGGGCCATTTTTGCATGACACACGACAAATTTTTATCGAACGATTTTGTCGGCAGATAAAATTGGCCGATATTGTCGTTCGTCTGACATCCCCTTAAGTCACTTTTTTCTGTATTTAATACAAACTGTGGTTGAGTGGTGTCCTGTATTTGTAGAAGTGCCAGCCGAGAACTTCCAGCCACCATCGGCTCAAGTTTAGCCGGGCATTCAGTCTACGATTCCGCATTCGATCGTTACGTCGAGTAATCCACCATCGACATTCTCCGAGTTGCTGCTAGCTGCGAATCCTCAGCCGTCATCGCAGTTTGCCGAGTCGCTGCCATCCGAGAACTTCCAGATTCTGTGTACGATTGCCACTTCTCATGAAGACAATCCATCTGCAGCTAATCATCTACCAACAACCTCCCTCATCCAGTTACCGCCAATCACGAGTTTTGTAAATTTTATAACTGATCAAACGAACGCGTCTTCATTGCCAGATATGTCAATAAACTCAGCGGATATGCAAGGATTATTCCACTTTGCTGAATTTTCATCAGTGTCGTTTGAAAAAAATTAACTTCTACCCCTATGCCAAAATCACAACAACATGAAGATGAGTAGGGATTAAAGAAAAACACTGTCACAAAAAGCAGAAAGTCTTTACGTGGCAAGCAGGCGGCTCTTTCTCGGCAACAAAGGAATGAAACAGAAAATAATGGTGCTGAAAGATTCAAAATCTTTACCACACGATCAGGTGGGAAAGAACATCATGGTGTTCAAAAGGCTAAACTCAGAGCGGTCGGTGTGAAGCAATCAAAATCGAAATCTACCCGACGTTCGAATAATAAGAAAACTAACGTTTGTGTTGCCGAGGTACTTGTTCGTGACATACCAAGTGATAGTGAAGACAGTGCTTTGTCTGCATCAGAGGATGAAGACGAATATGCACAATTGGCTGCTTCTCGCAGAACTACTGAACATGGAATTGATCATCAGCCACAGACTAATGACCAGCTATCAAGGACGAGCACTGGAAAAAGACCAAAGTTTTCTTATAAATGAAAAGCAGAAAAACTTCAAATATCACCCGAGTCAGTTCAATTTACTGGTTTTGATGCATCCGTTACAGCTGACGAAGAGCTGTTTTATCCAATTGATTATTTTCGACATTTTTTTACCTCTGAAATTATTACGAAAATCGCAAAACAAACCGCGTTGTATTCTGCACAAACAAAACCAGAAAAACCAAGCAAAGTGTCAACCAGTGACATTGAGAAATTTCTTGGCATTTGCCTTTACATGTCACTAGTCAGGCAGAACAATGTTCGGAATTATTGTTCTAGCCAATTCAGAGTTAGTCAGATTGCCGACACGATGACACTTAACCGTTTTGAGGATATGAAGCGTTTTCTGCATTTTTCTGATAACTCCCTGCATGGAAATAACAAGATCAAAAAAAATCAGACCGTTGGTAAAAAAAACTGAGAGAGCGCTACAAGACAGTACCGAAAAAAGAACACTTCAGTGTCGATGAACAAATCGTTCCTTTCAAAGGCAAAAGCTGCCTTAGGCAGTACAATCCAAAAAAAGCCACATAAGTGGGGCTACAAGCTGTGAGTGCTTTGTGGAGCAACAGGATTTGCGTACGATTTTAAAGTATACTCTGAAAAGGCAGACAACGATATGTATGACACTGAACCAGATTGCGAAGCAAGCGAAAATGTTGTGATCAGAATGTCTCGATCTGTTCCTCGCAACATAGGTTATAAAGTGTTTTACGACAATTATTTTACCGGAGTGGATCTACAGGTTTACCTGGCGAAGAATGGTATACATTCTGTAAGGACAGTTCGGTTTAATAAATTGCCGTCATGCACTTTAATGACAAAAGCACAACTGAAAAAGGAAGGCCGGGGAGCCATTGACGAGAAGACTGTCGTTGTTGACGGAATCCATCTGTCGGCTGTGCGGTGGCACGACAACAAGGCTGTTACTTTGCTTTCAACCTTTGCCGGTTTGGAGCCAATCAGTGAAGTGAGTCGGTGGAACAACAAGTCTAAGTGCAGAGAAACAGTACAGTGTCCAAATGTCATCAAAGTCTACAACAGGCATATGGGTGGTGTAGATCTGATCGATTTATTGATTGGTCTCTATAGGACAAGAATAAGATCCAAGAAATGGTATCACCGGCTGTTTTTTTCATTTTCTGGACATGACGATAATAAATGCCTGGCTGCTGTACCGAAGGCAAGAGAATGGCTCAAAGTCAAAACTTACAACGCTTCATGAGTTCAAGACTCGCATTGCTATCACACTTTGTATTGGTACCGAGGAAGAGACAAAGCAAGGCCGGCCATCAGGTGTATCAGCTCATGGAAAGCGAAAACTTCCAGATAATCCAGAAAAACTGGATGGCAATTCACGCAAAAAGCGACCCACTCAAGTCCGACCGCTACCAGAACTGCGGCATGACGGTATCCATCATTATCCAAAATAGACCAGTGAAAAACAGCGTTGCAAGATGGAAGGCTGCTCTGGTTTTTCGAAAGTGGCATGCACCAAATGTGGCATACACCTATGTTTTTTTGCAAAAAAAAGATTGCTTCTAACCGTACCATGCCATTTGATTTCATTCAGCTCAGTTGTCTGTGGAGTGAGACTGAGAGTCATTACGGACACTTCTTGCATCTGTCCTTAAAATCTTAATCATGACTATTATGTCTGTGCATTTTACTTCAACAGAATTAATGCTATCATTACTGTTTAATTGCATGCTTTATTTCGTATGTTTTTTTCATATTATTGCTGACTCTAATTTTTGCTCGATTCTAGTCCTGTAAGCTTTTATACAGACTAATCAGATAATATATGGATAGCTGTATTCTGTTGTCGCTAATTTTTGTCCTGTTGCTTACACTTTTGACTTGACTAGTCATGCAGAATTAGGCCTATCAGTTGATTCTGTTATAATATTACTTCACTTGTGGTGCTATGCGAAGTGCAATTGGCCATGCATTGCGATGTTTTTGCAGGTCTGCAGTTTTGCATTCTTGCTATTCTGTGATGTATTACTGTAGTCATTTGCATTTTTACAATTTACAGCTAAACTTCATTTATAATTCTGTTGATTTGATATTTTGTGTTAGACAATTTGGAATAATAATAGGCCTTTGAGTTTCAGTTGAATTGATTTCGGGATATAAGTTTTGATTATAAACAAAATGTACTGTGTTTGCCTTTTTGCGATGTATTATTTTAGTCACTTAAAGTTTTACAATTTACAGCTAAACTTTATTCATAATGCTGTTGATTTGATATTTTGTGTTAAACAATTTAGAATAATATTAGGCCTTTGCAATTCAGTTGAATTGATTTAGAAATATAGGCGTTGATTATAAATGAAATGTACTGTGTTTGCTTTTCTGTGATGTATTATTTTGATCACTTAAGGTTTTAACATCTGCAAATAAATAATTTTGTTGAGTTGATATTTGCATTGCTTATTTGCAATGTTTGAATTGCCGGAGGGTTGGGGGGGTTGAATCCCCCAACTGTTTTCTCAACCCTTCTAACACACTGTCAAATTATGTACAGGGCTGGTAAGCTACGCACGATTTTCATCACAATTTTGTTTGATTTCCGATTGTCAAAAAGTTCAAAGCCCAAGTTGTTTTTTTCACAGTTCAAACACTGCTTATTTGGAATGAAATGTGCAGTTCATTCTGATGTACTGTGCTTTCATTTATTCTATAATCCTGGCCGGCGCTAGGTGTCAGAAGCTGGGGGCAACGGCGAGAGGCAAAAGCCAGGGCACAGAAAAAACAATAAATTTTTGTGTGGGTACACGTGTCGACTAATTATTTAGTTTTTGTGTGCATCAAAAAGACGTAGGGGGGTCCAGGGGCAGAACCCCTGTTTAGGGGTCCGAGGGACGAAGCCCGCCTGAAGTTGAAACACTTTTAGCTGTTGCAGGTTCATTGAAAGCCGCAAATTTGCCTGCTCTTTTAATATTTGCAAATGCAGAAAAAAATCGCAAATATTTCTGTTGTCTTGCAAAAATAACCTTCAATAAGTCACACTTTAGCATGTGCATGGTTAGAGTGCACTTTATCATTATCAAATTGTTTTCTGCGGGAGAAGCTGGGGGGAAGTAAGGGGGGAGGCAGCTGCCCTTCACTCCTGTCCCCTCCCCCTCTGTCGCTGCCTGTGTCTATAAGGTTATAGAAAAATAGCATAAAGTTTTAAAAGTTTTTTTTTGATTGAGCAGAAGAAAAATAAGAAAATAATTTTTTTCACACAACAGTAAAAAATAACACAATAAACCAACAAATTTCGAAAAATTTTGCAAAGGTGCAAAAGGCTTCCAGAAAGCAATTTTGCCATCACGGCTGGCTGCCTATGAATAATATTATTTGAAATATGGTTAGAGCAGTAATGTAAAAAATAAAGTAAAAAACTAAAATATTACAATAGGCCTAAAGCAAACATACAATAATTTTAACATAAGGTAAAAAATATACAAACAGAAAAATGACACGCACATGGTGTCAAAATGTCAAGACTAGTCCAATCAAAAATATCTTTTTTCAATGATTTAAAAACAAATTACTTTTTAAAAAGCATATATTAAACATTTAAGGTATGCCTAGCAACTTAAATTTGTAAAACGCAAAGGACTGCATGCTGTTGCCAAACGACAACATTTAGTCAATTCACAGGTATCACTACCTGCCGCATAATGTAGTTTTCGCTCAGTTGCATGCTGTTGCCAATTGGCTTGCAGGCTGAACAAACAAACTTTGCAGCAAGTTGCACAGTGTTGCCAATTGGCTACACTTTTTATTTTTAAAATAGCACAATTTCTCATCAAATTTGATATACAGTCATGTTTTTCCTTTTTACAGTAACTATTTTACGCGTTGAAAAATTTTTTATAGGCGCTCATTCACTTTTCATGCGTTATAGGGTTAAACTGCATATTTGTATGACTGTGTTTATTTTGCTATTGGCTTTGCACTGATTTATTGATTTGCACGCTGTATATATATTTGCTTATTAAATCGATTATCGTTTTATTGTCTGTTTACTTGAGCACTAGGCCTAAGTTAACTCTAGACTAAGTTTAGCGTAGGCCTAAGGTCAAATCCTACAAGGCAGCCTCACAAATAGCCGTTTTGTCAACGATACAGCATTGACGCAATTGCGATACATTTACTTTTGTACTGTATTTCGCGCTTGAACCCTACGTTTATTCCATGCTGTTTACCCCAGCTCGACTGCGCCCACACACAGCAGGGCTACTTCCTAGCAAGACCTATCATGGGTTGGAGTCAGTCCTCGCTCATCGCTTTCTCGCAACAACTCCCAACCTCTCAACACTTAACTATAGTGGCTTATTAACAAACACAGGTTCTAGGGTTTATTCTTGCTGTCGTCAACATTTCTTTAATTTTGCTCCTTTAATAATTAATTTCACCTTTACCCTATATAACAAGGTTGCAATAGAATCCTGCTTTATCCTACATATATTATAATTAACGTTACCACATTTGAGATGATAATAGGCATTTGGCGCTTGAACCTATTGTTTCTCAAAATAATTTGCGTTTTATGTGCTTACATACGCTCATCGTCACGTCTCTCTAGCAAAACGTTATCGTTACAGTAGCGACACAGGTCACGCTTCGTAGGTTTGAGATGGGCTTTCCCATTAAGAGCTATATCACTACCTTTAACTTTTAACCTTTAACCTTTACTCTCCTCACTCCTCTCATACAGTTAGACCTACACCTAAATGTTTGCAGTTTCTATTAAACGCTCAATTTAACTAACCTTCAACTTTATAAAAAGTTATGCATTCTAGACCTATATGCGCCACTGTAATCACTAAAAATAACCCATCCCACCGCCTTCGTAACAGTGTATTCATTAACCTGTAACGTAACGGTGTCGTTACAATATTGGCACGTAGAGCTAAGATAGGCCACTACATGTTTATTGTTAGATGTTTTACCCCATATAACTTCATAACTGCACACACTATAAATCGTCCTTATAGCACCCTGTTGTGTGCTCGTACGTTTACCTATTGTGCATCAGACGTTGTTTATAAAAGGTAAAGGTAAAGGTGGTGTGTAGCTTTTAAGGAGCCAACCCCTTACAGTGCTACGCAGTGTCACTTGCCATACAGCATCACACCTACCACCTGACACATGTGAACGCGCCCCGCTTTAACCCCAGCCAGATAGGTTGGTACTCGATTTACATATCCCGGTTGGATTTAAGGCTGATTTGACTTAGGTGACTGGTTACATACCGAGATGGTTTACCTGCCCGCATATAGTAACCCATGCAAGTACTAACCCGATCCGGCGTAGTGATTAGTTATCTTATGTCCTCACCTTACAGTTTATTTCTCTAACATGCAACAAACAATTTGTATTTTTATCATACAAAATATTCTTACTTTCCACGCTTACTTTTTAACCGTTCACGATAGAGGTGATGCCTATTGCACAAATTCTGGCATGGCGATGTAGCGTTAGCGTGTCAAACTTGTAACCCCTGGGTTGCAGGTTCGACTACTGTTTGGTGCACTTCCAGGTAAAAAATGGGCAAGTTGTTCACACACATGTTCCTCTTCACCAAGCAGTATAATTTGTAATTTATCAAAGTCGGCTACGCTCTGCGGCTGGGAAGGTCTAGCATCGCACCATGCAGCCAGGCGCCACACACTTAGTAGCTATGGGCTTAACCACCACGCTTACACCCAGTAGAGGATATTTCGCCTTTGTCTTAGGCTTACCTATTGTATCACATTGCGTGTCGGTGCACCTGTCTGTGACTCATAGTAGTTTTTTTAACTAGTACATATAGTTTACTAATACCTAACACGTGCATTCATTTTCCCCTTTTTACTTACCTTATAGGCCTACCCTATGACAGTTTACTTGCACGTCCAGTCGTAAAGAAGAGTAAAAAGGGGGAAAGAATCCGAGTTGGGGAAAAGTTGCCTCCAGGTGCTGAGGGGGATGGACGCCCCTAAAAGCAACACACGCCACATGATAAACCGTAGGGGCCTATTATCCTTAGGTTTTATTTTAGGTTCTAGGTGTGTTGTGCACCACTGGTAACTTTGTAAGTGGTTATTTTTGATTGTTTGATTGATAGGACTACACAGCTGTTTTGTGGTAAACCTTAATGATCTTTGTACGATTCAACAGTAAATTGCGATTCTAATAGATCTTTTAGTTGTAGTTTTAGACTTATAATGCAGGCACCGTTTTAGGCCTACTTAGTAAGTGCCCGTTCGTAAACGAATTTGCTAAAACTTGGTATATGCCTTTATAATGTATCTACTGTGGCTAATTAAGCTTATAAGTTAAACCAACATTTGGACTATAGAATGTCACCGTAATTGGAAACAACGTGTAGTTGACATAGGCCCAATAAATTTAATGCATTGACGTAGTAGCTTGTGTTATTTTTACACAAACATTATAAGTTTTAATTTTTATGTATTTTTTTAAACAAAAGTCCGGTATGCCCACGTGCGTTTCCTCCATAGCCTATGTTAGCCTAGATTATGCCTAGCCACTGATCTCATAATTAGTCTTATAGTCCTACATTGTTACGTCAGCCGCGGCTTAATGAATACCTAATGTTAACCTAGACAGTGTAAAATAATCACGAAAATAATATAATCGACGTATATTGGACGCCATTTTTGAAATTCGAAGCGCGGTTGGCGCAAGGCCAAATCATTAGGCCTATACCCACTGACGCAATCACGCATGCACGCACGCGTAACTTGCATAATCTTAGAGCAATAAGCCTATTATTACGGCAAGTTTTACTAAAGAGGACGTAAGACAAGTGACGTCAACATAACAGCACTGGCAAAGGCGTCTGCATGTGCAACCGTAACTCTCTGCTGCATGCCCTATGAAAGTGGCACAATTATTAACCTAGGCTTTTTACTCTCAGGCGTGCAAAAGGCTTTACTACCAGGATCCGTTAAAAAGGTGTTGTATTTTGTCTATATAACAAACAAAATCTTAAAGTAAAAACTAAAAACATATTGTAAAAATTTTATTATACGGTATGAGCTGTAAGATAAAACATATAAATGTGTAGAGCAAACTAGACATTACACGCTGTAACGATTTGACGTGCTTAAAAAGTATAGGCAAATGCCAGTAATAGCGGAATTATGGCATTACGTAAATTACACTGCGAAAGCGAAAGTGATAACTAATAAGAAACTTCAAGAGGAAGACAAAGAGTGTAACTGATGCATAGTGGGAGTAAAGCTGGTGTTGTACACAGGCATACAAATAAAATTAAAAACGATGTTTAACTACAATAATAAAAATAGATGTAAGCTAAAAATACACCCGTGGAGATGCACAAGGAAAGTGGGGGTAAACATTTTAATCAAGCTTGAAAATATTCTTTGAGTGTACGAATGGTGACATTTTTTTTAATTTGTAAAATGACGCATTATGCTGTACTTTATATTTATGAGAGACGGTGGGTCCACAAACCTTACGGGTTGGGGATAGCTTGCTCTTACCACACCTACTCGACAGGTCTGGTTGAGGGCATCGATTTTTGCTTGTCTAATAAGTAAAGACATAGAATGTAAACAATGATGTATAAATTTTAAGTTCTTGCATTGATTCAAATAATAGATACAATGTTAGGGTTATAAAAATAGACGTAAAATATATGGGCAAAAATACTGAATAGTTGATGATTATAAAGTTAAAGTAAAGCGCCTACTACACTAAATTACTCCCGCGGTGCCACCACATTACTACGAGGGACGCAGCGGTTGAACAGATAATAATTACGGAAGCGCATGCACCTGCTGTGTAGTAGGCCTACAGATGCGATGCGTAGATGAGGCGAAGCGTGCGCACGGGTCGTTAGGCGCGTCGCGTGCTTCGACTTCCGGAGATGCGGAAGGTATTACATCATCGCACACGTATAGAAGGTGTAGTAAACTGTAGGCCGATTATACGATTAAAAAGTCTGTAAGGTCGTCGCTTATTTGATATGTCGATGCATAAAAATATCGGATAGTACACTAATAACCCCCCTGCAGTGCCGTGCTGTTGGAAGCGATACAACGCGGAGAAGCGAATAGCGCGCTGCGGGAAATAAACTAAGCGAAGCGTGCGCACGTGCCGTCACCGCCTAGAAGACGCGCCACGCCCGTCGACTTTCGGAAGACGTGCCAAAAATAGACATCGCACACGTAAAGAAGACGCGTCGTGCACGCCGCCTTACGGACTGCTTACGCCATAAGCGCGCGTACTAAAATAGGCATTACGTCATCCAATGCGCCTACGGGCCGATGACGCACCCTTACAAAATGCTGACGCTAGGGCCGAAAAACTTTCGGACAACCTGGCGTACGAGCGCTAAGTTAGTCATTTATTTCCGGTTTAGGGCGGCAGAACAGCACGAGCTATGGTTGAAACCTCGGACAACAGCGAAAACCTAGGGTTATAGCTTACGCTACAGTGCGAAGCGCCTATAAACGCGCCTGGGCCTAGGGTTATGAGTTACTTACTTTCGGTTTTAGGGTCGCACAACAGCACGAGCTAGGGTTTGAGTTGCTAAGTAAAGGATTTGGAAAATGCGTAAGCGGGGGAAAGCCGGCTGGTACATACTACTTAGCACGCGTTTTAGCTATCGCCGAGGCGTGCGTTTGACTGCCCGTCACACACTGCTGCCTGATGCTTTGTGAGCGGTGCAAAGCAAATCTTTTCTATCAGCTGCTCGAAGAACTCTAGTTTTACGCTAAGTACAGCTTTTCTAAAATTTTGACAGGTGTCGCTCTGGCCAAAGGCACGAAATACAAAAAAATGGTAAAACTTTGCGATTTTAAACCACCAAGTTGCTATATTTCAAAAAAGCGCAAGATACGGTTAAGGTAACTATTAGTCAAGGTTGTTAATATTGCAGTATTGCAATTACTGCAACAGATATTACAATAATTTTCAGTATTGCAGCAGGTATTGCAATATAGTTACATGGTTAGTATTGCATTTAATATTGCACTTCTTTTAAAGCTGAAATATCGCAATACTTAGAAGCAATACATTTTGCATAGAGTATGCTTTTAATCGTGAGAATATCGCAATGCAGCACGGTAGAGCTGACACTGTTGTAAGGGCGATGAAAGTTACGTATAAAAAATGGCGTTTGGGAGGGGTCTTGTAACTTCGAAACCCCTTAAACCGATTTCGATAAAACTTGGCATCAGTGATCAAATCAACCATCCTACCCAACATGCAAAATTTGGTTACAATCTAGAGCGAACGTTAGTTTTTACAGTTTTTTACATTATTTTTTCAAGCTGTTTAAGTTGTATTCTGAACTTTTGCATATCAAGACAGTATCAACATATACTGTACAACTCCAACGTTGGTTTTGTCATCTGATCTCTGGTATTTGATATATTGAAAACGTTTTGATCCATTGTATCTGAGTGGGCGTTGTTAGACATTAAACGGTATGTACTCAATTCAGTCATTTGGCTGCAATGTTAATAAAGGCATGTTTACTGTTTGTTTAATCGGTTCAAAGAGGGGCGTAACTGCGCATGCGCAAAATTCGCCGTTAGGCGTCTATTTTTTGTTTTCTTTTCCTTGCGCGGCTAGGCCTACAGACCAGCCCGTTAGACCGACCGACGCCACTATTGGCTTAAACAAAGCGTCCTAAAGACACATTATTTATATTTTTTATGGTTTTGATTAAATTTTTTAAAATTTACCCTTTTTATGCACCAATTATTTAAAAACTTTGAAAATTTACGGCCTATGGGGTCTTCAAAACGGTAAAACTCGGTCCCAGTAAAAGATAATTATTGCGCCCTGTTTTCACTAACCCCTTTAATTTTCGGGCCCGGGCTGTCCGATGGTGTCATTAAAATTTACTTTTTAACTACCCCTGTTGCCATAGCAGCCATTCAAAAGTTAAAAAAATTTGCATTACAACTAATGGAAATTTCAAAGCGGTATAACTCGGCCCCCTTAAAAGATGATTGCGCGCAGTTTGCACATAACTTCATATTTTCAAGCCCAGGCTATCCGAGGTGTTATTTAAATTTTTCCTGTCAATCCCTGTTGCCATGGCAACAAATTTTGAGACAAAACTGACTACAACTCGGCCGCCGTAAAATATAAT
>Ga0209367_1009860_pt1 | contig 12885 bp, 7 predicted proteins | sample WorMetLIZISLAND2_FD_187412 | JGI IMG/M metagenome (GOLD analysis project Ga0209367, IMG submission 187412) | Marine gutless worms symbiont microbial communities from Max Planck institute for Marine Microbiology, Germany - Olavius geniculatus... ... | reverse complement strand
CACGCGGCGGATGTGCGATCGACAGCTCTGGTTAGTGACGAAAAGCGCATTAGAGGTGTACGTCGTACACGACGATGCGCTATACAAATTGACAACCTTTACCTTTACCTTTTTTACCTTTTCTGTAGCTGGATTTGTAAAGCTGGGGGGGAGCGTGGCATCTGTTTTTGTGAAAACAGTGACAAATGCGCTTATGAATTTCTCATTCGCATTGGTGAATATAGAATAGCCTAAATCTGCACTGATCGCAGATAAAAGCATTCAAGTCAATTATGATGCCACGTCAATATAAAACCTTATTTCAAATTAACGATGAAAATGTCAGTTGTGTTGATGAAATGCTAACCAAGATTAGACTTGTTACATGGGGGCCCCAGTGTGCATGCCCCACGCACCCTCCCCTAAATTCCACGTTGCAGTTCAGGCCAAACTGCCAAAGTCTACAATGACCCATCCAGCTGTTCATGCTTCGTACACCATCACCACCGTGCACACAGTAATGACCTCAGCCCCAGTGACCACTAACTGCTTTGAAATCTAAAACTTTGTCATGGCGGTGTCCGCTATCTACGATGATGAAAGACTGGAGGCTGTTTGCATTAACGCTGCGAATCGTTTCTATTTAATGCTCTCTGACGTCACAAATTACAAAGACGTCATACCCGTAGCAAACTCATATGAGTCAGTAAAAAATGTGCATTTCATTGATGTATAGATTGTAAAAAAATGTTGTTGTCTAATATATTGAGGCTCAAAACTTTTGGAATACCCAACAGAGCTGCAAAACTAATATTTGTTCAAACAAAGTTAGTCCAAACGAAATTCATATTATCACATCTATCAACAGTGCTATCAATAATATCATCACATACTATCAATAATGCACCAGAGTTTAAACAGCAGAGCCGGGCAGTAACGAAATTACATGTAATTCAATTACGTAACTCAATTACAAATTACAATTGTAATTTGTAATTCAATTACATTTGGTTTTGATGTAATTTGTAATTGGCAATTCAATCACATGGTCATGTAATTTGTAATTTCAAATTACATTATGGCTTTCAATTACATCTAAACGTTTTAAATGGTAACATCCATTAGTTTTATATTAAGCATCATGTCGATCTCTCTTACTTACTTAACTACACTTTGCCATCTGATTTACATTTTCAGTCATAACTGTTTTTTGCACAAGTTGTTTTTGTAACTAGTGTAGACTGTAGATAGCAGACCTCTCATTTCGCTAATCGTGGGATGAACATTAAACAGTCTGCATCGCCGATCGTTGTCAAATCATACAACATTTCTACAATTGCTCTTTTCCCAGCCTTTAAAGTGACATAGGTCTTCGTGTGATTTACATGATGTAACTTACATTTCTAAATATAAGTTGTGTTTGTGAATAGTGTGGACTGTAGTTGACACTACCACGTAATTGGCGTGTTGCTGCTTGCTTCTGGTGTTTTTTGGTATGAGTATAAACAGTGACCACATTACTAGTGTACTACTGCTAGACTACTTTGCTAGACCTATGAATGTATTCATCATTTATTGTGAAACAAGATAAGCAATTGCATGTAATTTGTAATGGAAGTAATTGAAATTACGTAATTTATAATTTGTAATTGAATTACATTTGAGCCTGTAATTTTCCAAGCTCTGTTAGACAGACACACGAGTCACGGACAGGCCAGACTACGAACAACAAAATTTCACAGTACAAAACATGGATACAAAATATAAGGCTACGTCTTGAAAAACACATTATGAATCACAGATTCGCTGTGCAGTTGAAACCTGGAATAACTGAAATTACCTAGATCTAGCGACATAAGCATCTCTGTCTAAGAACACCAGCATGCATAGGCCAGTCTAAATGCAACAGTAGCACATCACCGAAATACATCACCTACTCGGTAAAAAAAGTTTCATTGCTGCTATAATATGCATGGTAGCGGCTAACTATGATCTCTCAATCTTCAAGTAATAAGTAAATTTAACAGTTAAAAGCCAAATGACAGAACGTATCAGCAATGAACGTTACAGATGATTTGAACAAGTATGCATAATATCTGGTCTGGAAGCACATCAAATAAAAAAATTTTAAAACAAATGAACAAACTAAAAATGTCTTTCACGACCTGAGATCATATAACCATTGGCACCATGGCAAGGCAGCATTTCCCATAAATTTTAACCCGTCAAAACATTTTCTTTAAAAAATACAAAAACTGTTGATAAAAATCCCCATTTTCGTGTAATTTAGGGGCAAAATTAAACTTTTAAACAGCCATAAACTTTCCGCTGCCAGTCGGAAAACTACAACCTTCTGCCCCGGTGAACCCCTATTTTCCTAACACAGCAAAGAAGTAAACTCACGTGGTCTTGTCTCATTACTTACAAAATTCTCTTTGATCTGTTTCTAGGCAAATATTATTCAAAATCGAGAGACAATAACAAAATTTAATAGAGTAAACCGCACACTATTTAGCAAATATCGGCTACCACCAACATTATCACGCTAAATACACCATTTGATTTTAAACAGCAATCATAGAGATTTTCAGTCTTGCATGTAATTCCTCAGATCTGTGCAATTCCGCTGGAGTCATTACTTTCATACATTTACATTTATAACTTCATCAACATGATGACCAATTTTCAAAATTTGTCCCACGGCCAAAATGACGCTAAAATGAAAAGACACTAACCATCACACTGCAAATGCATCGCAAAGAAGAGTCAGTTATATGCTATCTTTAGAAGAACATATTCTAAAGCCGAGTAGATTTCACAACGTGGCGTAACAATGCAACAGAATCTTTAACAAACGCCTAATTTCAAATCTGTTGCAAAGAATATTGGTGGGTGAAAGAATTCTGGGTGTAACAAATTGTAATATATATATGACGTACATCATCCACAAAGGACACGCACAATTTGCTGGCAAGGCAGGCAGTAGTCAGGCCATGAGACAGCTGTCATCAGCGACTTTCAGTGACTTATCAGAGACCAAAGAGTCGAGCACAGGACTGCGCTCCAGCACGCAGGAGTGCCGCTGCACAAGCTGCTTGTTGAAATCAATGCCCCACAATTCATCGTCTCCAGTCACTACATATGCAAGACATATCAATTGAAGTAAATTACGAAAACAGCAACTAAAGTCAGCTTGTAAGGACGCCATATGCATAGCCCCATCTAAGGTTACCCAAATGATTTTTGCTGTTTTAGAGGACTGATATGATCACATCGTCCTTACACACAGTTGTAAACTAGTAAGTTTTTTACATATATAAAACAAGAAATAAACAAAAAAGGAATACAGAAACATATAACAAAGATATATCTGTAACAAAAAACAATGAGTTATGCAACTACATACATGTTCTGTGTTCTTACCAGCAATTGCATTAAGTGCACCAGGCACCTTGTGCCACTGCCGATTAGACGCATCAACAGCAAGCCTGACGACTAGTTCACTAGAAGTGTCCAAGACATAGACATAGGTGTTACTGCAAGCCAGACGTTCAGCTTTGCAGCCTGCATACAGCAGACATTTAAGATGATCACATGACATCATTGTACATTACTTAACTTAACATGTCATGTCCAATCAATAACGTCAAGTCCGGTTAGCACCTAGAATGATGACTATCTAAGGGCAGGCAAACCATCTCAAACACTGAGTATGTTACCAGCCACCTAGATGAACTCAGCCTTCTATCCTCCACAAATTGATAAAAGTTGGCTTAGTCCACAGGCTAAGTAAGTCTACTTTATGTTGAGTCAACTCTCACAACGGCTTTGCCACAAAATGGCAACATAAAAAACTACTAAATGTTACATTAGTACTATTATTATTAGAAAATTATCAATACACCAAAGTATATCAGAGATGTGGTCCTGAAACCATAGTCATGCAGTCTTGGTCTTGGTCTCAAAGTCTATGGTGCTGGTCTTGCGATCTTGCATGCATCATAACGTTTCAGCATCGTAAGAAGTTAATAATCATATGTGTAATGAGATCATGCAATATTCAAAACGTACTAGCTAAAAAGCCAAAAAATGATAATATTACTAACAAATACCATCACTTCCTGTGCACTGATTTAATTATGACACTGCTAGTCTGGAATTTTCAGTCGTAGCCTCAACTCCATCTGAAATTATTGGTTTTGTCTTAACATTTTCATGTACATATTAACCTTTGTCCGAAAGATTTCATACGAGGGTCTTTCGATAAATAAGTTACAAAACAGTGTCATTTTGTTAATTTTCCAAATCTAAAAAAATCTGAAATATACGTCTTGTGAGGAATTTTATTCTAAACACGTGTAGAAATTTTTTTGACAGTTCACAGAACACAGTCTACACACGAATTATTTTTCCCACCAGTAATCTATCATAACTCACAAGTGACAAAAAGCACATGAACAGAGAAAATGTATAGACTTAACAAGTTAATGCCATCTCTTTAAATGCTAAAGATTAATGTTTTATTTTTCAACATATCGACCGAGTTAGATCAAAAATTTGTCCTATCTGTCAGCAAACTTCTGAATGCCTGATGCAAAAAAACGATGCTGGCTGCTGTCCATGCCACTGACACACAACTGATTGCACCTTGTTATATGATACAAATTTTTGCCCACCTAGCATTCTATTACATCGAACATGAACTGTTCAGTTCGTAAAGCACTTGTCACCATATACTGGATGCATCTCTGAGTGAATCTGATTTGCATTTATTTTTTGCTCACAAAAATACAATAATGGCATGCTGTTTGTTATGGGACGATTTTAGTGTCAACGTCTCTGTATTTAATGCTTATAAATGACGTCACAGTGATGTCATCATCATAAAACTCACAGCTGCTACTCAAAATTAAATTTCCTACAAAACATATATTTCGAATTTTCAATATTTGGAAAACTCACAAAATGACGCTGTTTTGTAACTTATTTATCAAACGACCCTCGTGTTGAGAATATTTTATTTGAAGGTCCAAGTCTTATTCTATTAAAGCATTCCTCTTGTCCATGCAAAGAAGCAGAGCATTACCGGGAATGAATTTCCAGCCTGTGCCACACAGAAACTCTGGACAGACACCCACACGTACATAGACACATCTCTTGACATCCAGCGCCCAAACCTGTCCCAATACATTACTGCCATCATTAGCTAGTGAAGAACACCCAACACACAACAATAAATATGTTTTCATGACATAAACATCTGCCTATGGGTATGGGAGACAGATTAAATGTATAAGGTAATACATTTTTACAGTTTTTTTTCTGATATATGATATTCGCACTTTTTGTGTGTAACAACGAGACAATCAAGGACTAAGGCTAAATGGCATTAGGCATCACTAGAGACCAAATGGCAGTTCGGTTGGCTGCTAATTGCATTTGAATGCAAACTTTGTTATAGCATTTCAATGATCAAATCTGTCCCTCCGATGGGGGACTGGGGCCTAACGGATGATTTTACATGAGTCCACATATATCTCCGACTGCCAAATGGCATCTCATTTCTACCAACGGCTTTGGCTGGGTGCACAGAGTGTGTCAGACATACAGAAAGACAGACCAGTGACTACACTATGACAATATCTGTTACAACAGCTGATGCCTTCACTAATGCTGCTGCCTAACAGGAAATCTATGACACAAATCTATACAAAGAAGCCCAGCTAACGCAAAAGGGAAACGCGCGACAGCGATGTGTGTTTGAAGGCCTGGTGTAAACAAAATCGAAGCTCATAGATCGTAGCAACAATGTTTCATTTACACTCACCAGGAGGCGCGACCGATCTCGCACAGCCATATTGACTAAAAATCACCAATTTTTCCTACCCCCCTGTCACTTAGCACCCTCGCTTGGGGTTACCCCTTTCGAATTTATGGAAAACCTCTACGGATCCTAAAACTAGAGTCTTCCAGGCAGCCAATGATGAAGATTTAGTGATCCTAGCTTGCACCATTTTTGACTGATCCACCCGTGTGACGGACGGACAGACAGACGAATGGAAAAACAGACAGGCAGAATTGCGATGGCTAAGACGCACTACAGCAGTAGCTGGTGCCGCAGGTAAAAATGGTTCAACTGAGTCACAACCATGTGATCGTTTTCCGATGTGACGACTTGACAGAATCGAACAGATGACTTCTTTCTGTCGTTGACAGGAAGCCAGGCTGGTTGAAGCACTGTCGAGTGAGGCTGGATTACGACACTGCGGAAGTAAATGTTGCCAGCATTTGTCACTGCCCAGACCGACTGTGAGCCAACAGAAACATGCACAAGCTTCTCCTTGCTGTGATCTGCACACGAGTGATAAATGCATGCCACTAGCAATGGCCACGCCTGGGATCAACCAGCAATAAATGTACAATAAACCAGGCCCATCGAGAGGGTAGGGTAGGGGGGGTAAGCTACCACGGGGGGCCCCGTGACGTTTGGGGGCCGCGCCATCGCGCAGAAATAAAAAAAGTACAAAAGAATGCACCATTTAAAAAAAAATTCCAAAATTTATTCCCAGAGGGGCCCTACGAAAATGTTTGGGGCCCCGCGAGAATGTATCCCACGCCCCGCTGTGGCTCTTGACAGGCTTGGGATCAACTAACAAAATGTGAATTAGAAACTTCCTAAAAGTGCCAATTAACTGCAGTTAGTACTAGATAACAAAGACATCTGCAACTGACTGGAATTACAATTAGCATATTATGTAACTCGGTTAATTGGTCTCACAGACTACAGGAGGTGCATATACACTTAAACAGTCTCACAAATAGCCATGCAAAGTAATTTTAAGCCAAGCACCGACCGACCAGATAGTGATGGTTTGGCTTAGTTGGTACCATCGTGGTCGCACAAAGTTAATCAACGCTGGGCCCAGTCAGTGCTTGGATAGACGACCATCTGCTGATGGGCATGTAACCAGTCAATTCAGCCTGGCCATCCCTCCATGGGTTAACACAATGAGTAGCATTCAGGTTTCAAACTTCACTGCACATCATTTGCAAGCAACCTTGAGCAAGTTGCTAATTCACTGTGTGCTCAGGTCAACTCAGCCTCCTACCCTCAGTGGGGTGGGGAACAGATGGCTGCATCAGTAAGCTACGGTGTCATTAGCTCACGCCAATCAACTGCCACTTTGCAAGATTGTAAAGCGCTTCGTGTCACGAGTCCTGACTTGTGTCAGCAGAACAACTTCACTGCCTTTAACTCACCCTATCAACAGAGTTAAAACAATCGAGAGCAGCCCACCTAGCTGTTCCAGGTTGACACGCTGCCAGGACCGACCCTGTGGACACGTGTCAACACTGACATGTGCACGAACGTAGACACTGCCATTGGCCAGAACACACCAAACTGTCTCTGAGCTTGCACTGAGGCAGAGACAAGCGAACGATGGGTCCGGAGATGTGACTTCAATCACTCGATGAGATATGCCATGTGTAGACTTCACAATGCATAGCATTGCTGCATTTGACTGACTTAGCCATACACTACCTGCAACCAATTAACAAATAAATAAATAAGTAAGTAAGTCAATCAATTAATCAATTACCGATTAACCAAACAGTTAGTTAAATCAGAGCTATGCATATAACGACATTACAGTCACTTATGACCTTCTGCTAGCATCTTCCTAAAATCATTCCCTGACATTATCATTTGAACCTGCTTATGTTATTATCAACCTGCACATAGCTCCGCATTTAAGGCAACTCTGACAGACGAATGCAAATCAGAGACTCAACTAACATTCAACAGTAGTGATGGCCAGTCATTTCACATTAGCCCATAGTGATTTGCAGCATTACCCGTTTTGGGAACGAGACACCCAGTTGCAATTAGCCAAGTACCCAAACCCGGATTCAACTTTTAACTAACCATAATGTATAGGTCTGTAAGTCAGTGAGTGAGTAAGTAGGGTTTAATGCCTCGCCCGACACAGTATAGGTCATTTGGGAGACAACCTTTGCAAGCAAAATTGCACATACACATATTAACGGAACAAAAAATTTAACCTTTACAGAAAGTTTAACCCCTCTAAGGAAAAATTACGATGAAACGACATGTACAAGTAACAGTACACATCTTTTCCACAAAGTTAGGTTTTTGAACAAATGTGCATGACATATCTCTATGATATCAAATATGTAAAGATCCATTAATGAAAATGACTGAAGTTGAACGTTCCGTGCAGTACAAAAAATTGGTGACAAAAACTGCAAGAGTGCGATTTGTTTCTATCGGTTCAATCAGTAGCCAGTGCAAAAATGGGTATTAATTACCTGGATTTGGAAACAGGTAATGAATTTGGAACCGGGTCTGGGTAGCCGGTTCCCACTACAAATCACTATTAGCCCACACTGTTGCAGTCTGGCTGCACTCTGCTATGAAATTTTTTTTTCATTCCAGCTGTCAAATCACTCATCACCATGAGAGATCAAGGCTCCTGCCTAAAACACTGCTACATGGGGCCACACGTATGCGCCTGACAAATGGCTTTTCAGTCCATAAAATGGCTTGGGCTGTGTGACAAACGAACAAATGAGACAGACAGACATGTGCCATGTGTGTTGCAGTAAATGACTTGTGCGCGAAGTCTTCAAATTAAGTACTCATTGCCACCATACGTGAAATACCAATACAAGGCATGAAGCAAATAATAACTACAAAATTTTTGTAACAAAAAATAGACCTGATTCGCATTATCAAGGCTACCAATTCACAGTCAAGAAACCTCGAGCACTAATGACAAAATCACAACCTGCAGTAACAGAGATGCACTCAATGGAATGACCGGACACTGCCGTATGGCACGGAACAACTTGCCACTGATAACCTGCGCCCAGCAACGACAAACAATAATGAACTATGACGAACAAGAACAAAAATGATAGACAATGCTGAACAGGTTTTCAGAGTCAAATTAACAACTTCTTATTGGCAACCTACTCACAGCAACAATAAGCAGCTTTCCCCAGGAAAACTTTAAAACAAGCGAAGATGTAGTGCTGACATAATACCTGGGCGTCCATCTATCTATAAGCATTATGCACTTGCCTACTGCACTGCAAAACCATACCACCCCCGACCCTGACCTGTAAACTTTTGAACTGAAAACTAGCACACCTACTACTGCTGTGTCATAAAATTTGACAGAAATGTAGTTTTTTTACACTTCTCTCTTTAAGTCATAATATTGTTGAAAGACAGACACAAATACAAACAGACAGATACACATTTGGCAAGACCTATTAAGACGGCCAAACACTGTTGTTTAGGATAACAAGCATGGCCTTCAAAATAGTGGTAGTCTTGAATGTCAAACACTCATAAGAGCAGACTAAACTTAAACCTGCATACCGATAACAGTGCCGCGGCATACATACAGCACGTCCTTATACCGTGGACAAATCCAGACCCCGTTACAAGCGGCACACACCAGTCCACCGTGGTCTGCAGATGTCAGGGTCTCCACAAGATTCCTCTGAAAGGCTTTCACTGCTGCAGAGTCTCCCATCAGACTCCGACTCAATGGCACCTAAGACACCACGAAATTATTTTCAATGGCCGAGTGAAAACAAAATCAATTAAAGTGATAACTTGAAAGGCAACGGTAAAATATTCATCGAAAAAATTCAACAAACAAGATATGTCAGGACACTTAACAGAATTACTGAATTACTTCTTGAAGCCATGTTACTAAAAGCAAACTTTACTGGCTAAATGTTTGCTTACTGGCTAAATGTTATACAGAGTACAAAATAATCAAAACAGCAGTCAAATCAAATAAAGACATCAATCAAGCAATCAAATCAGTCATCAACCAAAAGGTAATCACACTAAATTTCACTTGGTTATGACAATTCAGATGACACAATTAATGACTAGATACCTGCCACCAGAATCCACTTCCAGTCGGCTGGGAGACAGACACGTCAGTTGTAAACCAGAGCCGGCCGACTACATCCATAACCCATGCCGTACCATCAGAAGCCAAGTCAAAGCTAGCAGCCGCCAGTGTTGGTCCACACCTGAAGCACACACAGTATATATGTATACAGTATAAGCTTATCATTCAACTACAACAAAACATCAAACCTTACGGTCCTTACTTTTAGATCTTAGTTCACAGGTTCACAGGATCACAGGTTGACGCCATTCTGCTCTGTCTGTCGCCAAGTTCGTAAGAAAGCTCTCACCTGTACAAGGTATTGCTAGCTTTTTGACACTTTGTTCACCATTTACAGAACTTTGACTCTCACAAGTAACTTCACACAAAAAGTCAAACATCTGCAGAAGAACTGGTGTCATTACATTTCGGTTTAAAAAACGCACAACACAAGAAAAATTTACACCAACCCCTGCAGAAACGTCCATTCTGTCCCTTGCTCCACGGTATCAGTAATGCCAACACGAACTACGAGAATGCGGTCAGAAGTCAGACCCCAGACGACTCCATTCCGACAGACGATCTGAATCATATCCGCCACAGTGTCCACACGGAATGCTCGATACCCAGGCCTCTCACGTGACAAGTTCTTCTGCATGGCCACCTCTCCACCAGCTCTCACATACCTAGCAAACGAGCAGCAGACTAAGTTCATTTGTTTAAAATAGCCATCGTACAAAAAAGTATATAAAAAAAATTTAAAAGACAGATATCAATGATTATCAATCGCTATCAAGGCCAGTGCTGTACAAAAATTACTTCTGATTCCTGTAACGTGATATTGTGCGAAAGTCATTCGATAAATAAGTTTATAAAATGCAGCATTCCATTAATTCTCCTGCCCAAAGAAATGTTCAAAACAATTTGAGCTTTTCTACATCTTTTCATTTTAAAGTTAAAAGCCAGTATGAGACCAACAGATAGATGGATGAACAGATAGTAAAATCGACAGATGGATGGACAAGACCCATATTGAACCCAATAGTAATTTGTATTAATTATGCCACTTTAAAAATTCCGGATTAATTGACTGCAGTCTACAAGAACAACCACACAATGAATGCGAGACAAAGGACTACCATGCGACGTGGTCATCAACTGAGATCCAGGTGACGTCGCGCGCAACTGCAGACCACTTGCTGCCCCACGGCTGACGTGCACTGATGTGACGACCTGCATACACCAAGCCGTCATCCAGCCGCCAGACCAGAGAACCAGACGGCGAGATGGAGATCTGTTGTGCTGAAGCGGTTGTCACGATGAACCAGCGTAGACCGGGACCACGCAGATGACTGTACAGCACCTGACCCGACATGTCGACACACCAGACGTGCCGTGACGACACCGAAAGTGACCGAATGTTTGACGGAGCCGGCAGCTGGACCCAGTTGTTAACCACCACCGACTGGCTGGAGCCCGGATGTGAGCTAGAATTACAGTCATCCGGGTTCTGTGTGACACTCAGTGGTACTTGCCCAGGAATCGAAATCTCTGCACTGCCAGACTCAGAATTCACATGGTTTTCACTACTGGTTTGATGTGTCGAGTGTTTACCGACTGCAACTGGTCGTGCAACACCCCTAGACTCATCAGCATGAATAGTCATCAGGCTGTCAAAAATAGCATCATCCAACGACATTTCTGCCGATGGTTGCTCTGCAGGAATCACAAACATGCGAGAATATATCGATTCGAAATCCTCATCATGAACGACTAAAGTCTGATCCACAACTGCCAGCAGTTCATCTCCATTCAGTGCAGTAGCAGAGTTCTCTGCAGAATCAGCAGCATCATCAGTGACACCATTAACACAATCGGCAGCAGATTCGACGTCAGAGTCGAGCAAGAGTTTTTCTGGGCTGTGAGAACCAAAATGCGATACAAGCTCAAGAATGGCATCGTCCTTGCGCAGCAGCTCCAGGTCGATGCTGGCCATCAGCGGTGGTGACTTGCAGTGGCTGGACCCCGAACTACAGTCCTCAGATACAGTTGATGACGATGATGATGACTGCGGAACGGGTGTTAGTGTGGTGGGTAACATGGACAACTGTGCACTGTCATTTGAGTCACAGGATGTTAAACTGACTGTATCGGCCACACTGACTGCTGCAAACAACGACAGCACGTTCAGCCAGTGTACAGTCAGATAACCTAGTAATTACTGTATCTACATAAATAAGAATAGTTTATTATTATTATTACTATTATGACAAATGACAAATTTATCCTGCCGTAAGCAAAGCTTCAAAGACAGGATACAAAGTTTAGTCTGCACTCACATAAAATAAACATACAATACAACAGGTTTTAGCACAGGGGTCTCAAACCCATTTGGGGGTGGGGCCACACTGCAAGATATCACTTAGTCGGTGGGCCGCATTGTTTTTAGAGATGACAAAATGCAGTAAATGCAGCAATTAATAGGCCCCTACAAATGACAGAAGTTATTTTTACAGTATACACCGTAGCTTAGAACTTCAGATTTCCACTAAAGAGAACGTAAATGAGAAAAATAGTAGTTTCGCTGGGTTACTGAAAAAATGCTGTAAAATAAATAAAACGACTTATTTTTATCCTAAATTTCTAAAATTTCAGATACTGTGTCGCGGGCCGCAAATGACGCCTTCGTGGGCCACATGTGGCCTGCGGAGTTTTAGACCCCTGTTTTAGCACATCTGTGATCTGTATTCATATCTAGACTAAAAGTTGGCAAGGCCCCTGACTGGGTCATCATACTGATGGCTATTGGCTAGACTTACTATACAGTGTGTCTAAAAAAAAACCGGACCCCTTCTACCTTTTGCAATAACTCCAACAGTACTGGTTCAATAGCAATAGATTTTGACAAAAATAATTGTTAGAGAATCAGCACTTAATAGCGTGTGTTACTTTGCGAGAAATTTTAAGA
>Ga0209367_1009858_pt1 | contig 12887 bp, 6 predicted proteins | sample WorMetLIZISLAND2_FD_187412 | JGI IMG/M metagenome (GOLD analysis project Ga0209367, IMG submission 187412) | Marine gutless worms symbiont microbial communities from Max Planck institute for Marine Microbiology, Germany - Olavius geniculatus... ... | reverse complement strand
GGTTTGATCCAGGTTTCGGTGAGACAGACAAGATCAGGATGGTGACAGTCAATTAGGTCAGAGACAGCGGCAGAATGAAGTGGGTGTAGGATAGAACGAATGTTAAGAGTACAGACAGTGAAGTTAATGATGACTGTGGCAATTACAAGTACTTGCCTTTTATAGACGGGATGAGTTTTAACGCGCGAAAGCAGCTACTGCTTCCAGCGCATCTTAACCATCGCAATTCTGTCTGTCCGTCCGTCTGTCATACGGGTGGATCAGTCAAAAACGGTGCAAGCTAGGATCACCAAATCTTCGCTGTCGGTTGCCTGGAAAACTCTAGTTCCAGGAACCGTAAAGCTTTTCCATAAATTTGAAGGGGATCACCCCTAACGGAGGCTCTAAATGAGAGGGGGTGGGAAAAATTTGTGATTTTTAGCCAATAAGTCGCTGTATCTCAATAACGGTGCTAGATAGGGCCTAGGTTACTATAAATTAGTAATAGGAAGTCGTACACTGGCTCTTGATTGCCACCAAATTTAATGACTTTGGATGACCTTGAATGCTAAAATAGGGGGTTTTATGGATTTTTTGGCGGTCTTGGGCTGCAAGACATTTCAAGAGTGAATTGCACCGAAACAAATTAAGATAGACAGGGACAAGCTGCATATGAAATTTTCAACATTGAACGTAGATTTTGATGGTCCAAGTCTCAATTTTCTAGGTTCAAGGAAACCTGCGCACGAGGGCGTCAAAGAGCAGTACCCTCATAAAAGTCGTTATTTTACTGTTGATGGCCAGTCTTTCGTGAAAACGGTTGCAGATAGGCATGGGCATGCTGCCTATCACAACAAGCAATAGTGACAAGCTTTTCAGTCGTATCAACATCGATGACTTTGAAAGACAATGAACTTCCAAAATAAGGGGTTTTTATTTGATTTCTGTGATTTGCAGCACACACTTCAAGAATGAACTGCTATGAAATGGCTGGAGACAGACTGACAGTATGCGAACAGGAACTGCTTAGGCTTTCGCATGTCTCGTGAGCATTAGCTCAAATTTCTTGTTTGTTTCCCAAGCAACAGTGTGGAAATGTGAAGAAAAAGACATAGCATTATTTTAGTTTAAGATGTGATTGTATTTTTGTAGATGGCATTTGTCATTACTGATTTGCCATTGGAAGTTGTGGTTCATATCGTATCGTTTTTGCCCGTTGTGGATCTGTTGCAAGCGTTGTTGGCCTGTCGGGTTTTCTGTCATGCTGCAAATATTGCGTATTCACGTCAGCACCACCAGCAGCTAGGTTTGTATTGTTATAGACATCGTTGAACACAATATCTTATATTGTGCAGCAGTTACAGCTTATGTTTTTCACTACGATGTGGTTGGACTGGACCATGAATGTACCTAGATTTTATAAGCACTTGCTATAGCACTGCTTATCAGGCCCATCAACAGCCACAGCGGGGCCCAGGTAAACATTTTCATGGGGCCCCCATGGGAAGAAAATTTTTGATTTTTTGCATTTAAAATGGCACATTCTGCTGTACTTTATATTTGTAGAGCAACTGCGGAGCCCCCCCCAAACGTCGCAGGGCATAGGGTAAAACCCCACCCTCTCGATGGGCCTGCTGCTCATGTAGTCAGCCTTACGTTGAGAAACATCGGTGGCTGCTGTTTTTACATTGCAGATTCTTGTGTTCCAGATTTTGGACATGAAGAACACATCGTTACTTATTCACAAATCCGGAATTCATGTAATTTTACTTTGCTGTCAATCTGTTTATGTGCTTAAGTTAAGGATGCTAGTTTTTTGTTTTTAGTACTAGTTAATAGTCAAAATTAATGTGTATTAACCGATCATTGATCGATAGTCGAATAATTTAATATTCTTTGTCCTTTATTTTTAGCCCATAACTATTTGGAATATAGTCAACACTTATTTAATCTTACCAATAGTATGGAGTCAGTGTGAATATTTGGCCTGCAGTTCGATATGTATAATGTCATTATGTACAGTTGTTAGTACTATATTGTGCTATCAAGCGTCAATATTAAAAGTAGGCCTACTACAACACTTAGTTAGCATTTATTTGTGTTGACTGAGTGGCGCCGACTCGTGCCGTGCCACCACCGGAAAATGTTGGTGCCGCTGCCAGCCAAATTTTCGACGGCGTGCCGACTCGAGCCGGCTCGCCAGCCGGATTTTACTGCAGCCAGCCAAAAACGGTTCGGCGGCACGGCTGAGGGGTCTGTTTAATTACTTCGGAGGGATAAAAGGTTGAGCTGATGATGGTGTTGGTTATATACCCAGATGGTTTGTCTTTCTGCAAACATCACCCATCAGAATTGTTGTCTGCCATTTTCAGCATAAAATAATTAATACCACAAAATTATTAAATCACATGGCACTTTCTGTCGAACTGATAATGAAAAGGTGAGCAATCTGATACTGATAATCACTGCGTACTGTAACAATTTGGAGCAGCTGCTTTCTACATGGTAGTGCCAAAAATTATCAAATTTAGTGGAGATTTGATGAAGTTCTAACAAAAACCAGTTGGGAAATGTTCTTTGGCCCACCCTGTACTGGTGCAGTACATATCGGATTCGTTTGTGTTAACATTCAGTACTGGAAGATTTCAAGTACTTGCTTGGTTCATGGAAGGTTGTCAGCACATGCTATGGAGGTTTAATTCATGTCAAGGTACTACATGGTACTAATAGAGGTTTTATGTATGTTAACGATTGTGATACTTGCAGATACGTTTTTGTCAATTTGTGGTAGAATTATAACTAATTTCATCATTGTGAATCTGTCTTTTTTCCAGGTCCCATTTAGTGACACTCTGCTACTAATGCCTTTGGTGATGCAGCTTTTATGGCACCCATCAGAATAAATAGAATTGTTGCTGTTATCATTTTTACACGCAATAGCGCATATTAGCTATGGTAATTCTGTTTGTCCGTTTGTCACGACCCAGTACCGTTTCAAGACCAGTTGAGATAGAGACTTCGGATTTTCACCGTATGATAGCTTAGTGTCTCTAGTATTTTGTGACAAAACTTCATGCCGCTGGGTGAGGGGATCCCCTTGAACAAAGGGGAGAAACGGGCAAACGCAAGCCTGGCGTGTAAGCATACAGCTGCAGCATTGACACGGTGGCACCACGCAACTAACTCGTTGTGCTATCGCCATAGACAGTCTTTCTTGAAAATGGTTGCAGATAGGCATGGGCATACTGCCTATCACAACAAGCAATAGTGACAAGCTTTTCATACATTACATGGCAGTAAATAAAATGTCAAAATTGATCGATTTTGAGCATCTGCAAACCGTTTCACTATTGGTAGCCTATGCTATAGAATAAAGACTTTCTCTTCAATCACTGGTAGATAATTATTTCGATGACAAAGTTATATATGTTAAGACACCCAACTATTTGCTGTACGTGATGCCAGTAATTGCTAAAAAGATGTTATTTTGCCGCTATATTGGCTTGCCTAGCGTGAAAATGGTTGCAGATAGGCACAGACATGCTGCTGATCATAACAAGCACTGGCGATGAGCTTCTTAGAAATATCAACATCGATGACCTTGAATGACCTTTAACCTCCAAAATACGGAGTTTTAGTGAATTTTTTGCGATTTTGGGCTGCAACATGCATTTCAAGAGTGAATTGCACCGAAATGGCTGGAGATAGACCAAAACAACCTGCAAATGAAATTTTCAGCATTGAATGTAGTTTTTAGCGGTCCAAGTTCGGACTCTCTAGATTCAAGGAGGCTTGCGCACGCTGGTCTCAAAGAGGGGTACCCCTCTAAAAGTGGCTGTTTATCCTATGTTGGCTTGTCTAGCGTGTAAATGGTTGCAGATAGGCACAGACATGCTGCTTATCATAACAAGCACTGACGACTACCTTCTTAGGAATGTCAACATCGATGTCCTTGAATGACCTCGAACTTTTAAAATATTGATTTTCGGTGATTTTTGGAGATTTTTCAGCTGTTAAAGAGTGAATTGCGATGAAATGCATGGAGATGGACCAAGATTACCTGCAAACAAGAACTGCCATATTCTCTCACGTGTCTCATGAGCATCAGCTCAGATATCTTGTTAGTATTCATTAAGTAATGGCAGGTTTATGACAATCCTTTTTGCCAGTTGCTCTATCTTCAGCTTCTCTCTTTATATTGTCAATCTTTTCTTGGCATCGTCACTTAGAATTTACAATCAATCAATTTATCAGTCAAAAAATTATTTATAGCATCTTCTATGCAGTCCTGAATGGCAGTGCTTATTGCTCAACAAACAAAAGTGGTGAATAAACGTATATATATAATCACTAAGCCTAAACAGTAAAACCTGGAAAATTATTATGATAAAATGTAAAGTCCATAAGTGACACTCCCATTAAGTCTCGTTACTGCAATTATAAATTGGTTTATATGCAGCAGCAGATATTTGTATCAAGTTGTATGTAACAGTTTGATGGTTTCAAGCTCGTTGGCGCACGCTACATTCCACCTCCAAGCCCACACGTCTCCAGGGCTTTACGATCGACCGAGACGTTTGCCATCCAAGTCAACCGACATGGTGACTACCACTGTGTGTGCTATCGCGGTTATGATGGACCTCATTTAGCAAAGTTTGAGAAGGTTGTTGACAGATTGTATTTGTTTTTGTGATATAAACTTTTTGTAATGTGAACTACTAGATTTGTTTTGTGTCAAATGGACCTTGTTTTCTGTGTCTCTTTTTGTTTCATTATACTTCATTATGATGTGAAACTGGCTGGTTGTCGCTTTATTGCAGTTAATTTGGCATAAGTTGAATCTGCTAAATCTGTTTATTATTAATGATAGTGATAACAAGATAATGTTCATACGAACACGGAGTCTGTCCAATGCATTTCGATAGTTTACAGTAGGCCTATATGTTTGTATAAATATAATCAGTGAGCTGTTTAGACTGGTAGGAAAAAAATCAAACAGTTTAATTTTAAATTGTACAACAGCCATGATCCTTTCATCCTTCTCTGTTATTATAACTAAACAATAAGCTCTATATAGCATCCCAGTGCTTCATATTTGGCAAGCTTCTTGCCGACATTATTGTACGCTATATAAATTTATTCACTTACTTTTTTACTTTGTCGTCGTCGCAGGAGTCTGATGGCTTTCAGCTGTCATGTGATTGCCCCGAGGTCCATGCACACAAAGATGGCACACGAGTGGTCTGTATCAGCACTGCTGCTTAGTTGTTTTTCATAGTGTAATAGTTGCAGGTTCCGTAAAAAAAACTTTTTTTACATTTTACTCAGTGTGGAATCAGTTGTGATGTGTAATATCTGGGAATTATTGTATGTCATATTTGGGCTTATGTTTTTGCCATTGTTTGGCTTCGTTCAGTTGGACTTCATACTGGACTCATTGTGCAGAGCTGAAAGTGTTAAAAATTGTTTAATCTCCAAAAATTAATCAAAATCGAAATTAATTGATTAATTTTCATTAATTTTTGTGGTCAATCAGAAGACTGAAAGCTGCAGAATTCAACTATTGGTTGCTGTTATTTTTTGCGAACTAAAGCAAAAGTGATGATGATGATGATGATGCAGTACCGTACGCAAACTGTAGTCATAATTGACAGTGCAGACTGTTAAATGAACATTCTACAAATACAAATTTTGATTACATGTGATATCCTGTGTGAAATGAGCACTTGCCATTGTTGTTTAATGTAGTTTTCAATCAGCTGAAAATGCACTGATCATTGACATTAGTTATGTTCTTATTCTAAAATCTTCATTTTATTTTAGTTTTATCAAGAATAATTATGTCTATTATTTTTTAACAATTAATCAATTAATTAATCATTAATTTCTGCAGCCCTAATACTTACTTGTGTTTGTCCAAAACTTTTGCTTTATTTTATTTTATAAGGTTTTGACAAAAAAAATTTGCTTGGTTTTTGAGACACTGTATAGATCTGCCGAATTTCTCAGCACATTTAAGCATGTGGTAGTTTAAAAACCAAACTGTTTGACATTTTATATAGTAAACGTGAACACTTAATGTCTGCTACTGTGCATCTGTGATTTATTCAGACATATGGCAACATATAAATGTGTTTTGGTTGGTTGGTTGCTTTGTTGTTTGATGGATGAATTGATTGGTTGATCGGCAGGAGTACAGCATGTGGTTATGTGAGGAGTTGGGAATGGAGAAGAACAGTCGAGAATTGCACGTCGTCACACCGTTACATCTGCGCAAGTTTGAAGTTCTTTCACGACAAGAAAGGTATCTTTACAGCAGCATAGAGCTGTCAAGGCGTTAATTTTTTTAACGCATTAATGCAGTGCATTAATTTTTTAATGCATTAATTAACACTTAAATTAACGCACCCATCCTGTCGAGATGGAAAGTAGGAGGTAAATTACCTTGGGCCCGAGACGTTTATGGGACCCGCCTGTAGAATATAGAAAGTTAGAAAAATGAAAAAAAGTTTTAAGAACACATATAATTTTTATTTTTTAAATGTATTTAGACTATTTACTATTTAACTATTACAGTATTTTTATTTTGTATGTCATCTCTAGTCCATCATAGAGTCCATCATTTTGTGATGGACGCTATTGGGTTATGCTTACGTGAATTGCTTGCTTACTGTCTTTTGTCAATTTCGTGCATATGTTTGTATGTATGTCTGTCTGTCTGTTCATTTGTGATTGGTGAATAAATAAAGATTTAAAAATGTAATAAACTTTCATAAAGTAAGTTAGAAATCTATTAGCCTGTCAATGAAATAAATAAGTAATTGTTTATTTACAGTAGTGATGAAATGAAAACTAGTTTAGTTACTTGATTTCATTGGATTGTCTTATAACCGCAGTTTAATGGAATGTCCGAACTTTTGCTGCACAGAATTTAGTAACTGAATGAAATAAATTTACGCATGTGCGTTAATTTTTCTAACGCGTTAATTTTTTCAATGCACGTTAATTTTTTAACGCATTAATTAACGCGTCAACTGTGACAGCTCTACAGCAGCATGATTTTTATTAATAAATGCTCAAACAAAAGGTACCAGTAGCGAAAAATGACAAAATGGCCCATGTATTTTATGCATTTTCAAGTAAGAAATGCTGTGTGTGGTTAATTTTTGAGCACATTTGAAAATTAGACTGTCAAAATAATTTGCACTTGTTGGTATATTTTGTTATGTAGCAAGGTATGCTGTAAGCCCCTCGTGCTACCTGGCTACAAAGAAGGAGTAATCATACAGCCTGGTCTCTTCAAAGGTACCTACGGAGATCATGGCCTCGAGCTGGTCTTGCTGACCTACGAAGATGATGACAGTAAAGCTGTGATTACAAAGATCACCGTGTGTATGGCTATGAAAGCTTCTCAAGCTGTGTTTACATGTTATTTCATACATTCTTATTTCCATCCAGTCTTCTCTGTCGCCCTCCCTACTAACCCGCCCCAGTGCCTCGTTATTTTTTATTTTGATGCTTTAGAAATTATTTTTTTTACTTTGCTCACAGTTAATTGTTCACTTACATATTTGTGCGTATTACAGTCATGTGGCAAACGTGGCCATTGTTCTTTGCACTTGTAAATAGGTGCTAAGTCAAGTCAGCCTTCTAGCCTCCATGGGATGATACTAATAGAGGGTGCAGCAAAAAAAGTAGCCGCCTAAAGGTTTTTGCTGTTTTCTCAGCAACCGTTCTGAATTTTAGTTTGAAATTTAACAGCTTTATTTAATAAAACATTTTACATTTAACTGCCAAGTAAAATGTGATTCTGTTGAAAAGCGACGAAGTTATAAACTTTTTAACATATCCGCCTACTGATTTTTCAGCATCAAAAAATTTTCAATCTACAACAACTATTCAATAACATCATTGAAACAACACAGTTGGCTAACTAATGATTAAATGCCAGAATTTCATTGTCACTGCAAATGTGCGATGTGTCCACCGCCAGCTCCAAGCTCCAACACAAAGCTTTCAGTCTCTTAATTTGATAAGTCTTTCACAGCTTTGTCGATTGGTCCTTGTGGCAGGTTGCCCCAGATAACCTGAAGCGTTTCCTTGACGTCAGTGATTGTTTTTGGCTTTGTTTTAAGCTTGCAGTAAGCCTCCAACATTGCACCCCACACGTGATAGTCCATTGGGTTTATATTCGGCGAATTTGGAGGCCACTGGTCCTTTTTGATTAAAGCTGGACAGTTGGCCCACAGCCAGTTTTATGCGCTGCGCACTGTGTGTGCTGGCGCGCCATCTTGCTGGAAGATGAATCCGGTGGGCAGCCGGCGATTGCTTTAAAGGAATGATAACTTAGTGATAATTTATAAACAAAATAAATTACTGTTTATCAAAACGTCAGTATGACGTTATCGGCAGTAACGTGGTAACTGGTTTTTGAAAATTAAATAGCATTTTTGGCTTTCACATTTTTTAATGCTGAAAAATTGGTAGGCAGTCATGTAAACAATTTATAACTATGTCGTTTTTCAACAGAATTACATTTTACGTCAGCTGTCATGCTGAGTTCCGGTAATAAACGGTTGTCTGTAGGTGGACTCAGTGCCCAAGTTGGTAGTGCTTATGGTCTGATCCAAGGATCAGCAGTCACTTTAGCTCTGCACTGAATGGGTTAAACCCTTTTACAACATTTTCATTACTGCAGATTTTCTAATGTTATGGACAGTCACAGATGTGCATCCTCTGTCCTTGTTTCCAACTGAAAATACTTTCTCGAGCAAAGAAGTGAATCATTTGCTAATATTCAAAGCCAAACTTTTTTTTGTGTAGGCCTACAATGATGTCTGTAACACCAATAAATGACTGATGTATAGTATATCTTTGTACACCATGGGCCATAAAAACATGGCACTTTACTTTTGTCCATATCTTTGCCAACTATTGACCGATTTTCAAAATTCCTTCACTCACACACTGTCCAGATAATTTGCAATAATGTGATTATTATATATCGCACCACACCATAAATGCATCTCACATTATTGCAAATTCTCTGCAGAGAGTGCCATTGAAAGAATTTTGGAAATTGATCAATAATTGGCGAACATATGGACAAAAGTAAAGTGCCGCATTTTTTGGCCCACCCTGTATATCTGTGTATAGTGATCGATGGATGTCTTTGAGTTTCAGGGTGACCCAAACGTTCCAGCCCGTGAGATCACTATAAAGGTAGATCTGAGTTGTGCACTGAACCTCGGTGAAGATGAACAGGACACCCCGAATATCTTTACTCCTCCAAACTCGGCTTCAAGCCACTCTGCAGTGTCGACAGTGCAGCCATTCAGACTCCCAGCTGGTTATGTCGAGAGGACTGTTGGTGGTGTTCCCACCATCTGCCAGGCAAGGTGAGTCATTTTCGTGTTAGGGGTGGGGGCACAGAGGGCAATTGCCCACCATAAATTTTTGGCTGACAGAAAATTGTCACAAAATCTTTTTGTCCGGAAATTTTTGTACAAAAATGCAATATTTGGGGCTGTAAACCCAATTTTGGAAGAACTTTAATCAGAATTTTGAGCACCCACAATCTTTTCTGTAGAAAATTTACAACTGTCTGTTGGAATCCTGTTTGATAATTGCAGCGCCTGCCATAAAGTTGCACCTTTCTGACGTGCTTTTGTTAATGCACGAATGCTGCTCATCCTTCTTGGTCATTTTGCTCTCTGATAGATTTTCCTTCTAGCAGTCTTATACTTAACAGCCTTTTTATGAACGTATAGTCAAGCAGATGCGGGTTTGACTTGCGGTCGGGTCATTATCAAGTTACTTGGATGGGTGACTGACTGACTGTATGCAGGCGGGTGAACCATCTTGGTGGTTTTAACCAGCCAGCCAGGTCAACTCAGCCTTCCATCCCTTTGGGATAAGTAAATGACTTGTACTTACCAGCATGACTGTGGTATGTTTGTTTTGTGTCCGTCTTAATAATGTAGACTTCCGTACATGTCCATCGATCAGTCTTTCCCATACTGGTTCATAACTCGGGAACAATGGCAAGGTCAGGTGTGCTAATTTTCATTTTTGAAAGTCATAGGTGGGGGGGGGCTAGAATTATCGTTGTGTAGCTCTAGGCGAATGGCAGCACATATGTATTAAGCGGGCAACATTTCACTCGTCATTAAGAGTATTGTTTGACTGTAGGTGCTTTAGTTCAGTTGTTACCCTTAGCCTCGTCTTCATTTTGATTTAGTGATTACAAGTTCTGTTGTCTGTCTGTCTGTAGGTATCACAGTCAGGGACAGATTGCTGCCACCGGCTTTGTGAACCCGATGTTTGTCGAAGGTCACTGGATCATATTTGATGCCAACTCGTTCGGACATATCTGGATATTTCTGACGTCATTCTCTCTGTACTCCCGTGTAACTGAGTCATTTACCTGACTATACCGAAACTGGATTGGATTAATAATAAGTTGCACCTCTGAAGCCTATGTTGTTCTCATGATTAACATTTGCCTATAATGCACTGCTGTTTTTTATGTGGCCTCGTTACATGTCTTACCTGTCCATCTGTTGTTTAGGTAAAGGCAAAACTCCCGTAGTCAACAGCGCTCTCTCACAGCTCTGTCTGTGGGGTGGTGCTCATCTCGTTTCAAGGCCCTGAGCCAACGAGCCGCAGCTTAGTTACATGGGTGGTACGCCAGACCTCTCCGATATACTGCCGTTACCTTCCCGGCGGTGAGGCCCGTACCGAATTATACTGCTTGGTGTCAGAGGCACATGTGTATGAACGTGGCCAAGATCAGTTCACCGGGCCGGAATCGAACCGAGGGCCTCGGGGTCACCAGTTTGACAAGCTACCGCTATACCACCAAGCCATGCTGTTGTTTGTTGTTTATGGGCTTCTAAATCGTAAACAAAATTGATGTGAATGTTCCTCAAGGCAGGAGTATCCGGTGTGCTAATTTTCAGTCAAGAGGAGAGATCAAAGGTGATGGTATGAGTAGAGCTATGGTTGCTCAGTGTAGAAGGCGAACAGATGTAGCTACGTGGGCAGCCGTGTATTACATGGCGTTATGCTGACATATTTCTAGCTCAACTTGCCTCGCATTCATGCAAGCAATATCACTCAAATGTCCATAGAATAGCTTGTGGATGTTTTCTATTGTGATTGCGGATTGTTAACTTGTTATTGCATGCATGCATTACTTTTTGGTCAGTCTTTGTTATGCTTTTGACTCGAGTGTTTTAACACTGATTAATGACATGCAATTTATTTCACAAGTTTGATGCGATAATGGTAGCCACTTCATTACTACAGCTCTTTTTGTTTTTAAGTGATCTACTTTTCCTGAGTTGGTGCAACTTATGCCAGGTTCCCAAGGGAGAATCTTTGGGCATTGCTGCAGCAGGTTTCTACATGCCATTCAACTAACACGTGTTGAAACAGTTTACCTTATAGCAAAAGGTGAAAAGGTTAAAGGTTGTCTATAGCTCCTAATGATAACCCACCTTAACAGCTATGGTCCTTATTGTGTAACACATTCTACATTGCAGTTATCATGCATAGGCATATGAGAATCCTTTGTGATGGTTACACAGTCAAAACTCAAAAATATGTACACCTAGATGTGAACACAAAAAAACAGCTAGCTACACCAAAACTGTTTTAATAACAGCGCTTTGTCTGAAGTACTGTATACACGGTGTTTCATAAAAAGGACCCCTTTCTGTTTTTTTTCATAATTCACTCAAGTGATTATCAATTTACACAGAATTTTTACCAGTTGTAGCTGAAGAAATACTAATTCAAAATATTTCAACAAAATATGGCAGTTGATTAAATATTCTTTGCTAGTCGTGACGTAACGCTGACGTCACAGTGTGTTGCGAGTACAGGCTGTCAGTTGCTACCCCGCTTCAATGGTGAACTTAATGTGGTTTGCTAATGAAAAAATGTTTATCATATCAGCTCTGAGCAACATCGGGACATGAAATCGCGATCCAAAAACTCAACCTTCTTGCAAGCTCAGTGTGCTAGAGCACTGTCTTGCTCGAACATGTAAAAGTCCAACTATCCCCACAGATACATAAATGTGATCACTTTGCACATTTTTTTGTAACTGTAACTGTAAAACTTCAATAATTTGTCATCAACGAACCAGATTTTTCACCATGGAGCAGGGTAGCAACTGACAGCACCAGTTGAGACTGGCAAGCTTGTACCCATGACACATTATGACTTCAGTATTACGTCACGACTAGCAAAGAATATTTAATAACTGCCATATTTTGTTGAAGTATTTTGAATTAGTATTTCTTCAGCTACAACTAGTAAAAATTTCATGTAAATTGATCATCGTTTGAGTGAATTATGAAAGAAAAAAGGGGGTTTTATGAAACACCGTCTACATTGATTGGTACCATGCATGAGTGTTATGTTGACACAGGGTGAACACTCACATGGAAAAGTCGGAATTCCAAAGTGGTCAGGGAAAGCTGGAAACAACATTTTAAAGACTGAAAATAACGTTGAAGTATAAACGTTAGGCATATTTGCAATATACGAGGGCCATCCCAAAAGTTTCCGGCCTCGACATATTAGACAGCAATATTTTCCACAATCTATACATCAGTGAAACGTACATTCTTTACAAACTCTAATGAGTCAGTTGTGGGTATGACGTCATTGTAATTTATGACGTCAGAGAGCATTAAAGAGAACCGATTTCCAGCGTCCACGAAAGAAGCTCAAGTCATTCATCATCATGGATAGCAGACACCATCATTATCAGATTTTAAAACAGATTAATAGTCACTGAAGGTAAGGTCGTTGCTGTATGCAGAGTGGTCTTGGTGTAGGAAGTCATAGTCATGAACAGCCAGCTGGGCAACTGTAGACTTTGGACTAGACTGCAG
>Ga0209367_1009857_pt1 | contig 12888 bp, 11 predicted proteins | sample WorMetLIZISLAND2_FD_187412 | JGI IMG/M metagenome (GOLD analysis project Ga0209367, IMG submission 187412) | Marine gutless worms symbiont microbial communities from Max Planck institute for Marine Microbiology, Germany - Olavius geniculatus... ... | reverse complement strand
AACGCGATCAGTTCTCTACCCGAATCGCTAACCGAACGACCCTGCTCGCTAGTAGGATCGACTGGTTATAGATGAAGTCATCGTTTGTTGTCGGTAATGAGGCTGATTATTTTCACAAACATTTCAATTCTGTGCATTGTTTGCTGAATCTTGTCTGCCATTACTTTTATTATTAACCGCAGTTTTCGCGATGTTTACGCACACAGAAAATATATCACATTACTGTAGGCCTACACTACTGTACGCTGCACGCCACTGCCACGCCCACCGATTTAACTGATCGTTCATAAACCGCGTAAACCCGACTAGACCCGTAAGCGACTCACCAGCCGTTTTCTCGCTCGCTCGTAGGTAAATCTCGCTCGCTTTTCTCGCTCAGCGAAAAATCCAAAATCCATCCAAAAATTTTAAGTCGTTGCTTAAAGTTTTGTAAAACACGACAGAGAATTACTTTTTTTGTCGCACCCTGTATAGATCGAGTAGTTTTTTTCATAATTTCCCAAATGATGCATGTGATCTGCATTAGATCGCGTGGAAGTCGATTTCTTAAAATTTAAGTGCGTGATGATACCCAAGGTGGAAATGATTGAGGACTTTGACAATATCTCGCACTGTTTCTAAGATCCTAAAACTGGAGTCTAATTTGTGGCAGCTGACAGTGAAGATTTCGTGATCCTAGCTTGCACCGTTTTGATACAGTCGCAGAGTGTGATGGATAGATAAACACCGACAGGGGTGTCGCGCGTGAAAAATCATGTGCTGTTTTAAATTTCGCTCGTTTCGACTCGCTCGTATGTATTGTCGCTCGCTCACGGGAAAAATCTCGCTCGCTCCCCTCGTCCCGTTTCTCGCTCCCCTCGTCCCGTTTCTCGCTCGCTACCGCTCGCTCTCGCTCTTGCTTACAGGTCTAAACCCGACTTACCCAGCACAACCGATGCCAGTTATACGGGTTAAGTTTATAAACGCGACCGGAATTCCGTCGGAAACTTGTAGTGTTTCCGGTAAAATTGCAACACGCTGCCCGGCCTACCTTTTTAGCCGACGACGCCGCTGCGATGCGCACGAAACCAAGAGGAAATAACTAAAGATAGCAAAAAGATTTATGCTGATTGATTTACGTACGTCTAAATACAGTAATTCAACCAAATAAAAGCCGTTTAATTTTTTAATCGAAACCACTATCGATATTTACTAAGCTAGCAGTTTTATTGCATGAAATTAAAGTAATCTGGCCATGAAATCACAACTTGCTCAGGAACATTCATAAAACGTACGTCGACAAAACGTGCATCAAAGCAGCAGATTTTTCAACAATAACGACGGAAAAAACACGCACGCGCGCACACATGGGCAGTGACGTAGCCAAGGGGGGAAACCCCAATCCTCCAGACAAAACATAAGCATACGTTTTAAACTGCACAAAATTGACCAATTCGGTCAGTTGAAAATATTTAAAATCGTTGCCACCAGATCTCATTTTTTAAAGCTAAAATGCACCAAATGCGATTTCAGCTGGGAGAGCTCACAGCGCTCCCCCAGCCCCCTAGCTGGATTTTAGGGGGTCCTACTTCTAAGGGAGGGGAGAAGAAGGGAAGAGGGAGGAGAGAGGAAGGGAGAGAGGGGGTAAAGAGGAAGGGAAAGGGGAGGAGAGGGACAAATTGGGAAAGAGAAAGAGGGGAATGGAGACAAGGCCCTCCCCGGGGTGAAATTTCTCACTACGCCACTGCACACGGACATGCAAAAAATACGCAAAAATCAAAAATCTATTTACAGTGATCACAGAATGCGCTTGGACTTGCATAAATGTAAATTATTATTTCACACGATACATGCACCATACCGATGACGAAAAAATATACGCTACCAAATGACACACAAACAAATAAGCTAACTACAACTAGTACACACTTAATTTCTGTACATCAGAAGTCAACTAATGGTAATACGAAGATGCTGAAATAGATAGGCCTACGCTGAAATATACTTCAAACAATCACAAACATTATTAAAATGTTCATCTGCTATTTTATTCTCTCACGAACTGCAGAATTAAACGTCAGCGACATGCACGACCCTGGTAAATCAATAATTAATTTATCAGCATCACATACGTCAATAGTAGAAACAGTGCTGGTAATGTTGACTATAAAAATGGCAACAAATATCAGCCAAAAATCGCAACATCATCTAGCAGTGTTGCATCGAAGACAATAACAAAGCGGCTCAATCACACGACAACATTTTATCTATGCATCAATTGATTACTCATTACTTGTATTACTCAGTGCATAATCCTGTAAAAAAACAATAAAATAAATAGAAAAAAATCAACAGCAAAAAAAGTTGCCGCAAAATTGCTGGAATGATGAGTTTATTTACCTTGTTCAATATACATTAGTCTTTAACTAATTGACTTTAAAAATTCATTATAACATAAAAAGGTTAATCAGTTATCAAGAAAGATAATTTTATCATTTTTCAGCCAATAACATCACGATGTTTCGTTTTAATCTGCATGGATGGCAATACTATAATAAATAGCATTTTTCAAACATTAGCTAAAAAAGTTATCTACTACACGTATGTTCACAGTGTCGTCCAATCTTATAGACCTAATACAGGAACAAAACCAATTCAGCCTAGCGTTAATATACACACAAATAGGAGAGCTACTAATAGAGTATGCCTAAAGAAATCCTGTAATATTTACAGCAGCAGACGTGACAGAAGCAATGTCAACAGTGTCGCTACCCTACCTTGTGAAATCTAGTTAGCTTCTGAATAAGCAAGTTACAAAGTTACTTTCAGTACCCTAAAGCGACTTTATTTCACAACGTGTTTATGACGTGAGCGACCTCTAACAATTATTACTGTTCTTAAAACCAGTTATTTTTTAATAGAAAAAGCTTGCAAGCATATCTGTTGTATCTCACACAAGGCAACTTAGTCTGAAAAGCATATATCCTGCATAGTCGGGCGAAACCAGAAAACAAGAAAAGTCACTGCCGCGAAAGTTACGCCTTCATTGCTTTCTGCTGCTTGTGGTGGCGGTCTTTCTTTGACCTGTCCAGCAACTCTGACAGCTCGAACTGATCCTGTCTCCTGTAAGCGCTCTCGCGTTTGACGACGGATTTCATCGCTCGGGACATGAGTTCGTCCTTGGTCTGTGGCCGACTCTCGTCGTCCGAGGCTGTCTCGTCGTCCGAATCACTCTCGTATGTATCGCTGCATTTTGCAATCAACCACACAGCATAAACGTTAAAAAGATTAAAGGTCGTCTATAGCTACTGCCGGTAATTAACCCGTTTTAAAGCAACGGAACGTCACATGCCATATGGAATCACACACGACACAGGTAAACGTGTCTCACTTTAACCCCAGTCAGACATGCTGGTTACTCGATTTACCTACCCCAGAGAGATGGAAGACTGTATAACAACTCGCTTGCAAATGATCAGAGTTTATGCGGTTTATGCCCACAGTGTGCCCAGCATACACGGACACAATGGCTTAGATACAACGCCACTGGCTGATAGCGGAATCAAAGGTTGACTGATCAAACTGCATTCACTCATTGATTAGACATGTTTTAAGCTCATAAGTCAGCTATTTTGTTGTCTGCTATTTTCATTGTAAATACAATATTTAATACCACAAAATTAATAAGTCACGTGGCGCCCTGTGGCGCCATCTGTCAAATTGATATTGCAAAGGTGAGCAATCGGATACAAATAATCACTGTGAAATGTAACAATTTGGTGCATCTGTGTTTCACATGGTAGTGCGCTGACATAAATCAGAAGAGGTGGAAAATAAGTCCACCTTTCATAATTCTATCGTTTTGGCCATCTTTATGCCAAGAATTATCAAAGTCCATGAAAATTTAACAAAGTTATGAGAAAAACAATTTTGACTGTTTTTTTTTTAAACACGGTGTAGTACTTTAGTCGCCTATCTCTCACTCCACTCAAGCATGACGACCGCAACGTCGCTGGGGTCTGTGTACAGCAGCCGTTCTCAGGCAGAACACGCCGTCGATCACAGTCACGAAATAAGTACGTTTCAACACGGTGTACTGTGTATTATGCCTCGCTACACTCACACGACACACTGCTGACCGTGCTGAAACCTATACTTACCCGACAGCTGGAGGTAGAATGGTGGGAGGGTTGGTGTGTGGCTGGGGTCCTTCACCAAGCAGCACTGGCCGCTTTGTCGCAAATTCCTCATCGTTCTGTTCACAACATGCATCGGTTGAATCGGGCCTACTAACAGTCTCCGAGGGAAGCAGAATGAATTGCGGTTTCTGCCGGTTAACAAACAGAGACAATATTACTTCATCAGTATTTAACATAATTCCTCGGTGCCGAAATATTGAACGACCGACCTCCTGGCCTTTGATCGTTAGAGCTGAAAAATGTCACACCAGTTACTCTGATCTTGGGAAACATTCGAACCAATACTGAGTTTTCTGCGCTTTTTAGTTTTCGAATTAGGAGAACGCAGGGATAGACGGACAGACGGACGAACGAGGAAAATCGTAATGCGGCCCGTTAGGACCAGGGCACTACGGTGGGCCAAAAAATAAGCTCTAGCTTCTGTCAAAATTGCATTACAATTGACCAATATTCACAATAATACTGTCACAGATACACTTAGCCAGAAAGGACCAATAAAGATCTTACAACTCTGCACACGTTTTGCTATACTTCCACTGTACCACGTGAGATACTGAATACCAAGATTTACAAAGACAAAAGACCTGTTTCGTTCGTGACTGACCTGGTGTTTAATGATGAAGGCGCGAGTGAGAAGCAGTTGGTTTGCTCGCGCTTCGATGATGCCCAGATACTGCAACAAGTTCTGGTCGGTCACGCCTTCCTGTGCGTTCAGCATGTCGTCAATAGCAGATCGGTCGCAACCAGTCTTCGTGAACAGAGAATTCACGCCTAAAACATACCCGCATTTGCTGCTGGCGCCAGACATATCTCTTGGACATCTTCTCGACAAACCCTTTTCACTCCCAGATAAATCCCTCCCCTGTATTTCCCCCTCTCGTTTCTGCGATCCCCGGACAGTTTTCCTTGCACTGCCAAAACCTCTGTGCTATACCCAACTGCAACAACAACAAATTAATATGCTCGCTAATAACTAAGGCGTGTAAAATGAAAATGTCTAAATATATTTTTTGCAGATCATGCAATATATGTAGCATGTTGAACACATGTTGAACATATAAATCAGCGCAGATGATTTATTTTATGGCCCAATGCACACCGTCAGATTTATAAGTGTCAAAAACCAGTTGTCTCTCAAGCTGCCAAATCCATCTTCCAGACTACATTCACAAATTCGGTCACGTGACCTTGACCACGCCCAGATCCAGAAAACTGATACATCCTAGTAGTACAAGCAGTTAAAATCAACTTTAGACCATTTTCATTTATTTAATAAAACTGTTAAAAAAAACTGGTTTTACCAGCTTTCACTTGGTCAAGTACTTTGGCGAGTTCTTTTGTACGTTCATCGAAGGTGTCTGCTTGTTTCGCCAAACTACGCTGCTTTTCTTCCAGTTCCACCATTACGTCTTGCCTTTGGCTTTCCACTTTTGAACTCTCCTGCTCAAAGCTGGAAATCCTTCCATTAACCTACACCACAGACAAAACACGAACAAATAAATGCAGTACTCAATTAATCAATCACACAATAAATCCAATGATTTGTATTAGACAAACAATAACACATAAATAATAACTTCCGACAGAGCAATATCACGCAGCTGCAGCAGTGCCGTGAAATACAGTATGATGCAACAGCACGCTATAGCAGTTGAAGCTCATTCGCTTTTTCAAGTTTATAAGCTTTTTTCAGTTCTTCTATTTCATAATATTTTGTTTGGTTACAAGTTTGACATACAAAGCTGGCTGTTTGACTTGATCTGAAAAGCTAGCTGCACTAATCAAAAAAAAACTCGGAAAACTAGGCCAGTCAGAAACATAAAGTTCATGGTGCTCGTCGTACCGCCGCAGTAACATGATGAGTAAAAAGCCACAATATGATAAGCCACAGCGCAAGGACATCTACACCGTGTCCGGAAAAAAGAGTCTACACTTTTTTCTGAATAACTTCAACAAATACAAACTTACTTTTATAATTTTTGGCACGCATTATCACAATGATACGTTTTACTAAAGGCATCTAAAACTTATCTTTAAAATTTACTTCTTACTAAAAATAGCTAATTTAATCGTGACGTCATCAAAAATGCCATTTTTTGCAGAAAGATAATGTCTAAATGAGCCTCTGCAATACGACAACAAGAAAAATAATAAAGGAAAATTGCAGTTAAAAAACTGCAGAAATTGTTAGCATAGAAATATATTACTTTTTATCCAAATTTTTAACCTAGTCTTGCTTTTCGCCATGTTAACGCGTGGACGTTGCGTTCACTACGAGAGCACCGTTGTGCAGCAGCCGTTATCAGCAGGCAGCGCGTCATTTCTGCAGCATGCGTTAGCGTCGCGATAGTGTACATTCATAATAAAGTTGTTGACTCAAAAGTTGGCGAATAGCAAGTTTTGTCACTGTTGCTGACAACTAAGGCAGCTACAGGCTAAAAAGCCTATTTTTCTGCATTTCTGTTTATTTTGGTGTGGAGAAAAGTAAGAATACGAAGAATGTTTTATTTTGCATGGTAAAGTGGCGTCAGTATTCAGGCAAAGTGGACTATCAGTAGACTGTCAGTTGCACGTTGCTTTTTTAATGTTGCCTACAAAAAATTATAAACATATGTTTAATTTTGTTAAAGTTATTAACCAAAACACTGTTAGCCTTTTTCACCTCGGATACAATAAAAACAACATTTTTGATGACGTCATAATTACGTCAGCTCTACGTAGTGACATAACAATATAAAAAGAAAATACTTTAACGGTTTAATAAAGCGAATATTCAAAACGGGTCATGCTAAAAATTATTAAAATAGGTTAAGGTTTGTCAAAGATATGTTGAAAAAACCATAGACTCTTTTTTCCGGACACAGTGAGTGTAGATTAGTATTATTTAGTGGTCTATGCACAGTACCTCTTCAATTTCCTCTTGCAGATACTCGATACGATTGTTCTGGTCACTGACAAAATTGAAAAGAGCAAAGTTCTCGTCCTCGACTTCAATGAACTGACGTACGATCTTGTCAATGTTTTGCTCACGTGTGATCTCATGAATGCGCTGAAAGGCTGCTTCGTACGAGTCCACCGTATCAGTCTGTCCGGCTTTTTTCTTCTCTGCTTCCATCGTCTCTGAATTAACAGAATTAACGATAATTTAACTAAGCGTATACATCACAAATATACATCATAATACGACAGTAGACACCAGGAAAAGAGAAACGTAACTAAAACTCAATATAACTAATAGCAACAGTTCTCCTAACGTTTTAAACCTCCACAGCCTACCTCATTTCTCAGTCATGATGATAGGTGGATTGAAGCCAAAATAGTCCTGACAAACTGATATTTTTCCTTACAGACAGACTTAGTGCGTCGCTGCTTGTAGCTGAATTTACAAAATAAAATATTCAGATTAATAAATTACCGGTAATAAATATTACAAAACTACAAAGCATAACTAACAAAGTTCAGATAGCACAATCCAAAAAACAACTAAAATTTAAAAAATGTATTTCTGAGCTAAGACGGCACAGTGCAGACGAACCTTTGCGTTGTCTCCAAGCGACAAGTTGTCGGTCCTCCTCTCGTTCTTTGCTCTTGGCGTTCATGAACTCTCGCAGTCTGCGGTCCTGGTCAATGACGCGAATCAGTTCCTTCATCTCCGCCATGTGCTGCTGCACGTCCTTGTCAGCACGATCACGCAGTGATATCATCTTCTCCTGAGCCTCAACTCTATCACAGGCAGTAAGCAAGTAGATCCTTTGTTGCACAAAAACAAATGCAAATGCAAAAAAGACGATAGTAATTTGGCAAACTGAGGAACTGCTCTGCAGTCCGCATTCATTTGTATTCGCCAAATGCCAGCGTAGGACTGACGGTTTGGCAGCCATTTGCAGTTGCATGTTTTGGCTTGGGGCTCAACCCCAAACCTCATCTTTCCCTGGGGCCAGGAACCTCCATCGTACACGATATGTCAATGGACCCCACAAGATAAACAACACTATGGAGACAAGTATGGGAATAGCTAAAATTGATTTCGCTTAAAAACACAAAAGATAAACTAGCACAAACTAGCACAAACAAAGACAAACTAGCATTACTTAAAAACAATGCTTGAGAAAAGAACACTTGAAAAACCTATAAGCACAACTGGGAAACTAGACCTGATGTCTACACTACAGCGACAACACCCACAATGCACATGAAAATTGGCATGCAGACACAGAGTGTGGTGATGCTCTTTTTTACCTTTGGTCGTACGCCTGGTTTGACAGGTCAATGACCTCACTGGTCTCATGCTGCAAATCCTGCTTCTCTTTCTCAAGCTTCTTGTACAGGTTGTCAAAGCGCTGCCTCGCTACACGCAGAGCATCGATCTGTTTACGCAGGGCTTGATTTGTCTCCAACATCTTGCCAAACTTGTTGTTCGCCTGGCATGCACAAAAACACCAAATGCTCGTGTAACGAAGAAAAATAACTAGCAAACCTAACACATTCTATAGAACTAATGATAAGAACAGCTACGACTACTTTTGCACTTTCAGTTTGCTTTAGCTGCATGACTTAAACTGGAATAACTCTTACAAAAGTAAACTAATAAAACGAAAACTAAATCAATCAACCAATCAGCTGATTTTATGCAGACAACACGCTTGAACACAGTTCATATAAGAGTAAATAAAAACACGGATAAGCAAACAGAAATATGCAGCAAACTCTAAGTTCACTAGCAGTACAAAATGTGAAATTTACTACATGGTAGTACTAGTGGTAATGGTTATAAAAGTGTTGTGGTAGTTGTAGCAGCAGCAGCAGCAGCAGCAAAAGTAGTCAGTTCTTCATTTTTGATAACTAGAACAACATCACAATAATTGAACAAAACGAATGCAAAAACGACTCACCAGCTGCAGTTGATCTTCCAGTTTTCGTGCATTTCTCTGATTTGTTGACTTTGTGCTGCTGCCTTTCTTACCGCCGCCACCACTGCCACCGCTGCCTCCACTGGCTCCGCCCTTTCCTCCGCTCTTTCCATCGCTTCGCAGCTGCTTTTCACGCAGTTTCTTCTCCATCTCTCTGATCTCAGCATCGAGCTCTTGCTGTCTCTTCTTCTCTTCTTCGATCTCATTGTCAACATCACCTGCGCCCATGCAGAAGTAAAACGGTAGTGAAGCATACAGCAGAAATACATAAAACAGGGTCAACTCAGCACCGGGTCGTAACAAGGAGAGAAGAGTAACTGTCCCTTCACCTAAATTTTAGCTTGTCCAATAATTTTCTTCTTGTTGGAAACTGTTTCCACAAACAGAAATTTTTTTTAAAATTTTCAATTTTGGCAGATTTTAGGGGAAAATTAAAATTTTGATCATCCGTAATCGCTTCTGTTGGGAATTTGCAGCTGTTTGTTGGAAAATTGCAACTTTTTGTCCCGACCTTCTTTAACCCATGATGCTGCTGCAACTTAGCCTCCTACCCTCAGCAAGATAGACAATAACTAGCAGTTTACAAGCTACAAAGTAAAGACCAAGAGAGGCCGCTTGCTGCACCACAAATCCAACTGTTCACTGGTGACGGCAATGGATGGCACTGCAGTATCATTAGCTCATGCTCATCAGCTGTCACTACTGGTCATAAAGCTGCCTCATATAAGCAATGTTAGCAGAATTTTACCTTTACTTTAAAGTAGGTAATTAAGCAACTTATACACCATGTTAGCTGTAATAATGTCAAACGTGCTTGGTATGCAGACAAAGCAGACAGACAAAGTGGTCAAAGAAGTAAACTTCGATCTTGTCAAACCAGAACTCCATTAAATAATGACCAATCTTCACAACTCATTCACTGGCATTAAAAGCAGTATCTTAACATTTTAAAGCTTAGGAAATTTTTTTAAATAATTACCCAAATAGGCACCCTACATGAGAGTGGGAAATGTAGCACATTTGGTGTATGAGAGATGGTTATGATCAACTTAGTGTAAATTTAGCCTACTGCTCAGTTTACTAATAAAAATGTGAAAATCGTTTAATGTTACTTCAATGAGGCTACAAAATTTAGTACAGGCTTACAAAAAAGTAAACTGCAGAAGTCAATAATAATTAATACTGAAAAATACAAGCAGTAAAACAGAAACAATTCTGGTAAAAATCAGTTAAAACATAACGTACGTTTTTTACGACCAAGTTCTCCGAGACTCTCGCAAGCCTTCTCATTGCGAGCTTGATTACTGCTACTTTCAATCAATTTCAGGTCTTTCTGAAGCTCTTCCTGCTCAGCTTCCAGCTTCTTTATCTGACTCCTGCAAAGAATAATGACTGTATATGTTGCACACTTAATATCTATCACAAAAATTAGAATAAATCCCTCTACCTAATACGTACAGTTTCTAATTTAGCTGATATAACAGAAACCAAAATAATTTGGTAAAAGGCACAATCGCTGATCAATGTTGTCTTCTGGTGAATCGTACATCATTTTTTAATTGGAAAAAACTGCATGTTTTGGCCGAGGGTTAGGCTATCTCCCCGTCCGCTGAATAGCACTATAATTAATCTATCAACAGCAATTCATATCAAACTCTCAACGTAACAAAGCGTTCACCCACTTCTGCTTTTTGATCACATCTTGCGTTTCCTGTGCGTAGACTTTACGGTCATTCTCCAGCAGTCGATACTGGTGATTCAGTTTCTGCAATTCCAGTTCTTGCTCGGCAAGCCCATCTGCATCGATGTCACTAAGCTCCGATCCCGCAGACCGTGGCCGCGGCATTTTGTACAGCCACGCCCGTTCAGAATACGAACGCTAATCGTCAGCTAGCAACAGCGTACGCCGGCCATCGCTTACTGAAAGTACGTCGTCTACATCGAGTTTCCGTTCGCATCAGTGCGCGCCATAAGTTCAGTCAGTTACAAAACACTCGCTTGCTTACTACGAGTTAATGCTAGACTTGTAAGAGCCGCGATAATTTTACAGTTTAACGAAAAATTTATTATAGCGCTCCACACCTTTCCGACCTGCTACATCATCAGCAGTTGTTAGCACGTTTCCATGACGACCAACGTAACCAAGCAGGTGCGACGTAGTTAAATAAGTAAATTACTTGCCGTTATGGGCAGGTTTGGTATGATTTTTAAAACCACTTTTCTTAACTCTTTAGTTGCTAAATTTATTTCAGCGTTTCGCGGTAGTAAAAAACTTTCATATAAAAAATTTGTCAAGTTACAAAAATGTAATCACATGCATTCGTGCATTTCTAAAACCACACGTAAAAATTATTACTTCAGGCCTCACTATACCACTATCAGACGAATGATAGTGATATTTATAATGCTATTCTATAAATATTTTATTTCATTATGTCTCTGGTGCGTCTGGTTTTTGAGCGTATTTGAAATATTTGTGTGTCATATAAATTCACAACGTTTCATTTTATTGCGACCATATATGCCTATTAAATAAGCTTTATTCCATGATAGCAGGTGTGACTCGTTGACTTTATACGCTGTGAATACAGAAGCGTTGTCTCGGTCTGTATAAGCAATTCGTTTCAATGTTACATTAATGTCAGGTAACTAAAATTAATTAAGAAGAAAAAATCGCACTGGAAATGTTTTAATAACGAACAACTTGATCAACACTTGGGACATTACTGCAGCACATAACACTGACGACACAATCACCGTGATTACAGTCAATTATCATAATAACCACACACAACATTAATCCACAATGATTATCTTATCATCAACAACTAGTAACAATAATGTACATTAAACAAACGGTGTACACAGAAGGTTCAAAAGAAATACGTTATTCAACCTAGCAAATTAACAGCAAAAACACACACCCAAAATACAATTGCCGACAGATAAACAATCTGGTGTGACTCGCCACACGGCATAGAAACGTGGGTTGTGGATTTCAAACAAGTTACAATTCACATCCATAACAAAAATTTTAAAAGCGATAAAAATATTAAAAACCCTCATGAGAGTGCATAAATCTATGCCAAGTGATTTTATTTACAAAATACTAATTTAAAGCTATGTGCCTAATTTCAAGTCCATAAATTTGTTATTATTCGGCAAAATTGGACGTATTGCGTCAGAAATATTACTGTACAGTTGCTAAAAACCAAATGCCTTCCAGTGTTGTATTATTGTTGTGTAACGGAGCAATGGACGTGGCAATGAAAGAACTGTTGGTTGTTGATAGCAATTCTAATTATTAGTTTATTTTTGTTAAGTTGTTTACTTTTTCGTATTTTCTTGTATTTTCTTTTGTTTACTTGCCGTCAGCGTCTTGACGAATAAAGTTGTATATATTTCAAAGTCAGTAGCATACAATGACCAAAAATTTAGGGGTCAGTTGCGTGGCTCTGACCTGCCCCTTTTGGAAAATTTTTAACGAGTCACGCTCAAAATGTCCTTGAGAGCACGCATGTCAAATCTGAAGTTTGTAGATTTAACCATTTTACAGCCCAGACATACAGACAGACAAATCTGACGAATCACAATCTATGCCAATCACTTCGTCGACTTGGTGGAGATAATGAAAATTCTAAAAAAGACGTAAAAACAAGGAACTGCCAAACAACCAATCATAAAACCTGACTCGTTAACATTTTACAACACCTGACCCAGTTACCATATATGAGGGCCATCCAAAAAGTTTCTGGCCTCGACATATTAGACAACAATATTTTCCAAAATCGATATATCAG
>Ga0209367_1009854_pt1 | contig 12894 bp, 8 predicted proteins | sample WorMetLIZISLAND2_FD_187412 | JGI IMG/M metagenome (GOLD analysis project Ga0209367, IMG submission 187412) | Marine gutless worms symbiont microbial communities from Max Planck institute for Marine Microbiology, Germany - Olavius geniculatus... ... | reverse complement strand
TGATAAATCCGTTTACCGCTTGTCGATATCTCTATCCAGTTTAGAGATATTTGCGGTCAAACTCGAAAGTTGTCGTAAAACGTACTAAATTTTGGACGTTTTTTGCCCTACCAAATTTTAAGGGGGGGCGGTGCCCCCAAATTTCGTACCTGCTTTAACACCCCAACCTAGAGCCGCGTCAAGTGCCAAAGTTTCGTTGGGCTACACCCCCTAACTCCCAAGTTATAAGAGCTCATTTATTGCAATTTAAGCCAATTTTTGACCCCCCTCTGAAAAAAGTTATAAGGGGGGCCCCCGTCCCCGGTGGGGGGTGCGCTAGTAAGACTTGGTGATTCTCTAGCGCGCGTAAAAATTTGGGGGCGCAGCACCCCTTAGGGGCCGAAATATGGTCTTCCGAAAAATGCGCTTTAGGGGGGTACGATTCAACATCTTAATCTCCAAGATCACTGGACCAAACTTCACCGTACTTGTTTCGCCTAACGCAGGAGGAATCGCCATACACGGAATGATTATCCGAATTTGAATATCTTCATCCGTTTCGGAGATTTTCGCCGCCGAACTTCGAAGTCGTCCGAAATCGGGCCAAATTTTGCATGTTTTTCGCCCCCGAAATTTTTTTGGGGTGCGCCCCCCAAAATTTTGGATCGGCATTATAAAATTCGGCCTAGTACTGACCATCGTGCAAAATTTCGCGCCGGTCGGCCCACGCATCTCGGAGATTTCGCGTTGACAAAAAAAAACATCATGCGTAAAACATAAGTCCTTCCGAAAACTATCGTTTTCGGGCGGACTAATAAACAGTATCAATGCACACCTATTCGACACAAATCACACAACAGCAGGCTAGCAGCATAAAATTGCACATCACAAGCCTCAGTAAATTTCAATTTTGTACAACAATCAATCAAGAAAATGTTATCGCAAAGAAAGGCAACTGCAAGTTACAGATTAACACCTGAACGTAAGCTTACAAAAGCCATGACTATAATACTGTTACTGGAATGAAGCACATTGCTCAAATTTCTTCAAAACAACTTTTTTGCCAATAAAAACATTCAAAGATCACATTCTTCAGAAAAAAACGTCAGTTCTTTGACAGACTTCCGCAATGATGTACTAAATAACTCAAATATACATGTACATATTGACAAATAAATAAACATAACTCAGCATTAGATGTAGTTTTACAAGACACAACAAATTGTTAGACAACAGCAAGTTATTTTACCAAATCAACGCATCCAAAGATTTACTTCACAAAATGACGCATATATAAGCTTATTTTGGTGTTTTGGTCCAACCACAACACAGAGACTTTTCGTCAGCATAATGCAGACAATTTGTTTAAAAATTAGCTCAAGGCTGAAGACATGGGCTCCAACAACAAGGTCGCAACGTTTGGACATAACAGAAAGCCCCAACATCTACGTTAGTCTGTCGTAAATCACTTAATCATTACATCAATGCTAAAAAGTTTAAATAAAAGTTTAAAAAGTTAAAGGTCGTCCATAGCTCTTAACGGTAACCCATCACAGAGCTGCAGAGGCTGCCATACGGGATCACAGTGATAAATGCGCTCTGCCTTAACCTCAGCCAAGAAGGCTGGTACTTGATTTACTTACCCCTGGAGGATCGAAGGCTGAGTTGACCTTGGTGTTGGTTATATACCGAGACGGTTTATTTGTCTGCAGACAGCCACCCATCCAAGTATTAATCACTTGATAGCGACCCAACTTGGAGTTAAATCCACGACCTCACGATCATGAGTCCAACTTCCTAACTGTTACACTTCCAAGCCACACTAGACAATACTGCGAAATGGACGCAGACCAAACCAGGCCAAGCCGGCTAGTAATTAATTGGCATGGCATTTTGTTTGCTGGCAGTCGCTTCACGGCTTCAGGAGACGAGCTTCGATCAACGTCGATAGCGGCGGTCGCTGCGTTCCGACGCAAGAGTTGTTCCGGCGACCAGTCTCTGATGTCCGCCACAATCGACGAGGCGGACACCGACGAAGACGAAGAGTGTACGATAAACATCACCACCGATCAGTCGTCTCTGCCATTTTCTGCTTCCATAGCAGCAACTGCCAAGTAATGGTACGTCAAACGTTGTAGACCCACTCTTTATCTAGCAAGTAAGTTTCACTATTCACATAGCAGGAGTACCGCTAAATCACACCGCATCTAAATGTCCCTTACACAATATGCATTATTACATAATATGATATATAAAATAAGCAGCTACAAATTAACACTACACGAATTATCCAATATGGACAAAATTTCAGCACAGTAAACTAAATTTTTAACAGACTGGAATCTGAAGCCTTAATACATGTGATTTGACATATGACTGCGAGGACAACATTTCACTACCAAGTTTGAAGAGTGTGCAGAAATACATTCAACAGCTACGGAGCCTGGATTTATAAATAAATGGTGAAAAGATCATGTCAAAAACTTTTGAAAAATTCCACAAAATGTTTCACATTTTCAACAAAAAGCTGTTTTTGATTAGAAGTTCAGTTGAGAAGTTTTCAGTGTGGTGACAGCACTTTTGACCAGTGGATGACGATGGTTATGTATTCATCAATTGCAGCACATTTTGTGCTTGGGCTTTGTTATCAAACCTGTGTATCAAATCTAATCTTTATGTGACTTTCTGACAGATGACAGATGAACAGTCATGCAGCAACAGTGAATGAAGCAATGGCATAGCAGTCGTAACTCAGAATACACAACATTCAACATCAAATCATCAATAATGACCCTGCTATCAGAAATAAAACAAGTGACAAGAAATGACATTGATGACGATGACAAAATATAACACAACAAAATGCTAATGAAGCGGACGGTGACCTCCGCAGACCTATACCAGTATATTAAATAAATGTACAAACCATCAACATCAGTTTATACACTTGTTAACGACGACGTGCAATAACTGACACATCAAAAACAGCAAAAATCATAAAAAGGTGATATCACTCACCATCACATCGCCTAACTGACAATGTGCTGTTGAATAATATCACCTTTCGATGATTTCTACTGTTTTTGATATGTCAGTCATTGCATGTCGCCATTAACAAGTGTATAAACTGAGGTTTTGTACATTTATTTTTTCTTTTTATTACAAAAATGATGTTTTTCCTGTTGGTGGACAATTATAATGCATCCGTCTTCCATGGCCATGAAGACACAGAACCTTACATATTTCGTGGTAACGATTTTGCCCTTTTGGGGTCACGTACGTCATCAAACATGTGACCAAAAAGAAGAAGCGAGCAGAGCGGTAGTAGTCAGTTTGTGAATGGTGGTGTGCCGTTGTTGACTTTCGAGTTTATAAATTTGATAATATTGGTTACGCTTAATTGAACATGTGAATTAAAAGTTTTTAAGAATTAAGTTTTAAGAATTAAGAATTTTTGGACTCGGCGTGTGCCTTTCCTATAGGTGGTCAATGATGACCATGCATCTATCTTGCAGAGCTACGGAGATATGGGGTGATAAAGATTTTGGAATCACAACTTTGTATTTGTTGGGTTTATTGTGGGGAATTCTTAGCTCAATTAATTTCTTAATTGCTATAATATTATTCACTATATCTAAGTCTTTTGGTTTATTTTCAGGTCACGATCCGAAGACTGCTGCTATTTTCTATTCTATTTCTATTGCTATTCATGCTATTTCTATTCTCCTCTATGGCATCTATTCTTCCAGTTTTCTATTGTTATTAATCTAACTAAGTCTGAGATAAATCGGGACCCGTTAGGCCACTATCGATTCATCTCAGAATGCATCACACGGTGAAGAGTAGGTTCTGAAGGTAAAAATACCGTTTTACTCTTAATTCACATGTTCAATTAAGCGTAACCAATATTATCAAATTTATAAACTCGAAAGTCAACAACGGCACACCACCATTCACAAACTGACTACTACCGCTCTGCTCGCTTCTTCTTTTTGGTCTGCTTGCATGGGTGTATTTATACTAAGTTCGCTTGGCCGCCGTGGCGCCACGATACTTTCTTATTAATCAACTATTAGTCTGGGTATGCGGATTTATGTGCATACTCAGACCAGTACAACTTTGACCTTTCGGGGTCATGTGACGTCATAGGTCACGTGACCATTCGACTTGTCATATATGGTTTCCTATTGGTGGTCCATTGTAACCATGCGTCTAACTTGCACCGTTACGGAGATATAAAACCTCAAAGTTGCATTTGCCCAAGTTAAAGGCCAAAAGTTTACTCATTTGCCGAGAAGCCCCCAATGGATGGATTTGCACGAAATTTTGCATGGGGGGTCGTCTCGCGGACGTAAATCACCTGTTTCAAATTTTGTGTCGATCGGTTGAGGGGTTTCGGATCTGTGCAAGGTCGAATTGTGCCATTCTCCACTGACTTAGCTGGTCGCCATTAACACAGGGCTGCGCTACCGCGTGCCTGTGATATGGCAACTTTCTGACAATGAAAGACGAAAGGCACAACGTCTACGACGAGAGCGTGATCGAAATCTTTATCTGGTGATGCCGTAAGAGCTGCCATAGACAAGTAGAGAGAGCAGAGAGGCGGAGTCACTGAGTAGCTCCGAGGGAGGCGCAAACTCGACTAAACGTCCACCGACGTCCATCACCATGATACGGTCTGAAGTGTCAATCACTGTGGCAATGCGATGAGCAATTGTCAGCACCGTGCGACCAGCAAACTCCTGTCTCAGTGTAGTCTGCAGGAGCGCATCAGTTTCATGGTCCACAGACGCTGTAGCCTCGTCTATGCACAGGATCTAAACACAAACACGTCATGTTGTCATTTAAACTGCCACATCCATCCACAAAAGTTGACCTCTAGGACAGCCTTTGTAGGGTGCAGTCTAGTAACAACGTACTGGAATCCCTTGTAGAGTCAGAAGGTGCATTTGCCTTCACAGCTTTGGCAATGTAAAGTGTTGGTAGCCTGGCAGGATTAGAAAAGACACCTTGGACACCTTTGTGGTTAACAGTTAAAGGTCCATGGCCACGGTCAAACTCACTTGTGCAATTTATGTAGATTTAAATTAGACATTTAACCTGGCATATATAATATGTCAATTTGAGCTTCATAAATATATGAAATTAATGAGTGATTTCAAACGAAATGTGGCATTACGTTGCGTTATGCGAAATATTCTAATCTATCAGTGCCCCGGTGACGTAATGACGTAATGACCCTAGCCCATATAGATCATGAATATTAATGGCCTAGCCGACGACGTCATCATTCTAGGCTAGGCCATTAGTATTCATGACGTCTATAGGCTAAACTCACGACATCACCGGGGGCCATCATGGCGGAGCGTTTTCTACGTCGTTTTCATAGATCGTCGACTTCAAAGGTAAATTTTTCCGTGTTGACAAAACGCTGAGCGCCGATATTACTGTCAAAGTTATCAAAAAAGTCTGCACTTTTTGGAAAATAGATAAAATGTATATGTTAATTTTGGTGTCCATAGAGCTTTAATGCTGGTAATCCTGGGAAGCAGACACTAACAGCTTGCACACATAGTAAATGCAATGTGCACTGCTTGTACCGATGAACAAACATGTTCACTAATATATAATATTATGCAGATTCAAAATCTGTGACTGTGGTGTTATCTTGCAGGAATAAACAGAAATATAATAGCAGCTAAAAAGCACAAGAGGTGCTCAAGAATCTGTCCGACACCTGAGTTTGTGACAATAAGGCACGTGCTAGACAAACAAGTTGTCTTTCGCCAGCCGACAGCATCCGACCACCTTCTGTGATGGCGCCGTCCAGTCCTCCAAGCCTATCAACCGTTTGCACCAGTCTGCACTGCTGGACCACTGCTCTGATCTCTAAGTCAGATCTCAAATGTTGTGGGTCAATGTTGTCTCGGACTGTTCCGCTGAACAGAAAAGGATCTTGTGGAATGATCGACAATTTCGACCTTGCATCAACATACATACATATTGTCATAATCTATCCATGCTCAGCAGTACCACTGTAGTACTAGAGACATGCATCAAATGACACTCAGTGCTGCACTGTAATACAGTTGAAATGGTCAAGGTCAAGGTCAAGGTCAAGGTATATACCTTTGTTGTTGCAAGAAATGATAACAATCTCGGATTCAGACTCATCATTCATAGACAGAGACAGCTACCAGAATACTATACCTTTGCATAAAAAGTCAAGGTAGCAAACATGCACACAAATACAATATTTCAGAAAAAATATTGCATCTGTTTAATATGAATGAGCACAAGCAAATCTAAACTGTTAGTGTCTAACAGTCACAGTGTTTCCTCAAGCATATGTAATCTGCATTTTCATATACAAGAAATAGTACAAAAATGGTTTTGTAAATGACAACTGAATAAAAAAAGTGATTTCAGATGAACAAGAACTTAACAAAAACTGAAGCGTTAGTTTGAGAACTGAATACACACACATAGCTTTCTGGTGGCTCATTTTCTCAGTTCCCAGTTATTCAAAAGTACGCCAATCAGCATGGACATGGCAACAGGAGTCATCAAGTTCTAAAAAACGAAAACAAAAAAAGCCTCAGACATTTTGCATTAACACTGGCGTAAAATCCAAGCACGGCCATAATGTAGCAACCACAACAGCTATATCCAGCAAGTATCCAAGCTTGCCAAAATCATGAAGCCTGGTGACACCTTTTGCTTGCATGAGCTGACCCACAGTACAAAACTAGCAAGCAAGTTGTCACAGAAATGTCATACCGACTGCAACGTACCGAAGCCTGGTGAGTGAAACGTCTCCAGTATTGACACCGTCAATGACGATCGATCCTGCTTCAATCTCCACAAGCCGCAACAGAGCCAGGAACAAGCTTGACTTGCCAGCGCCAGTCCGGCCGACGATTCCTATCTTTTCACCAGGACAGATATCAAAACTCACATCACTCAGCGCCAACGGCAGCTCGAAGCGGTATCGCAAACAGACGTTACGGAAGCTCACGCTTCCACTCTGAGGCCACGATGGTGAAACCTTCAACCACACAACAGCATTCAAATTAAACCAAACTTGTTTCAAAGCAAGCTATGGCACACGACAAAAATAGCTATATTGATCTTCCATACATAGTTCTAACACATGGCTTCACTGTCGAGAAAAAAACATTCCAGATGTAGTGGCTGATACAAATTATTTCTAGAATAAAACAATCAGCAATATACAGGGTGAGCCAAAAAATGACCAAACTTGTTTTTGTCAGAACTTTGTCAAATCTACACAAAATTTGATAATTTTTGGCACACAGATAGCCAAGATGATAGAATTGTGTAAAGTACAGTTACTGTCCACCTCACGTAATCTATGTCACTGCACTACCGTGTAAAATGCAGATGCTCTAAATTGTTGCATAATGCTGAGTTACTGTCTCCGTGAAAGTTCTAACGACTTAATTAAGCAGACAGTAAACTAAACTAAAATGTGATTTATCCAGCAGAATTATAAGTTCGGGTAACAATTTGCTGCCAAATTATCAGAATTTATGCCCAAAGTGTACACAATGGCTTAGACATGATGCAGCGGCTGATAGCGGCATTAACAATCAACTGATCGCAGCACTCATTCGTGGAGTGAATGTGTTTTGAGCTCATAAATCAGCTATTCTGCTGTCTGCTATTTTCAGCATAATATACTTAATAACACAAAATTATTAAATCACATGGCGCCCTCTGTGGAGTGGATTATAAAAAGTGAGTAATCTGATACTGATAAATGCTGCGTAATGTAACAATTTGGAGCATCTGCGTTTTACATGGTAGTGCATTGACATAAATTATATGAGGTGGACAGTGAGTACATCATACATATTTCTATTGTCTTGGCTATCTGTGTGCCAAAAGTTAGTAAATTTGGTGGAGATTTGACAAAGTTCTGACCAAAACAATTTGGGTCATTTTTTGGCCCACCCTGTACTTTTACATAGTTCAGTCAGCGACATCAATGATAAAGAACGTGTAACAATAATTATGAGACATATGTGTAAGAACATAAAAGATGCGCACACTCGGTTTTTGTTTAACCAACACATTTTTCCACAGTTAGTACAAGTTCCATTACTACAACTACTACGACTACAGCTACCTTACTGCTACTGCTGCTGGTGCTAATACTACTACTAGTAGACTACCACAGTCACTACTGCCACCATCACCACGTCCACTACTACTACTCAGTTCGCATTTAATCAGCCCCCCACTCTTTTCACAGTTGCTCCAGAGTTAGGCCAGGTCCACAAGCGACAACCTCTGGGGACTGCTGCGAGGTCTTTCACAAACCAGATCCCAACAAACCAGACACCATACCTGTTAGCCAACAAACAGTATCAAAGCATTTGCACCAAACAAAACCTATCAGCATTGAGCTGCTGTTACGCACACGTTTGTATGTTTTGACCAGGTGTACAAGCTGACGGATGACAACCTGCACGTCTCAATGGCACCATTGAAGCTCTACACTAACTATGGATAGCATGAGTACTGTACGAAAATGAGACTATCTCACAGAAGTCTGTAACAAAGCTCTACAGGACATATACGATGATATGCTTATCCCATCGATGTTTTGTATATAATTCAACTGCTTCTCGTACTTTTTATATTTTAGTCGTATATTTTCGTTTCACAATTTCGGTCCATTATGTTCCATTTTTCAACTGCTGTAGTTGTGTAAAATTCTTTCACAATTCTACTGTGACAGCTAAGAAAGCTTGCCTTTTCCTCACAGGGAACAACAGCAATAGTTGTACTGCATGTGCACTGAACATAGCAATGAAACAATGCCAGTGAAAAAAGGAAAGAAAATAAATTTGCTAAGAATGATGAATATGGCTCCAACCACAGGAAAAGTATAAGTAAGCTTGACAATGATTAAAAACAGACAGCAATCCGTGTTGCACAGAAGTAAAACAAATGCTCAGAATGACATGGGCATATCTGTGATGCAGTACAATAATGTATATAATAAAATATATTTGCTGCACCAAAATGGGATAATAATCATTAAATAAGAACAAGTAGGGATTCTGAAGTGTAGAAGCAAAAGAAACCTAAGATATGGGAAGAAAGACATCTGACCGAAGTGTGTATAAAAAAGGCCAAGGTTGGGAGCAATTGACGACAATGGTGATGGTAAATGCTTTCTTAAATGAGTATAGTAACAGTTCGCTGGCTTCAACTGTATTGAGTTGAAACGGATATTCAGCTGCAGTGTATGCAATGAGAACAGCTTATCGCCACAGTAGCTGCGTAAGTGCAGTGACTACCTTTGCATGTGTCCCGTGTGATTTGCTAAACTGCAACACTGCATGATTGTGTCCTTGTGTATAATGTATTCAGTTCTTATGACAACAGACACTAGCAACTGACACAAAGTCAAACTTTTCTGCTGTTTATCTGAAAAATGTCTACAAATAATTTACGTTTGGTCTGGATATTGTCCATATGATGTGTCGTATACATAATACGTGCGACAGAATTAGTATTTACATTAAACTTACCTGTCTATTTCACTGATGCAGGGTAACTGTACGTATGACTATTTACTGGTAATGTAAACCATTTACTGCTGTTTTAAATTAAACATGCGATTACATTTTATTTCATCTGCTGCATTTTGTCATCAATGAAAATGAAAATAGCATTTTGCTGATGCACGCTGAGCTTTCATACTAATCCAACTCGCAATTGTTTCAAAACCAGGCACTGAAAAAGGTAACAGAACCTGTGATAGGTGATAGTACCAGTACAGAAGTCAAAAGAAGAAATTACAATAGTTTGGCCATGTAGTTTGGTGGCGTGGCGTAGTTGGTAGCGCGTTTCGGCTGAAACAAAGTTACTCTACGCCGGGCCCGGTTAGTACTGCGATGGGTGACTGCCTGCGGGCAGGTAAACCATCTCGGTGCAAAGCCTGCCAGCTAGGTCGACTCAGCCTTCTATCCTCCGTGGGACGGTAAAATGAGCAGTAACTCATTTATATGGGTTACAGAAGGTGGGGACCTTGGTACAGCTGACTGGGGTTGCGTAGCCGGCCGTTGTGCCAGCCTGTGTCTGCAGGCTGCACACGGTGGCCGTGCGGCAAGCGGCTCTGGTTAGTGACGAAAGCGCATTAGAGGCGTGCGCATGCTCACGATGATGCGCTATACAAATTGACAACCTTTACCTTTTTACCTTTAGTTTGAGTTGACAGCTATTTACACAGATTCTACAGGGTGGGCCAATAAAAAACATGGCACTTTACTTCTGTCCATATCTTTGCCAACTATTGACAGATTTTCAAAATTCTTTCATTGGCACACTCTGTGGACAATTTGCAATAATGTGATTATTATATATCCCACCACACCGTGAATGCATCTCTGCAGTCTTATTATCGTTAATTGGCAAAGATATGGACAAAAGTAAAGTTCCACTTTTTTATGGCCCACAGTGTAACATGGCATCGTCACTCACTGGGAACAGACATTGAGGAAGACCATGGAGACGTTGGACTGACGACATCAAACAATGGATAAGAAGACTATTTGCAGATTGTGTTCAATGTGCATAAGACAGATGCATGGTCACTGGTGTCATGTCACTGACTTCCAATACTCGCACATGAGGAGAAACAAAGGCAAGACAAGACCTATGACGGGTAATACAGTACCTGTGATAGGTGATACACAGTACTGGTCTGTACCAGGTAATACATAGTACCTGTGGTAAGCAATAGGCAGTACCTGTATGTTTTCAGTATGGTGTTCTTGCGGCACGTCAGAGATGTACTGATCGATGCGCTCGACACTGACCATCTGCTTCTCAGTCTCAGTGAAGTATGTCACGACGCCGTTGAGAAGTCCAGTCATCGACAGGACATATGAAATTGCAAGTCCGACCAAACCTGTCACAGCACGCTAGCCACTTCTACAACTCCCATCTTTTTACACCCATCACCAGCAGAACTCACAACTGGCACTGTGTACAATTAAGACCGTGCACAAAATTAGAAAACTATGTCAGCCCAATGTTGACGTACTGGGCGACTTCACTTTTTGACTTAGACTTTCGCTGAGACTTTCGCTGAGTCTAAACTTCGGTCTAAGTACCTACTTAAGTCAAAAAGTGAAGTGATTTCACTGAGCCAGAATCCACTTCGACTTTTGACTTTAGCTGAGCGAAAACATGACGACTATTTACAGTTCTATATGGATAAATGCTGTAATGGCTACATAATGATGTAAGACGTTACGTAATTACGTCATTTGCATGTGCGGCACAATTAAATAAGCAAGTTCAAGCATAATTGGTTGATTTATTTCCTGTTAGGTTTACCGGTTTTCCGCCATTTTGAATCGTATAGTTGAACTTTGGTTTAAGTACAGACTTTAGTGTTCAGCTTTAGCTTTGCCTCAGCGAAAAGGCTCAGCAAAAGTCTAGGTCAATAAGTGAAGTCACCCACTGTGCAGCCACTTGCCTGGCCTTCTCAGCTGAAAATTGGCATACCAATTACTCCTGCTGAGTAATTCAACTGAGGAACATTCATACCAATTTTGGTTTTTCCACACTATTTAGCTTTCGAGCTGGAAACCTGTACGGAAAAGACGGACAGACAGACAAGCAACACATATAGTGTGGCCTATTAAGTGCAGCACAATAACTACTGAATTCAGACATTAGCACATGGTACAAACCAAACAGCACACTATGCAATTTGATCAAAATAACAAAAACTAACAAAAAACATAAAACATGACTCAAATAGTGTCAGCCCCCCATTACCAATGGTTTGACATCAAGCATCAAGTTACAATGAAAAACAAAGATTTAGACTCCCATACTGCATACAAAGTGAGATAAGGATCTCTGTCTTATGCAATAAAATGCAATTATTGCGAATTCATTAGACAGAAAATCTATCCAAAAAATTAGCACAGCTAAACTCGTTCAGATAAAATAATAAACAAATAAACAGAGCCCAGGGTAAAATAATAAGATTGGAGTTTAAAAAACCATAAAAATCTTAGTTCAATCATATCTTTGACTAACTGAGAATTACAATCGACAGAAGACTTGTGTGCATACCAGCATCAACAGTGCTGTAAGTATGTTCAATGACAGCAACTGTCGCTACACCAGTAACCATGACAACACCAATGAGCTGGAGCCTCATCGCTAGCCACTGAGATGCCGCAAGACTGGCAAACTGAGCTCTCTGGTTCTGCTCCAGACGCTCACGGTTCTCAGCACGAAACCTTCTCACACACACACAGTTCATGGCTACCGATTCACACGCACAATGCACATTCCACGACTTTGGTTAAATCAGTGAATGCTGAACTATACCATAAGATTCAACGACCGAATGTTAGTTGTGTGGCTTGATAATGTAACGATAGCATGTCGGATTAGTAAGCATAAAGTCACTGGTTTGACTCCCACACTGCCAGGCAACAACCCTGGGCAAGTTGTTCACACACACGCGCCTCTCTCACTAAGCAGTATAATTTGGTACTGGCCTCATCACAGGGAACATAATGATAGTATATAGGAGAGGTGAAAGCTATCGTCCATATAAGTGAGTTATGTCTGTACTCGCTACTGGCTCAGGGCCTTATAAACGGAGATAAGTACTGAACTCTAAGGTCACAGACCTGTGGGAGGGCGATGCTGACTATGGGGCCAGTTTACGTTATATTTTTAAAAATGTTAGTTATATGTCACTGATCTCAAATGACAGACAACAATCCACAACTATTAACTAAAATACAATAATATACATGAACGAGTTAAAACAGTAACACAAGAGTCAACATCACAGACAGAAGTGATATAGTAAAACATCTCATTAATGCTAGTAATGTTTCCATA
>Ga0209367_1009853_pt1 | contig 12894 bp, 9 predicted proteins | sample WorMetLIZISLAND2_FD_187412 | JGI IMG/M metagenome (GOLD analysis project Ga0209367, IMG submission 187412) | Marine gutless worms symbiont microbial communities from Max Planck institute for Marine Microbiology, Germany - Olavius geniculatus... ... | reverse complement strand
GTCATACAGTCTAGGAAGCTAGGATCTTGAATTTTGCACTGCTGGAGAACCCGATAAGCACCAAGGTAGAATTTTGTTATTTATTTATTTTCAAAAAGAGCAACGTCAGAAAGCATATCTTGTTCTTTGCTGCCTGTTCAATCAGTACACAAACACAGTTGTCGCTTACATTACACAGCATGACTAAAATTACTTTCGTCGACTATGACTAAAATTAAAACAAGGCCAAAAACACGGGTAATGACTCACTACCAGTGTTTTTAGCCAGTGTTTTAATTTTAGTCACACTAGTGACTCGCACGGAAAACGTAAGTCGTAGACTGGCAAAATTACAATACTAGCTGGTGTAAGCTTACAAAACTACACAAGACGACATCATCAGTCATCACTATCACTTTAACAAAACTTTTTTCGCTCTTCTTGAGAATCATTATCCCATTCCTATGAGCAAATCTAGTACAACTATAATCAATTCTGTATCCCCCCAGGTAGTCTTAAAGTGGGGGGGTCAAAAAATTTTTGTCCCTTGTCCCTCCCACCTTTAAAACCGTGGCGCCGCCCCTGACAGTAACACAGTATTTAATAAAATATGCGACAAACGCACATAATAAAATAGCAAAACAGAAGAGAAATGTAATTTAGACAAGGTAACATAGCATAAAATAATCAGACACACAAAAAGTGATCTAATGACAAAGGGCCGCAGCCACTAACATGCCACAATAAAATAACAGTAGGCCGATATATCAATGAATGTCACTGGTAGCACAGTACAACAATAGGTGTACTAGAAAAAATAAACTTTGCAATAACTAGCCAAGAATGTGGAAGTAATAGATCGTTTAAAGCTATTAAAGCCTAAATTAGAAAAGTCATTATTGTCAGCTGTCAAGTTATTCCATAGGCCTATTCTTCCTGTACGGTAAGTGAAAAAGTTATGTCTATTGTTGGATCTGCAGCCTGGTAGGAATAATTTATAGGTGAAATTTTTATACAGGAGCGTTTTTGACCGAAAATTTCCAAGTCCGTTTTTGGGCCCAATTTTCGACTTTGGTGAATTTTTCAGGGGTTAGATATTAACCTCGAATTTCGGTTCCCGAAAAGGTTTGACGTGAGGCCGCGTTGGCCGAGCCATCGCGCGTGAAAATCCGCCCGGCGGTCTGGCCTGTAGGTCGGTCAACAAAAAAAAGAAATTTTCGTTATATTTCACCCATTTGCCGAGAAGCCCCCAATGGACGGATCTGCACGAAAATTTGCGCAGGGGGTCGTCTCGCGGACGTAATCACCAGTTTCAAATTTTGTGTCGATCGGTTGAGGGGTTTCGGATCTGCGCGGGGTCGAATTTTGCCATTGACTTAGCCGGTCGCCATTAACACATGGCTGCGCTACCGCGCGCCTGTGAACAGGCCTTTCCCACCTTAGTAACGGGATAGGCCTAAGTAGTAAACACGCTGTATATGCAACGTAACGAATGTTACTATCACTATGTGAGCGTTAAAGCAGCAATGTGCGCTTTTAGCGCCAATATGGCAGAACATTATTGATATTTCTGACGTAGCCTATTCTTAACAAGTCGACAAACTCGGAGTCGTGGTATAGCCTATGCCGATTACGAGCCACTGGTCGAGAAACGAACTGCGGGCTGACAGTCTAATCTTCCTCGAACGGCAATGCAAAAAGCACTGGTTACAGCTGCGACTCAAGTTCACGGCCGAGTGACCCGTGACCGCCTATAACAGTGCATGGAAACTGGTAGGCATGATAGCCTAAGCTTACTTTTCCAGCGTTAAGTACGTATTCTGCTATTTTTAGGCTCTATTCCAGACGACGTAGGCCGTCAGTATGCACGTAACTTCAAATTCCACCCCACCCCTACGCAGGTGCGTAAACACCTATAGGCCTAGGATTTGGCAAGGAAGGATCATGTTGAGGGCGAGAGCGAGTTTGACGAGGTCAGAGAACAGAGCCCTAAAGAAGTCCAGCCGGGCACAGCTGCCACAGCATGGTCAGGAGGTCGGGGGCATTGAAACTGAAACAATTTTAAGCGTTTGAGTTGAACGTGGGTCTCTAAGACCCGACCCGACCCGGACCCACATTTTGTACCGAATGAATGACCCGTGAGCAGGGATGGTAACAAGACCAAAATATGGCGAGAACAATTAGCCTATGAGAACAAGAACGAGAACAGTGAAAGAGTAGGCCTATTTAAAGTTGTGTACGATGTGGCTGCCTGTCTGTCTATAACGCATGTATAACATTTAACATACAGTGATGGGCACAAACTGTTTATTTTCAGTTAAACTTTAACCATTTTTCTGACTAAAAATAGTAGTTAAACGTTTAGTTAAACTTTTTTCTAACTGTCTTGGAAAAAGTTAACTTAAATTTTTAAAAATGAACTTCTTTCTAACTTTTTTCATACTTTTTGACAAGATAGACTTTACGGGTATTGTTGATTGTTCTGTGCGAGTTAATACTAAAAAATAATAAAGCAGTAAAAATGCAAGTTCAGTGTAGGCCTATAGACCAGTATATTTTCAACAGGTGTTCCACGCAACCCAAAAGTTCCGCCAGCCCCTGCCAAGGGTTATGCGATTGGTCAGTAAAAAAGATAAAAAATAACCTAGCGTGCGAAATTACGTCAGACCAGTCCATATCACTAAAAACTTAGGCCTAGTTCGATATTAGTGCTCCTGGACGATTATTTTTCTCAACATATTCTCGTTGAACAATGAACGCTAACGTATTAGGCCTAGTGTTAGTGTGAAGAAACTGTTTGTCCATTTATTGAAAAAATGTCAATTCCTGAAACGTTTTGTTTAAAAGATATTAAAAGCCTCACACAGCAGCGTAGCTATAGCTGGGGGATCCAGACCCCTGAGCTGCCCGAGGGCGTCTATGTAAAACGTAAAAGATTGCAAGATAATTTTTTTTTTGGGGGGGGGGGTTGGAAGGAAGCTAAACGGCTGTTGGTGACCACCTCGAATCGCAGAGTGTTTCTGGTTAAATACAATAACGTAATATGCTGTCTATTGGTAAAATAAAATAGCTAAATAATATTTTAATATTTTACGCATGATGTTTTTTTGTCAACCGCCAGATCTCCGAGATGCGTGTTCCGACCGGCTTGAAATTTTGCACGATGGTCAGTACTAGGCCGAATTTTATAATGCTGGTCCAAAATTTTGGGGGGCGCACCCCAAAAAAATTTCGGGGGCGAAAAACATGCAAAATTTGGCCCGATTTCGGACGACTTCGCAGTTCGGCGGCGAATATCTCCGAAACGGATGAAGATATTCAAAATCGGATTTTTATTCCGTCTACCGCGATTCCTCCTGCGTTAGGCGAAACAAGTCCGGTGAAGTTTGGTCCAGTGACCTTTGAGATCTCGATGTGAAATCGTACCCACCTAAAGCGCATTTTTCGGAAGAACATATTTCGACCCCTAGGGAATGCTGCGCCCCCAAATTTTTACACGCGCTAGAGAATCACCAAGTCTTACTAGCGCACCCCCCACCGGGGACGGCGGCCCCCCTTACAATTTTTTTCAAAAGGGGGTCAAAAATTGCCTTAAAATGTAGCGTATTAGACGAAGGATCTTTGGAGCCAAAGGGAGTAGCTTCATGAGACTTTGCCACGTGACGTGGTGCTAGATGGGGGTGATAACGCGGGTACAACTTTTAAGGGGCACCGCCCCCTTAAAATTTGGGAGTGCAAAAAACGCGCAAAATTTAGTACGTTTAACGACAACTTTCGACTTTGAGCGCAAATATCTCTGAACTGCATAGGGATATCGACAAGCGGTAAACGGCGTTATCAAATACAGTTAATTCCGCGTTGAACAAAAAAATTGTGTTAACTTCAGTCCACTAACATCAGAGATTACGCGGCTAATGTTTACCCACCAAAGTCAAATTTTTCGGAAGGACATATTTCGGCCCCTAAGGGGTGCTGCGCCCCCAAATTTTTACACGCGCTAGAGAATCACCAAGTCTTACTAGCGCACCCCCCACCGGGGACGGCGGCCCCCCTTACAACATTTTTCAAAGGCGAGTTAAAAATTGCTTTAAAATGTAGCGTATTAGACGAAGGATCTTTGGAGCCAAAGGGAGTAGCTTCATGAGACTTTGCCTCGTGACGTGCTGCTAGATGGGGGTGATAACGCGGGTGCAACTTTTGGGGGTCACCGCCCCCTTAAAACTTGGGAGGGCAAAAACGTGCAAAAATCCGTGCGATTTGCGACAACTTGCGAGTTTGAGCGCAAATATATCTGGAACTGATGAAGATAGCAACAACATGTAAACGACGTTGACGAAAACGATCTTTTGGGCGTTGAACAAAAAAAATTTGTGAAATTCGGTTCACTACGAACAAAGTTATAGGCGCTCATGTTGACCTACCCTAAGTCGCATTTTTCGGAAGACCATATTTCGGCCCCTAGGGGGTGCCGCGCCCCCAAATTTTTACACGCGCTAGAGAATCACCAAGTCTTACTAGCGCACCCCCCCACCGAGGGCGGGGACCCCCCTTACGACTTTTTTCAAAGGGGAGTCAAAAATTGGCTTAAAATGCAATAAAGGAGCGCTTATAACTTCGGAGCTAGGAGGTGTAGCCCGACGAAACTTTGGCACTTGACGCGCCTCTAGGTTGGGGTGTTAACGCAAGTACGAAATTTGGGGGCACCGCCCCCTTAAAATTTGGGAGGGCAAAAAAACGTCCAAAATTTAGTACGTTTTACGACAACTTTCGAGTTTGACCGCGAATATCTCTGGAAACGATAAAGATAGCGACAAAATCTAAACGGCGTTGACGAGAGCAATTGTACAGCAATTGCATAGGACGCTTCACGCCGTAACAACAACAATAACAAAAGTTTTGATATCGACGACCGACGCGATATGCTGCGACTTCTTTTCCATTCAGCAGATTGACTTAATTTATCCGCAATGATAAATAAATATGCATTTAACCAGTGTCATTAACTTATGATTCAAAACGACGGTACTGGTAATCAAATAATTATACGAACCATCAATTTTAGGAGGCCAAATCGTTGTGTCTGCGCATTTCCAAGTAAAATCTCCACCTTGAAACAGTCAATACAGATAAATGTCATAAATTCACTAGAAGGTTACATGTTTTGTCGTTGACAATTAAACATGTTGGCCATATTAGTGTTATTTGGCAAACGTGGAAATCCACTACCTGCTGACATTCGCCATACGCTGTACTTCTGAACGTAAGCTTAAATGATTTTCATGTGCCTTACAGGACTTCCGAATTTAGATTTGTATTTTATACGACATTTGTAGCGTTTAAGTCCAGCATTTTATCGCTAATCGCTGACGTACAGAAAGAATGGTTGTAGGAAGCGCTTTACAAAATATTTACTGTGTGACTGATTATGATAAAATTACACGAAGCGGCGTCGTGGTTTTAAAAATCAGCAGAGCAAAAAGTAGCAATTTTCTGATAGACAGCTGCAAATTTTCCACATTCCAGGAAATTATGGGTGCTCGCAATTTTAGTTTTGGCCCTAAATTTTATCCCCAATAATCCATTAGCTCCAAAGTTTTTATTTTTAATGAAAATTTTCTAAAAAGGAAATTTTTCGATAGGAAAATTTTTTTGACATTTGTTGACCGTGCAAAGTTTGGGAAAAAGGCAAGAGGCCAACTTGTTTTCAACAGAGAAGATTATGGGTGCCCACAATTTCGATTTTGCCCCTAAATTTCCCAAATTGAAGTTTTTGGTTCCCAATTTTGCATTTTTGGACACAAATTTTCGGACAAAAGTATTTTAAAAAATTTCACATTTTTTTGACAGCCCAAAGTTTAGTTAAAAGACGCCATCTGGTTACATGGTGGTTTCGCGGACTTGTACGGGCGGCGCGGCGGTGCCACGGAAGTCAAACGAAGTGTTAGCTGCAAGCACGGGCACGCCGCTACTGTTCACAGTGGTGTTGAGTCTGGCACTCGTATGAAGCAACGCCTGCTGCTGCTGCTGACGACCATAGGCCACAGGAGTTCCTCCAAACACGTCATCAGTGACGTCATCCCACGAGTCATGCAGCTCAGCCGTGATTGGCTGGCCGCGGTCCGCCGTGTCGTTCAGCTCTATCACGCGACCGATTATCTGCAAACAGACAGACATACCAAACCAAACCAGCCTATTACCTTCATGTACTTGGACGGGTGACTGTCTGCGTACAGTGGAAAAAACATCTTCGCATATACGGTCAACTCAGCCTTCCGTCCCTCGGGAGTATGTAAAACGAGTACCGGCCTTTTTGACTGAGATTAAAACAGGGCACGCTCACCTGTGTCGGAGGGGGCAGTTGTTGTCTGTGAGATCCACTATGGCGGGTGACGCTCCGTAGCTCTGGGATGGGTTCTCGCATAAAGACTTCTTCGACCTTCGACCAAAATTTCATCTTTCCAGATATGTGGCCAGTCAATTACAAGATTTGACTGTTGTGCAGCAGCACGTCTATTAAATAGGCGTAACATTTAAGAATATTGATGAATTCAAGAAGTGACTGGTGAAGTCTGGATTGGTCTGGAGCAGAACGTTATCAACGCTGCTATCAACGAATAGAGAAAGTGTCTCCGAGCCGAGCCCATAAACATTTTTGTAGGCAGTTAAAAAATTGACAATTAGATAAACTATTAGCTAAAATGATGAAATTATAGACAAAATGTGTGTTTTGTGTGTTGTTCTGATTAAGCAATAATACCAAAATGCTTAAAATGCAATACTTTGTTGTTTTCCCCAGGTAGTGCAGAAACAGACAATGGGTGAAGTGGGAAATTGAACAGCCGTTTGATGGCCAGTTGTATCAGGAATATTCGTACCAAAACTTATTAAAATTGAATCACTTTTTTCAAGTTATAATGAAAAAAAATTTTGGTGCGTTTTTTATTCCCCACAGTGTACTGTAGTGCATAGGCGCCGACTAAGCTTATAGAAAAGCTATCGTGGGTGAGTGAGTGAGTAGAGTTTAACGTGCCGCCTAACACAGTAGGCCTACACTACACGGACAGTCGGACGAACAGACACAACATGTTGTACAACATTGAATGTTGCACAACATTTAATGTTGTACAACATGTTGTGTGTGTTCGTCCGTTCGAACAACATTTTGTTAAGTCATAAACTGGCTAAAAATGACGGACAAGCAGACGAACAAATTTTCATTTTGGCATGCTCTTGTGTTATTTTATGTAGCGTGCTACTTAGTCATGCTATGCAGGTCTATTTGGGTGAACCAAGAATCAATGCCATATCCTGTACTTACCAGCACTCTTCATACCAAACGCATCGCACATTCTCCGCCATGCTAGTTCTTTGGCTTCCTCCGTTGCATTTAACTCTGCGTTCCATAGTTCTGGCTCATTTTGATACACATTTATAAGATTTTCGTTCGATAACTTAAGCATGTCCATGTTTATTGTTTACATCACCGATCACGTGATCGAACGCGTCGTTTCTATAGCTCGTTTCTATTGAATGTTGTACAATTTGTTGGTATCAGACTCCACTACGCGAACATCACCCACGGACGAACGGACGAACACACAACATGTTGCCACATCACAACATCTCAACATGTCAAAAGATGTTGGGATGTGGCAAAATGTTCGTCCGTTGGTGGCGAATCGTTGTACAATAGGTTGGCAACATGTTGTGTGTGTTCGTCCATTCGTCCGTGAGTGACGTCGTGTGCGTCCGTCCGTGTGGTGGAGTTTGACACTATTAGGTCACTCATTTCATCGATGGCCTTTCCAAGCATTGCACATAAACATAATAAAGGAACAAAAAGTGTAACAATAATGAAACAAAAAGTTCAACTTGTACACAAAAACCTGATATGGAACACAAAACACAATATAACGACCCAAACCTGAAATTGTAAGAACTGTCGATTACGCGTGTGCATATGTAACAGTAGTGGCAGTTCTAATAATCTTCTTATCCTCCAGACAGTCGTCAAGCTCAGAATGTTGTCTATTGAAGGACGGGGGAAGCTATCGTGGGGCGAGCATCCTTTTTTAGCTTCCCCGTCTCTCCGTCATTCGTCTCTAGCCATCTGATAGAGACCGGTAGTCGAACCCATGACTTTGTGATCGTAAGTTCTACACGACCAAGCCAATAGTTTGACGTAAGACGGTACCTGGTCGTTGATGAAGTCCATGGTGAGAATGTTAAAGGGGATCAGGTTGATGTCGTTCAGCACGTTGAATATGACGTGGTTGGCAGCGGCTGCCAAGTCCTGCATATCATCGAACTTCTCCGGACCACCGTGCCGCGCCGCCACTAGCCCCGTCAGACCACCCACACTGCGCACGTACATCTTGGTCGACGGCGTGCACTCGGCACGGTACCAGAAGAGACAGGACGGCCGATACAGCCCGATCTCCTGCAGTGTGCCCCGCATGTGAGTCTCAAGCTGTCCCGGTGACGGTTTGTTGGGCAGCCGGTACTGCAACTGTTGCCAGCTAAACCCCGCGTCCGGGAGACCACATATCACCACGTTGCGACCTTGGTCCACGATGTCACCTGGCATATTATCAGTCACAACCGCAAACCTGTCGGTAACGTTGCCGTTACATCTTGCCCGTCCATTTGTCAGTATGTCCCGTATGGACTTTCAACTCGAAAACTGAGGTCGTGGAGAAACAAACATTGCTTGAAACGTTTTCCCATGTGTCTATTTTCAGCTCGAAATGTTATGGATCAATGTCGCGGTATGTCAAAGACTTACAAAAATGATCAATTCAGCCAAGACGCACCAGGCGCAGCGCTTAGCTAGGCAACGTAGAAGTAGACTATTCAAATTAAGCAAGTGCTGGGTGAACGGCGGCGGCGGCGTCGTGTATCAAAGAAGTATGAGGGGCAGGAAGTTGGCATTTTTACAGCAGACAACTCCAAAACTCTGACCGAACTATGGGTGCTTAAAATTTTAATTACCCGACAAGGGGAATTTTTATCTCCAAACTTTGTATAGTTCCCTGCCATTGGTGGTGGGCTTTCGTTTTCCACAACCAGCAACCTGGTCATACCAGACTACAGACTGTTAACCTACGGCACTCGTGTCTTCATTTTTGCTGGTCCAACCTGCTGGAACGCTCTACCTGACCACCTAAAGTCACCAGACATTTCTTTTTAATACTTTTGGGCAGGAGTTGAAATTTAAAAAAAAACATTCTTCTTTTGTAGATATTAGTGACTGTTACTAACAATACTATATAGCGCATTAAAGACTCTGTAGATGCGCTTTGCAAAATGTATTTTGGATTTGAATTTAGCCGCATAATACGTCGGCACTGGGCCGACATAGATTTCTAGTCTACAAGTATTTGCTTGCCCACGCAGCCTGTGCGCAGACAGACAGTAATTACCTAGAGGTATGTCTCGCATTTGCTCGGGCACGAGTTTGTCTCTGAGAACTTCCAGTATGACCGACTGACAAGCCTTCCAGTCTACAGATGCACGCCAATCGCCAGCACCCTCGCCCGATGTCACGTGGACAGCTACCAGCTCCGTGGGATGAGCTCCTACGAACTCGCGGACTGCAGTGAGGACGTCACGCAGTCGAACACACAGGGCGACGGGGTCACGGTCACTACCAGCCTGACACCAGACCTGCACAGACACACGGGTCAACTCAGCCTGGCCATCCCTTTGTAACAAATAGCAAAGAGCACGGCAGGTACAAGCCAGAGTACAGCACGTACAGTGACGCTACAAAATACACAAAACACAGACCACACTGGTCAGGTTAATCAGTCTGTTAAGCTCATATTATTTTAGACAAAAATATGTCCACACATGTAGAATAAAAGCTACACAACTAAAAAAGCGCTCTGGCATGCAAACCTCCGCCAACGCTGTCATTGTTGCCGTCGTGTTCGCTAGTTAAGTAGATCCGGATACCCATGGGAAAAGAGATGTAGCCGACCGAGGACAGGAAGTCTCGGAGAGTTACATGACCCCTCCTGAACGGCCGTCAAAACGATCGTCACAAACACCAACCCCTCCTTTAGCAGCATCACAATCCTAAATCTGGATCCAAATGTTCCGAATCACCGCTAACATCTAATCACCCCTAGGTTGGGCTAAGTCTAACCTTCCCTGACAATCTCAGCCAAATCTGTACTGTAACTTTTTCTGTAATCGTGCTAATGGACAAACCATTTTGTCTAAAAAAATTGTTCTGACCCGGTCTAACCCGCCGCCACGACGGCAGTGCCTAGAAGTGACGCAATCACCTCGCCGTCTTCGTCGTCCTCTGCCGAAGTGACGCTGACGTCAATGAAACGGATGCCAGCCTGCAGTTGTTCGGCGATATCGTGTCTCTGACAGCGCGTCCAGCCGATGGCTAGCGGTAAATGCCGGGCAGTCGAATCTACAGTGTACGTGGCCGACTGGTGTGAGCCGGGGAGACAAATGTTGCGCAGCGTACGCAAACGATGACGTCGCATCCAGTCTGGCCGTGACGTCAGCGTGCCCTGCATCAGCCAACCAATCAGCATCAGGCTACTTCAATCAATAAATCCATTAATCATTTAGCAATCTGCCAGTAAAAGTCTAGAGCGATAAAGTTTACATGAGCCACTGTGCCAGCTCGTCAATGCATTTACGGCAGCCTTAGTTAAGTGATATAGCACTTCACAGAAAACACATCTCAAAGCTACGGAGTCGAACCAACCACTTGCTGTATGGGATCACACAGTGTTACCTACCTCCCCCCCGACACAGGTGAATGCGCCCCGCCTTAACCCCAGCCAGACAGGCAGGTACTCGATTTACCTAGCGCGGAGGGATGTAAAGCTTAGTTGACATTGGTGTTGGTCTACCTGTCCGCAGTCAACCATGCAAGTACTTGATAGCGACACAACCGGAAGTCGAACCAACCACCTCGCGATCGCAAGTCTAACCTAACGTTCTAACCGTTGCACTACTAAGCCACTAAATCAATGGTTGCACATGATTGGGGCGCAAATACTGGCGACTATAACACTGCAGACACTGTGGTGTAAGAGGACAAGGTACAGGTGATAAAATAAGACCTGTTTGAGTCTCTCAGAGTGGTCTCTGGTTGCCTCGTCGACGACCTCTGCCACTATGTTGACCGGCGCCAGTACAATGCCGACTGTAGCATTGATGGCTGCTCGCTCAGCGTTATTGCGGTCCCCACGGCAGGCGTGCACCGCCGCGATAGCGTGTCCGATCACTGGGATGTGTTCCAGACACCGCATCATGACATTGTATCCACCACGCTCAGCTGGAGACTACATCCGACCACCAACGACGACAATTTCACCGTCTTTCAGCTTAGCACATTAAGTAAGCTTAACTAAGTTATTTTCACGTAATAAGTATAGTTTTCAACACGGTTTTCAGTGTATTATGCGAGTATAACGAGGCATAATACACTGTAAAATTGTACACCGTGCTGAAACGTACTTATGCGGCGGCCCTACTTGCTGACTGCAGTCGACGGTGTGTTCTGCCTGAGAATGGGTGCTGAACACAGACCCAAGTGGGTATGACTGAAAACCACATGACACCGCAGGACACTCTTGTAAAGACCGCAGTTTAAGTTAGATTACGCGAGCGCTTAGAATCCCACACGCCACAGTTGTCCCAGAAACGATTCTTCTGATTACTGAGCTTACGCTGCGCATTCTGCATGTCAACCACGAAGAAGCAGTTCTCCTTCCGGCCTCTCGGAACATCCTGCAGAATGATATCCGGTGTCGCACTTAGCAGCAGTTCATACACTTCCTTGCTTGAGTGAAATCGAGTCAGTGTGTTGTCTTAGTTATGCTTTATGATAGGGGTAACAGTAGCGTTACTTACATCTTTGTCGGAAACGATACCAGTACCGTTACCATTGTCTGCAACTACGCGCGACCTGTTCGCAGCAGGCTGAACGTTAATTCTAGGTCAAATTTGTTCATCTTGGTGTCCTGCGGTCTTTACAAGAGTGTCCTGCGGTGTCCTGCGGTTTTCAGACAAATGAATTACCTCACGATGTGTTATTAATTTTTCTTTCTTTAAAGTGCTTCAACTCAATAAAAAAGAAAGTAACAACGTTAATTCTAGGTCAAATTTGTTCATTTTGGTGTCCTGCGGTTTTCAGGGATACCGACCCAAGTCACGTTTCGGTCGTCACGCTTGATTAGGGTGAGAAGGCGGTAGGCGTGGTGTAGTGGTAACGCGTCTGATCCGATCAGCAAAGTTACTGTACGCCGGGCCCGGTTAATACTGCGATGGGTGACTGCCTGTTGGCAGGTAAACCATCTCGGGATGTAACCAACCGCCTAGGTCAACTCAGCCTTCCATCCCTCCAGGGTAGGTAAATCGAGTACCGGCCTATCTAGCTGGGGTTAAGGCGGGGCGCGTTCACCTCTGTCGGGTGGCAGGTAACACTGTGTGATCCCATATGACAAGTGACGCTCCGTAGCTCTGAGATGGGTTCGCTCATTAGGAGCTATACGCGACCTTTTTACGCGCGAAAGCAGCTATGCTTTCAGCGCGTCTTAGCCATCGCAATTCTGTCCGTCTGTCCGTCCGTCCGTCTGTCCCTCTGTCTGTCTGTCACACGGGTGGATCAGGCAAAAACGATGCAAGCTAGGATCATCAAATCTTCACCGTCGGCTGCCTGGAAGACTCTAGTTTCAGGAAACGTAAAGCTTTTCCAGAAATTCGAAGGGGGTCACCCCGAACGAGGGCGCTAAATGAGAGGGGGGTGGTCAAAGTTTGCGATTTTTGGCCTATAACTCGCTGTATCTCAGTAACGGTGCGAGATAAGGCCTAGGTTACTATTAATCACTAATAGGAAATCGTATACTGGCTTTCGATTGGCGCTGAATTCAATGACCTTGG
>Ga0209367_1009852_pt1 | contig 12894 bp, 5 predicted proteins | sample WorMetLIZISLAND2_FD_187412 | JGI IMG/M metagenome (GOLD analysis project Ga0209367, IMG submission 187412) | Marine gutless worms symbiont microbial communities from Max Planck institute for Marine Microbiology, Germany - Olavius geniculatus... ... | reverse complement strand
TCACCAGGATCTGTCAGACATGTTGAAAACGGTATGGACCCAGAAGTCTTTTGGCAGGCCCGGTTGGTGCATGAACTAGTAATGGTCAGAGACGGGCTGTATAGGCTGACTGATGATAATTTTGTGTCATTAGATATTTGCCAGGCAATTGTGTCGTTATGTACGAATTAGTGCTCGTATAGCACACTTTGTATTTTGTGTTTGGTATTACTGTGTATTTTTTTCATTTCATTAGCTTTTTCTTTTGTGTTCTTATGTACTATGTGTACAATTTTGATATTAAATAAATAAATTAAGAATGAACGTACACCATCGGTGTTTTTTTGGGCAGCGGTTTTTTTTGTGGCAAAAAATTAAAGGTTGATATTATTCGAAACTGAATATCAGCCGACGAGAAACCACCCAAACTGTTTCTTAAGTAATTTAAAAAATTATTAAACATACTCACCCTTCAGTTAAACTGCGGTTGACTATTGCCAGAGAGCCTAATGCTAATAAACTGCACTCTTAATTCTGTCTAGTGTTGCAGAAGAAACTGATTAGGCCTAAAAATATGCCATCTAAGCATGTGCAATCTGCACATTGTAAATAACACTTTGTGATCACATATGGACCGTTTGCGCACATGGTAAATATAATCAATGAATAAATAAATGCAATTTTCTGTCAATGATAAGATAAATTAACAGCAAATCCATAAGAGTTGATGAACATTTTCTCAGAAAAGTAAAGGCAGTAAGTAATTGTTCTCAAAAATCAAATTCAGCTTTGTGTGTTGTTACCTCCAATTAAAAAATCTTCAAATATCTTTACTATTGCTAAAAATATGACAAACTCAGAAGTCCTCTGTTTTCGTAACATGGACAAGTGTACCTAAATGTTCATTTTACATACTTTTTCCTCTTCCTCTTTGGCCGTTTCAGTTTATCCGAGTCAATTAATGTGGAGTCGGGGATTGACACAGTCCCATTTGAGGTGACATCTGTATTTTGCTGGATGCTCTCCACATCTGCCTCTCCAGCATCTTCACCAAGTATCTCTGTCCCTTCTGAAAATAACATGCAAAAAGACATGCACCATACACAGCAAAATACAGTTATTTTTTAAAACTCAGTTTTTAACAACCTAAAAAGTCCCAATTCCAGTTTCTTGTTTCTTTCTCTGTATTTGCTAAGCATCATCAATTAACTATCATTCCTCACAATAACACACATATAACAAATGGCAGAACATTGAAATTTAAAAAACTCAAAATGTTCAAATAATTGGATTTTAAGTGTTTTACTTTTTGTGCAATTACATTCTGATTACTGTGGCAGCAGTTAGTCAGACCACTTTTAACATGCTATATTTTCAAATGCCTATAAATCAGTGAGACTGACTAAAAATGTGTAAGAAATGTTCTTCATGTATTTCTGGGTCATAATTATTCTGTGTCCGGTCTATGGCCAAAATAATTAAAAAATAAAAAAAAACATTTAACACATAGGATAGACCAAAAATAAGGCCACTTTTTGTATGGCTTGTAACTTCAAAAGTATTGATCACATCAGCTCCAAATTTAGAACAAATTAGTGTTATTTCATTCTAAACATAACCTCATAATTTACAAAATAACAACTATGGAAACTAAAGTGGTGACACCTATCAAATGACAGTAACCCTAACTAAACACTTGCATATTTTCAGCAGAAAATCATGCTTTGTAATGCACTGAAGAGACAGCGGTAAAATGCTCATATTCCAGTTTTGTACAGAATCTATAGATGCACAGAGCACTTTCATGACTGCAGATATGCTCCCCCACAAGTTTCATCTTTTTTTCGGAATTCCAACACATGAACTGATTGCAGGCAGTTACTGTCTTTCTAATGTTCTGTCATGTCAATAAGATCAATTTTCTTCAGCAGCCAGTCCATGCTTGCCATAAGACCCCACTTTTTGGCCTATCTTGTATAACAGCTAGTAATGTTAATTTTAGTGGGAACCATCTTAGAACATCCACACATAACGCACCAGAGTTTCACTTCTCTTCTGAGATTATGACACTATATAAATTGGTACTTACTTACTTACTTACTTGTTTAATATTTAGTGAGCTTGCTAATCTTTACATTAGCCGATAGTATGTGCTTGTAACTGACCACCACGATCAGGAATATGCAGACTCGTTCTCACGTCATCAACGAGAGAGAGCTCCGGATAATCTTGTGTGTAACTTGGATAATCTTGGATATCAGCACCGTATTGAACATCTTCATGATCCGACTCAGAGTCAGAACTGCTGTCAGTCAAATATTCCATCAAAATCACAGCACGACTTCAGAACGATCACAACACAATATTGGACAACAACGAATATCTGCAATCAGTCCTACATAATAAATAGTATTAAAATACTCCAGCCAGTATGCAAAAATCAACTTCTTGCGGTACACGTTGCATCTACATCGTTGTGATATAGGTCTGACTCAACTCACAAATCTCGGATATAGTCATCTAGCCGTTAATAACCAATAACTATTATTATGATTATTATTATTAATTCTCAGAAGTTTGTTGATCCAAACGCCGGAACTTGCACAAACAGTACGGAAGCCTACTGCAAGCGAAACGTGCTTCTACACTGGCAGTCTAGTAGAGAGCTGTTGCCGCGCAAAATCAACGAATTTCTGTGGCATGACAATCGTAACTACGCGTAAGTCTTTTATGGAATGCATCAGCAACGATCATAACTTTTGTACAACTTAGCGAACAACAATATTCACATACGAAACAAATTCTATTTGCATACAACAGACTTTCTATTATTACGTATAATGATGTTACTATGTACACAAATCTCTGGTCTCTGATTGGCTAGCGGTTGTTGGGCACAAATATTTTTCGCTATCTAATTACCAAGCGTGAATGTGACTGGATCTTTGATGTTTTTGACCATGATTAAAAGACTAAAACGTGTTTTTGACTTTCTGAACTTTGATAATGTCAAGGCGACAAAAAAATCGGCCAATCAGTCATTCAGCAAATAAACCTTGTTTGATGAAAAGTAATTTCTTCATTGGCACCTGCTGGGAAGACCTCAAGTGTTACAGCTTTGCCATTCATTTCTGGCCTATGCTGCACTGCATTACCGTCTTACTACAGTCTACTGCTACTACTAATAAATCTAGGTCGTTTAAATTTAAATTTTTAGTCAAAGAGCATAATGTAACAGTTAAAACGGCTAAAATCGTCAGAAGTACGAGTAGCATGCTTTTATTTATTAGCCGACCGTACTTAAGTAACGGTCGAGCTGTTGGCATGGTTGTCGCCAGTCTGTCGGTCTGTCTGTCTGTAGGGATACTGCGGCTAACGGCGCACAAAATAGCTTTTTACACAAATAATTAGTCATGCGTCTTAAACTCAGACATGCAAAATTTTAGTCATCTATTCAAAGGGGAACATTTTCAAATTGGGGGTTGAATGAAGAGGGAAGAATTAAGTAGTAAAAATGTTCGTTTTCCAACGGAAAACTGGCCGTATCTCAAAAACGGTGAGAGATAGGCCTACGTGTAACCACCCCCTGCTTTCGCTTCGTCTTTCGTACTGGGTGATTGCAAGATCTCAGCTTCATTGGCTTCAGCTTCCAGGGATGTGGTCTCGATCAAGACGTCTTGGTCTCGAGACGTACTAAGGTTTCGTTTCGGTCTCGGACAAAATCCTTAACATCTCGGTCTCGGGCCGATGCGTCTCGGGTCTAGGGCCATTGCGTCTTGTCGAGACGTTTTGTGCAGGCGCGCGCCGTGCATACTGTAGGCTAGCTGCAGTCAGAGCGATGCTAACCAACATGACATTCGTTTGTGGCTTAGACATTCGTTTACAGTGTTTTTACTCTTTCATAAGCTAGCTTAAAGCAGAATTATTTCATGTCTACAGTACTGTAGTTGCAATTCTTTATGGTGCAAGCCGTGAATTATTTAGTGTCAAAATAAAGTGCCACCACCTGGATCCACCAGATCTGCTGTGACATGGATGTTACAGCGACGGAGGCCCTGGAGCTAGCGGAGGATAAACCGTTTTGGCGAACGATCGCAACGGCGGGACGCTTCGCGTCTGATGATGATGATAAAATAACCAAAAAATACCATACCATATATGAGCGTCTAAAACTGTGTCTTAATTACCAAAAGCAAGACCTAGTACACAGGGGTATAGGTCCTAAAATTGGAGAAACCATACTTTTCTCCCTAACTTAGTGCACTCTTTTAAGCTTAAAAAATTAACAGGCGCTAAAAAATTAACGCCCATGTGTAAATTTATTTAACTTGCATAATTCTGCGAAGCAAAAAGTTTTGATATGTCGTTAAACTGCGGTTATTTGACAATCGAATGAATTCAAGTAACCAAACTGTAGTTGCCGTGCCATCACTACTGTAAAGAAATATTATCTAGATGACAGCCTAATAGATTTCTATGCTAGCGATGACATCAGTTAGGCCTATTGCTTTCTAACTTTCTATATTCTACAGGTGAAAGCGCCCCAAAAATCGTGGGGCCAGGGGTAATTTCCCCACTACTCTCCCTATCGACGGGCCTGGGTGTGTTGATAAAAGTTAATAAAATTAACGCAGTGCGTTAATGCATTAAAAAGACTAACGCTTCGACAGCCCTAATTTCTGGCCAATGGGCCCCCAAACGTCGCGAGGCCCTGGGTAGCTAACCCCCTACCCTACCCTCTCGATAGGCCTGTACATCCTGATCATGATGCTAAGTTATATTTTTTCAGCATTGTACTATATTTAGTATAGAAATAAGTAGAGCTGTCAAATTAACGGATTAATTAATGCATTAATGAGTTAATAAATTAACGTGTGTAAAAAAAATTAACACGCGTTAAAATAATTAATGCACATACATGAACTTATGTTAATTTACTAAATTCCATAAAATAAAAGTTTCAATATTCCGTTAAACTGTGGTTATTTGACAATCGAATGAATTCAAGTAACTAAACTGTAGTTGTTGTTCTATCACTACTGTAAATAAATGATTATACTGACGACAAGATAAAAGATTTCTAAACTAGCTATAATGGCAGTTATTGTTGATTATATGTTTAAAATATGTTTTTAACTTTCTATATTCTACAGGCAGGACCCCCAAAACGTCGCAGGACCTAGGGTAACTTACCCCTCTACTCTCCCTCTCGACAGCCCTGGGTACGTTAATAACGCAGTAATTAATGGGTTAAAAAAATTAATGCAGTGCGTTAATGCATTAAAAAAAATTAACGCTTCGACAGCTCTAGAAATAAGACATGCACAATACATGAATGCATGATAATAAAACTTTCTTATTAGTAACACCAATTTATTTATCGTGAGCCACAACTCAGCATTACAGTCGATCAGTCAGCACACAAAATTAACAAACACAAAACAGAAACGGCTGTAATGGCAAATACAAAATCAGGACTGGGGTGAATTCAATTCAGTGTCAGTGTTTGTCTGTGCATCGTCAGATTTTTTCTTGGCAAGCTCTGCCTTCTTCTTAGCAGCTGCTGCTCTATTTCTCATCGACCTCATCACTGTCTTGGGAAATATTGGAAGAAACCCGGATAAACCTGCAACCACCAAAACCAAACACGCTGAAAGCCTTCAAACAATAACAAAACTCCTAAGATATATATCATCACCAAAATCTAACTGACCTTACTGCAAAAAAATTCCTCAAAATTCATTCATAACTCCATAAAAATATAAACTTCTACATAGATATAACATTAAGAAGAAAAATTATAAGAAGTTTCTTTAAAAATCGCAAAAGAAGTTCAAACTGACATTTTTACTCTGATAAACATGCTACTAACTTCCATTATTTGTGAACCAATCAGTTTTCCTAGTGTTTCTCAATGTAGGCAGTCTCCCCAATGTTCATTTTTACGCGCGAAAGCAGCTATGCTTTCAGCACGTCTTAGCCATCGCAATTCTGTCCATCTGTCCATCCGTCTGTCCGTCACACGGGTGGATCAGGCAAAAACGGTCCAAGCTAGGATCACCAAATTTTTGCCATCGGCTGCCCGGAAGACTCTAGTTTCAGGAACCGTAAAGCTTTTTCATAAATTCGAAGGGGGTCACCCCGAATGAGAGCGCTAAATGAGAGGGGGGTAGGCAAAATTTGCGATTTTTGGCCTATAACTCGCTGTATCTCAGTAACGGTGCGAGATAAGGCCTAGGTTACTATTAATCACTAATAGGAAATCATATACTGGCTTTCAATTGGCACTGAATTCAATGACCTTGGATGACCTTGATCGCCAAAATAGGGATTTTTTGTGGATTTTTCGGGCGATTTTGGACTGTGACACAAAATCATTCACAAGGTGGCGCCAAGGTGTTGGCATTGGTGGCGTGGCGTCATTGGTAACGCGTTTCGGCTGAAACGAAGTTACTCTACGCCGGGCCTGGTTAGTACTGCGATGGGTGACTGCCTGCAGGCAGGAACTGCTATAGGCTTTCGCGCGTCCCGTGAGCATTAGCTCAAATTTCTTGTTGGGAATTATTGTAGCATAACTTTCACAACAAACTATATATATTGCTCACGTCACCCAGCATGAAAACAAAGAGAGGTGAAGAGTGAATCACATTATTACATGGCACTGGCCATCCTCAGCCGGTATTGCCTGGCTGTGCCTCCATCACACACAGGGTGCTAACTCCGAAACAAAAAGGCATAGAAAAACAAAATTGGTGTACACGTTCCCCATGGTAAAAATGATGTGTCAATTTTTACACATGACACCTATGCTAAGTGTGTCTGAGCTATCGTAGTGGCATCTGTGTGTGTGTGACAGTGTGTCTGTCCGTCACAGACTGTCACACCGCTGTATTGTGTCAAAATAACATGAAATCTTCACTGTGGGCTGCCACAAAGACTCCAATTTTAGGACCCATAAAGCTTTTCCACAAATTCGAAAGAAGTCACTCCAATTGAAAACACTGAATAAGAAAAAGTAACAACAAGACAGCCCAGCTGTCGCTAGGGAAAATGTGCTACAGCCTGTACACTTCCTTTTGCAGTACTGACCTTCAAAATGATCCAAGGTCAGTGATTTTCATCTCATCTGAAAGGGTGTATGCCACATTGCCACTTCCAATTAGTGATTAATAGTAACATTGGCCCTATCTCTCACCAATTCTGATATACGGCCAGTTTTCCATTGAAAAATGCACATTTTCCCCACCCCTCTCTATTCAAACCAAATTTGACAATATTCACCTTGCACTGCCTCCCCCAAATTGTGTACGCAAAGAGCCTCAACACAGGGCTAAATATTCGCGCAAAAAGTTTTCCCTTACAAATCAATGCTTAGCCACAATACATCCATGACAAACAGGCAAACGGAAGAACAGACAGACGACAGACACACATCATGCCATAGACATGCTATAGAGCATAACTGTACTGCTGTAGCACATCAGAAATTGGCGATTTTGGACCAATGAGTGACTCATAATGTCTCAAAAACGGTGTGAGATGGAGCCAATGTCCCATAAGCCCTTTTGACTAACACCAAAATCAACGACCTTGGATGACCTTGAACAGCCATACCACAATTTAGGTCTTTCCGTGCTCACCATGGAAATTTGAAAGAAGCTAGATGCACACTATCAGCGACAATAATGTAGCCCAAAGATTCTGCTTTCAGGTGGTATAAGGTTCATGCGAATATTCATGGGGGTTTCATGACAAAGTGTGTCAAATGACAGTTAGATGGTCGGAACCAGTAATTTTCGGTACGGTAATACTGACTGCCACTCTTATGTTAAACTGAACTTTTACAGCTGATGCCAATATTATAATGTGGAGGCAGTGTCTTATTGGCTTTCCAGTGACCTTAAAATGCTTGACTTTGAATAACCCTGAAATGCCATTTTAAGCTAAAATATGTTTTCGTCGTAGGTTCGACCAAACCTTCTGTCTTGCTTTTGGAGTCAACAGTGTAAAAACGAATGAAAATATTCAGATACTTGCAGTGAAAAAATGTTAGCCAAAAAGTCTAGTTTTTAACAGTAGCAGCAGAATAAGGTTTATGCGTCTATTCGATAGGGTTCTCACACCAAAAGGCATCAATATACAACAGGGTAGTTAAAAGTGACTAATTTTCACTGCTATTAGCTGCCTTGTCTTCTGTATGTCGGAAAGCCTTACGACAGAATTATTTGGCATGTTGCTGTCAAGCATGTCATGGGCATTAGCTCAAATTTCTGACCTTCAAGGTGTCAAAGTGACACCTTGAAGGTGACCTTCAAAGGGTCAAAGGGGAGTTATAGAGTTGGACAGCTATAGGTGGATGGCCACATACTATGCTGGTACAGGTCAGACTTTCCCCTAATATGATCAAACTATATAATGCTACTAACCTAACAACTGTGCCACAGTATGTGACAGCCTTGCATCCAGGCTCAGCCAGTAGCGTAGACGTTCATAGTTTATAGCAACCATCTTCTCATTGTGCTTGTTTGGCAGTGGATCGAATGAGCCGATCTGCTCCAGCACTCTCAACTCAACCGGCTGTTTGGGTATTACTTTACCTCGCATGGCAGCGATGTAATAAAATGGCCGATTGGCACACCCAAATCGTGCCAGGCCAATAACATATTTTGGCACAACCATTCTGTACAGCAAAGAACAGAAAATATTAACATTACTGAGATGAGAACAAGTGCAAACACATGGCAAACAATTGCTGTTAGCATATCTGTCAGTAAAATACCAGATGCACTGCAGTGATTTTTTCTTGTACAATTAATTACCGCAACAAACACAACAGACTGCAACGTGCCACAAACTGATCACATATGACCACAGCAAACTGTAATGATGGAGACGATGATGTAAAAGTCGAAGAGAAAAGATGTCTCCATCTGTTTTTGCTATTGTCTAAAGTTGCTGTCCATTTCTCATCATCTGCCCATCTTGTTTGACTTCGCTGTCATCAACACCTCCGTCCGTTCGCTTTATCCGTCGTCTTTGTCACCGTCCGTTCATCTTTTACGTAGTCGTTTTCGTCGTTATGGTCTGATGTGGCCCTGTTGTGGTCAGTTTACAGCCTGTTGTGGTCTGTTGTAGCCTCATTGCGGTCCATTAAAGTAATTAGCCATACCCGTTTTTTTTCAGCTTCAACGTAACAGTTAAATTACGTACAAATAAGCAGCTGCAACTTATAGCAATGACTTTCTGAACATGTGTATGTGATCACTAAAGCTTGTGACATTAATGATATTAATACCGTCACAATTTTATTTATTAAATGCAGCTCATTTTTCGATAATTATATGTTCAGATCAGCAATCTGAACCTATCAAGTTTTACACACCTTTCAAATCACTGATCTGAAGGTATCAATTTTTGTCCAAGATTGTCAGATCGCCAATCTGAATGTGTCACTGTGCCTGTGCAAACAGATTTGCAAGGGGTCACTAGTGCTATACGTAATGCAGTAGAATAAATTATTATTATTTTATTAGGATTAGAGCCAGCGCCAGCGCCATGAAGGCCTCCCCCAAATACAACTGTGAGGCCCCTATAATGGGAATCTGAGGCAAAGCCCCCAGTGGGGTCCAGGGGCAGAACCCCTGGTCAGGAGGACAGCGGAGTGAAGCCCCCTAAAGCAGAAACACTTGGCTTTTGGACGTTCAATAAAAGCCGCAAATTTGCCCACTTTAAAAAAATTTTAAACCCAAAAAGTTGGATACAATTTGTGTTGTCTTTGCAAAAAATGAAGTTTAATAGGCCGCAATACGTCACAAATTACTGCACATTAATGAAAAGTAATAGACTTGTCCACTTTGAGTGATCTTTTCACATGTTTACTTATTTTATATTTTGAATATATTTCTTTTAAAAAACTAGAAAATTTATTTCATACATAGATAGCATGAGGCCCCTGAGCATACGTGAGGTCTCCCGCAGCCAGAGGGGATGGGGGCCCTTTCGTCGGGGTTAGGGCTATGGTTAGTGTTAGGGTTTATGGTTAGGGTTGGGCTTAAATTTAGGTACATGGTTAGTGTATATGATAGAGTTATGTCACTACATGATGATAGATAAACACCCATATTAAGGGTGTAACATTAGTTATGAGTCAACTGGTCCGAGTCGGCAAACTTGGCCAACTGCAGGTAACCCGTGATATGCTGTAGGGAGTGAGGTTGCCAGTAAGGCAGCTGCCATGATGGAATGTGTCTGCAGATGTACGAGCAGTGAGCACCTATAGGCGATCGTAGTCTCGTTCCGCCACAGACACTTGCCATCATGGCAACACGCTTTGCAGCACTTGTTCAGATCGCCGAATTGAACGTATCAATTTTTGCACACTTTTCAGATCGCCGATCTGAAGGCATCATTTTTTTGTCCAAGATTCTCAGATCGACGATCTCAACATATCACCATGCATTACCATTATGACTGCAGCTTATGGTTAGACAAATTTGGTCATTTTACAATACAGCTGGTGTACTGACTTGCAGTAAAAATTTGTAGTGACTAATTAATCTAAACAGTAGTTATTCACACTCCGGAGTGCGTGTATCCACTGTTTGGCCTATCGCATGGCGATATTCGATATCTAATAGGTGGCGCTAGCGTTGCAGCACTAGTGTTATTGGACAGCATAGCGTTATTGCTTTTGGTTCAGTATTAAAGTTCAGTTTAGGTTTAAAGTTCAGATTTATTACTTAAAACTACCGTTTATTCAGTTTTTTAGCTATTACATTTTTAGCGTGCGAATTTAAGTATACTTCATGCAATTATTTCACAAGATATGTACACCTGTACAAAGGTTGCAGAATTAGTTACATATGTGAACAGCTTGCTGATAGGCTCGATTGGCTGCGGGCTGCCATAAGCCTTAAGGGCGTCTGTCTCCGGCCGTTGCTGCTGCATACTGCCACATATATACATCTCTTACGGCAGGGCAGTTCACGTGGAGCAGCATGACTAATTACCATTTTGGACGAACGGCGAAGACAAGAGAGAAAACGACGGCTAGAGGGCGCGCTAATAACCTCTGTCTATTCGCACTCTGAAGTGCGAATAAGACCAGTCATAAATTTGGATTTGGATATTTAGTCGGCAGGGCCCCCAAGCTGGGGCATCGCACCGACGGGCTGCGGTGTGTGAACAACTTGCCCAAAGTTGTTACTTGAGAGTGCAGTAGTTAGGGATCGAACCCACGACCTCGCGGTCATTGGGTCCGACACGCCAACCACTAGACTACCAAGCCACACCAAAATTCTAACATTAAATACTACATCTCTACACTTACAAAACGGTTCAGTATGTTATTCCATAAAACACCAACTTTCACGTACGCAAGTTCAATGTCAACAATATAAAGTTATAAACGTAAACCACAGACGTAAACAAACAAAATATAAGAACTGGAAGTGAACAAGTTGCAGTAAATAAGTAAGTACACTAACTCGGCTTCTGACTCCGATACCGAGCTTCGAAGTTCGAGTTTGATTAACCATGTTTTCAAACAAGTCAAGTTTTATACATTTAAAAATTCGCATTAAAAGCAAAAAATTAAGTCGTTGTACCAATTAATACTTTATCTGTATTTTTCAAAGAAATGAATTTAAAAAAGAATTTCGAGTTGACGATTGAAAAAAGAGTAACGTGAAAAGAAAACGATTTGTGGATTTAATTTTTTTTTTATAGATTGTAGCTCATTATGCAGTTTTGCAGAAGCAGAAGTGTAAGAACTGTAGATCGAGTGAATGTGGAGTGGAATGGTTCGGCCATGCCGATGGACCGATGCCGTACCATCAATGTGGATTGTGGACTGTGGAGATCCATTTACCGTAGTGTTCTTAAAAACTTACCGGTAAACTGAACCCAAAATGCAAAATTTTTTTACAAAGGTTTTGGTATAATTTCTACCATTGCTCTTCTTATACAGCATAGACGCCAAAGAATAAGCCACCATGTATTTCTCCAGTTCAGGTGTTACCACTTACCAGGGTTTGCAAACTGCCATGATTAGTGTCATCAACATCTGCGCTTGAAGTAAAGTGACAATGTAAAAAAAATAAAAATATAAAAAACAGTCACATTATTGGATGATTTGAGTCAGCAATCAGCATGTCATCATTGTCATGTCGTCAGTATTGGGTTACACACTTAAATTGTCAATGACCTACTTAACGACCTTACGGCATCTGCGGTTAACCAATCGACAGCTGCGCAGGTGCCCGTCTCAGTGCATGATGGGATATGATGTTGTGATGGTTGTTAGTTGTTGTCGATGATGATTTATTTTTGTTTGTTTTTTGAATACATTTCTTTTATGTGATACTTTTCTGCTTGGTTATGTGTAATCGTTGAGGTGGATCTATGCTTTGTTTAAGTAGGAGCTTTGTAATCGTATCGGTGGATCTGTAAAGCTTTACCTGTTTTGTCGTGACGTTATAAGTGCAGTTGATGACGAACGTGCCTACTCATAGTGATTGATTGCATGGTCTTATTGAAGAAATTTGTATTATTATATGCATTTGTTTGCCAAAAAACGAGAATATGAACTTAACTAATATTAACTAAGCATGGTGTTGTTGACGGTGACTGGCTTTTTCGCCCCATTGCCGGTTTGCCCCTTTGCTTGTTCGCCCCCTGGCTCATTCGCGGGTGTTGGTAATTTGCGGAAATGCAGAATGCGGAAAGTAATTTGCAGAATAAATTCTGCGGAAGTAGGCTGCGGAACGGTGGGTAATATGCGGAATGACTGACCGAGCGATCGATAACGCCCCCTTAGATTAAAATACGCCGCTGTCATATCTCATCTTTGTCATTTTACATTCTTTTAAAATAATTTATTGATTGCTTGCTAATTGTTTAAATTATAGACCTATG